>Ga0181352_1000240_pt1 | contig 24873 bp, 43 predicted proteins | sample Fa13VDMLBSN_FD_130103 | JGI IMG/M metagenome (GOLD analysis project Ga0181352, IMG submission 130103) | Freshwater viral communities from Lake Michigan, USA - Fa13.VD.MLB.S.N | ecosystem: Environmental > Aquatic > Freshwater > Lake | place: USA: Michigan | collected 2013-09-23 | reverse complement strand
TTCAGGTAGGTTCTACGCAAACACACTTTGGCTTAGATGGCTACGGATTCTATTTGGATGGTTCTAATCCTGCTTTGGGTAACTACTTGCTTAGTTCATCTACATACACTTACAACTATGATTTAGGTGGCGAGTACGGATGGCTCACGCTTTATACTGGTAGTGGCAACTCGGTCAAATACACGAATCTATCTACAGGTGCAACCAATACTACGGGATTAACTAACAACGTATGGCGTGATGTTCCAAGAGTTTATGCTTCATATGCTGCAGTAGGAAATAAATTAGAAATAGTTACAGGTGCAGGCGCAGTTTTATACACGGCTACGTTTGTACCTAAAGAAGAATGTAAATACACACCAGTTCAAATTGACTTTGTAAACAAGTTTGGTGCTTGGCAACGTGAATGGTTTTTCAAAGCATCTTACAACGGATTGAGCGTTGAAAACACGGAGTATAATTTGATGCCTAATACCTACCCTGCATACGACACTAAAGAAGGTCAGAGAAAGGTCTTCAACGCCAACGGAAAGGAAACCATCCGAGTAAATACCGATTGGGTATCTGAGAGCTTTAATGAGGTTATTAAGCAAATGATGTTAAGCGAAAGAATCTTGATTGACAAGAAGGCTGCCAAGCTCAATACTAAATCCGTAGACCTAAAGAAATCAATCAACTCGTCTTTGATTAGCTACGAGATGGAATTTGAATACGCATACGATACAATCAATTCAGTAGTGTAATGAACAGGAGCGTACAACTATACATCGAAGGTCAGCGCATTGAACTCTTCAACGATGAGACTATCAACGTAACATCGTCAATTCAAAACGTACAAGACCTATCCAAAACCTATACGGACTTTTCGCAGGGATTTACCGTACCTGCCAGTTCTCACAATAACGCAATCTTTGAGCATTGGTATCAATCAGATGTCAACGCAACTACTGACCCGAACCTACGCAAAGACGGATTTATAGAAATCGACTTAACTACATTCAGAAAAGGTAAGATACAACTTGACGGAGCAGTAATCACAAACGGAAAACCATCGGCTTATAAAATAACTTTCTTTGGAGAAGGCGTAACGCTTAAAGATTTGTTCGGAGAGGATTTACTGTCTGATTTGAACTATACGGCATTATCGCACAATTTTACTTCTGCGCAAGTTATTACTCGCATCCAAGACAATACCAATGCTTACGATGTAAAGTACCCGCTAATCACGTCTAATCGCATTTGGGAGTATCAAAGCATTCCTGTTAATGTACCTTTCCCTAACTGGTTGGTCAACGTCTTAACTCAAAACGATATTCACACCACTTCAGGAGCGATAAACAAAGACGAATTATTCCCTGCGGTGCGAGTTACTAAGATTCTTGAAGCCATCGAAGCGAAATACGGAATCACATTCAATGGCACATTTTTAACTGATGAGCGATTTACTAAATTGTTCTTATGGTTCAAGGGAAAGGAAACTCTTGTAAAAACTTCTTACGGCTACTCGCTAACTTCTACTTCTGTTGTTCCTACGTTTACGAATTACGATTTAACACAACGCTACACATCCGCAACTAACACGGTAAACTTTATCGAACTCGCAGGTGTAATTACACACCGATTAGTTTATAATATTACGTCAACTACAAGCTCAGACGATTACTTTATCGACATTTACCAAAATGGAAACTTATATAACACAATAACAGGTTTCGGAACTGGCACTTACACAATTGCAGATATTGCTCAGGTGGTAGGATTGGATGTTGACTACACTATCAAAATACGAACTACAGGAACAAACACAATAGGCTCTAATTTAGTTTATGAAGTTGACTACATAACAACAGGCTCTGTAAACACGGACTACCTAACGGTAACTTATTCGTCTTTAGCTACATCCTTACAATTAGACCTATCCGCCAACGCTCCCGTAATGAAGATAGCAGATTTCTTAAAAGGAATTATGCTGATGTTCAATATGACCATTTACTCAGTTAAGGATAACGAGTATTGGTTAGAGCCGTTAGATGATTGGTATTCAAAAGGAGCAGTCGTAGACATTTCGCAATATACTGACATAACTTCCATCGAGATGGAGCGTATGCCACTTTACAAAAAAATACAATTTAAGTTTACAGATTCCGAGTGCTTTTTAAACAAGAACTTCTCTCAAACGTACAACCGAAACTACGGAGACACGACTTACCAGTATAACTACGATGGCGGTGAGTTCACTATTGAAGTTCCTTTTGAAAACTTGCTACAAACTAAATACAACGGAACGCAAGACATACAATTAGGCTACTCGCTTAACGGAGAATTTTCGCCATACGTACCCAAGCCTGTTTTATTTTACCAATATGACAACCAAGTAACAGATTTTAAGTTTGTCAATGATGGTGGTGGTCATTCAACAATCACAACCTACACACCATTCGGGCAAGACTTGTTTTTTAACAATTCGGACATAACGCTAAACTTTGCTCCTGAGACATCAACGATGCTCAATTATCCTGTACAAAATACGCAGTTCAGTCAGTATTACTTTTCATACCTTTACAACCTTTACAATCTGAAGCAACGATTAGTCAATGTAAAGACGAACCTACCTACAAGCCTACTTACAAACCTTCAGCTAAACGATAGGCTAATCATTCGAGATAAGCGTTACATAATTAACGAAATGAAATCTAACCTAAATACTGGTGATGTAGATTTTCAGTTGATTTTAGATTTCAGACCGATTATAAATTCAACTATCCCACAACCTAAAACAGGAACTGAAGGAGGTAATGTAAACTATCCAATCAACCTGCCAAACGATTCTTACGAGGCTAATCTATCTTGCACGGACACAAACGTTACCTTTTCAGTAAATCCCGTAGAAAGTTCGCAGATAATTCAGATAGGTATCCCTTCAGGCTCAGCAGGCACGGTGTATACAATTCGTATTACTTACTCCTACACGGATGGTTCAACAAGTGAAGAATTTTTTAACATATTCCAATGATACAACAAATAGTCGCAATGCTGCAGTTAGATGACTTCTACGGAAACACGGAAGCCATAGACATCGCAAAGGGTAAATACAAGCTACACACGTCTCTGAAGAAAGCAATTAAACAAGGTAAAAGAGAACTCATAAACAAACGAAATGGCAGAGGTTAAAAACATACAAATAAACGTAGACACCAAAGGCGCAACTAAGGCGATGGATGACCTCGCTAAAGCTACTCACGATGTCTCTGCAAGTTTCGAGGAGGTATATGGCGACTTACAACCTCTTACAACTCGTATGGGTGAGGCGGAAGACCGCTTATATGAGTTAGCCAACGCAGGACAAACCGCAACTAAAGAATATCAGGACTTATTAGAGACTGTTGGTAACTATCGTAAGGTTCAGATTCAGACTGATATGGCGGTAGATGCTGCGGCTACTACAATGGCTCAAAAACTTGGTGGTGCTTTAGGCGGTGCAACTGCAGGATTTGAATTGATGCAGGGCGTGATGGGTACGTTTGGAGCGGAATCAGAGCAGGTAGAAAAATTGTTATTGAAAGTTCAATCTGCAATGGCAATTTCACAAGGTGTTCAGGGAGTGAGAGAAGCCATTCCTGCAATTACTGCGTTTGGTACTGCTATTAAAACACAAGCAATTACTGCTCTAACTACTCTTAAAGGAGCATTAATTACTACTGGTGTAGGCGCACTTGTTGTAGCGTTAGGATTTGCTGCTAATGCAATGGGTTTATTTTCGTCTTCTACTGAAGACGCAGAAGAGCAACAAAAGAAACTTGATGACCAACTTGAAAAAACTAATAAAAGATTAGAGTCTCAAAGAGAACTTACTGAAAAAGTGTCTTTGACAATAGATAATCGTGTTAGACAGGATATTGCTAATGCCAAAAAACGAGGAGCAAGTCAAGCTGAATTAGATAAAATCGAATTAGACGGAGCTAAAGATAGATTAGAAACACTAAAAAGAGAAGAAGAAGCTTTAAAAAGAGTTTATTTACAAAAGTCTAAATCAGGAAGTACAAAAGAATTTGAAGCAGCAGAAAAGGCATATTTAGATTCAGCACAAAGAGTTACTGAGCAAAGATTAGCTATTGAGGAAAAAGAAGCTGACATACAATATCAACGAATAGAAAAAAGGAGAGAGCGAATCAAAGAGCAACAAGAGCTTGATGCAAAAGCTTTTGATGGTACTGTTAAGGCTTTTGACGAATCTATAGCCGATATGGATGAGGGATGGACTGATTGGAACAATCAAAAAGCTGAACAAAGGGAAAAAGACATAGAAGACCAAAAAGCATACGACCAATCAATTCTTGATGCACAATTACAACTTCAACAAGATTTAACGGATGCTGAGTTAGCACGAATCAAAGAAACTGAAGAGGCGGAAGCGGAAAAGCAACGTAAGTTTAAAGAGAATTTAAAAACATCGGTAGAGTTATCAATCAAAGGACTTGACCTAATTGCAAGTATTGCAGAAATGAATGCAGGAGAAGACGTTAAGCGTCAGAAAAGAGCATTTAACATTCGTAAGGCTGCTAATATTGCATCAGCTACAATGGATGGTTATAACGCAGTGTTATCTACGTTTGCAGAAACTAAAGGTGGTATTGTATTAAAATCTATTGCCGCAAGTATTGCAGGAGGTTTTGCTGCCTTGCAAATTGCAGGAATCGCTAAAACTAAGTTTGAGGGCGGTGGCTCTCCTTCTCCATCGGGTAGTCTTGGTGGTGGTAGCGGTGGCTCAACACCGTCTATGTCTCCATCTTTCAATGTAGTAGGTAACTCAGGTATGAATCAGCTCGCTCAAATTCAGCAAACGCCAGTACAAGCATTCGTAGTTTCAGGAGAGGTTACATCTGCTCAAGCACTTGACCGCAACCGAATCAAAAACGCAACATTATAACATTTTAAAGTTGAATAGATATGCAAGTTATCGAATTAATCATTGACGAAAAGGACTCACAAAGCGGAATAGATGCCGTGAGTGTAGTCGAATCTCCTGCGATTGAGGAGAACTTTATCGCACTATCAAAACACGAAGTAGAACTCAAAGAAGTAAACGCAGAGAAGCGTATCCTAATGGGTGCTGCTCTTATCCCTAACAAGAAAATCTATCGTGTAAACGCAAAGAAAGAGGAATACTACATCTACTTCTCGGAGGACACCGTGCGCCAAGCTATGGAGTTATTCTTTAAAAACGGAAACCAATCCAACGCTACCTACGAACACAAGGACGCAGTCAAAGGAATGACCGTTGTTGAGTCTTGGTTGATTGAAGACGAAGTACACGATAAATCTAAGAAGTATGGCTTTAGCTTACCAAAAGGAACTTGGATGATTTCTATGAAAGTCGATAACGATGAGGTGTGGAATGACGTCAAAGCAGGCAAGGTTAAAGGCTTCTCAATCGAGGGTTACTTCGCTGACAAGTTAGAAATGTCATTAGAGCAAAAGAAAAAGCAAGACCTTATCGAGCAACTTAGAGACTTACTCAAACTCGAATCATACACGGACTATCCTGAAGCCGCTAAAGAGAACGCAAAGATTGCTATTAGATACGCTGAGGAAAATGGATGGGGTGATTGCCTTACTGCAACTGGCAAGGCTCGTGCAAACCAACTCGCAAACGGAGAGGCTATTTCTGAAGAAACAATCGCTCGAATGGCTGCCTTTGAGAGACACCGCCAAAACTCTGACAAAGAACTCGGAGACGGATGCGGCAGACTCGCTTGGTTAGCTTGGGGAGGCGATGAGGGTGTAGCTTGGGCGCAACGTAAATTAGAACAAATTAGAAACAAATAAACTATGAACAATATCTTAAACAAAATCGCTCAGATGGAGCGTAACGCAGAGGAAGTAAATTTATCTTCAGAAAAAATTGAACTTGCAAAAGCAGAAGATTTGAATAAATTATTTGCAGATGCAGTATCGTTGGCTAATGATTTATTGGGAGACACGGCAGGTAGAGTCAATGCCTTAAAACAGGTTTTAAAACAAAAAGAAGATAAAGCTATAAAATTAATTTCTAACCTTGATGGAGCTTTAATTGACTTTGAAAAAAGAGCAAAAGAATTAGGTTTTGACACAAGCCAATCTAAAACATATGTTCAGTCAAAAAAAGAATTAGACGATTTGTATAGAGGTGTAAAGTATGTAACTGATATTGCATCGGCTTTAAAGTAAAATAATCTCAGATGGGGTGTATTCAATTCCAACAAGTGAATCAGTAAATATACCTTCTTCTCCCCAACCTTGAGCAGACCATCTTTTAACTACTTTATAGCGTGTAAATATTCTTCCGTATGACGTTTCTCCAATTATCTTCTCAAATAATAAATATGAATTATTAGGATTCCAATGAGGAAGCACGCCTAGAAATAATTGTTTTGATTCCATATGATTAAATTAATTATACTCAAATATAATAATATTTTACAAAAACACGTACAAATGAAAGACAAATTTAAAACACCAAGTAAAGCAAGTCCTCGTGCAGGTAGCAAAAGAGGTTGCCTATGTGAAGACGGAACATACTCAACTAAATGTTGTGACGGAAGTTTAGAGGCACAAGGCATCGGAAAGACGGAAGGAACAGGAAACAACGTAACCGCAACTGAAGTAAGCGGAGTGAGAACTATCGTACGTCAAAACGGATAAAATAAACTACTATAAAAAATAAAGGGGATGCTTACTGCTCCCCTTTTTCGTATTTAAAAATTATGGTATTCAACTGATTCAATTAGCAGTATCCATTCCTCGTTTAACTCTTTAGATATACACCAAAGATTCAATCCTTTTTCTTTTACTTCATTCATTAAAGGAGTTAGGTACTTAATGCGGTCATTTACTCTTTTTTTCCAATACTCATATTGGTCTCCGCAAGTTACTTTTACTCTTTCTCCTGTATGTAGAATAGTATCCATTCTTTGAAATGTATGTATATCAAATTGCATACGCTCTATTGTTTTGCATTTATGACTTTTACTCGGATGTGCTTGTCTACTTGTGTAAACAGTTTCGTAATTACAATTATTGCACTTCCAAAAATGTGTTGTCCATCCCATAGCGTTTTTTAATTATCTATTTCTACTTCCGAAAGAGCCTGCCAAAGCAAATGAATATGCGGCATATAATAACTCTTTCCTTTCATATCTATAAGCATAGAAATTGCGCTTAAAAAATGTTTTGCTTGTTCTACTTGTTTTTGTGTTGCTTTCATAGCGTAATTTTTGACAAACATAAAAATAAAAACGCAACAACACAAACTAAAAACGTTATTATAGTATGAACACACAGAAATCAATTTACAACAAGCTCTTTAAAGAAGAGGTGCAACTCGAATCGCACAAAGTAGAATTAGCTTTAATTGATGACCTTAAACAAATGGTTGTCCGAATGAAGGCTCTTGATGGTGCTTTTATGAAATCCACACAGAAAGCAGTCAATGCTCTTTCTGCATTTGCAAAAGTTCAAGGAGATTTAAAAGATGGCTATTTAGGTGCGGTTGCTGATAGAGATGATGCTAATGAAGAAATTAAAGTAGCAGTAGCTTTGATTGAAAAAATATCAAAACAAGCAAGAGAAGTCGGTTTAAATCCAAACGATATTCCACAAACAAAAGAAATCGTAAACTTAACCGCAAACATTGAGGACACTATCGCAATTTTAGATAGAAACGAATCAGACATCAAACAAATCTTATCAATTTAATTATGAACGAAAAATCAATTTTAAACAAAGTCCGCACACTTCTTGGAATGGAAGTAAAGTTGGAAACTATGCGCCTTACTGATGGCGTATCTATGCTTGAAGCAGAAGTATTTGAAGCAGGTCAACCTGTGTTCATCCTAACTGAAGACGAACAACGTATTGCACTTCCTGTAGGTGACTATGAGTTAGAAGATGGTCGCATCTTGGTAGTAATCGAAGAAGGTATCATTGCTGACATCCGTGAAGCTGCTGAAGCAGAAGTAGAGGTAGAAGTTGAAGCTCCTGAAGCCGAAGTTGAAACAGGTAAGATGCCTGAAGAAGAAATGGCTGCTGCACCTACTGCAAAGAAAATCATCGAATCAGTAACTAAAGAATCTTTCTTTAGCGAAATCGAAGCCTTGAAAAAAGAAAACGAAGAGTTGAAAGCACAACTCAATTTATCTACTGAAGTTGCAGAAGAAGTCGCACCAGTTGAATTGAGCGAAGAGCCTAAACCTATTTCATTCAACCCTGAAAACGAAACTAAAGTAGAAGTAATGCGCCTTGCTAAAAATCGCAGTCGTTCTACAATGGATTCAATCCTTGAAAAATTCAATAACATTTAATAATTTAATTTAAACGAAGAAATGCCAACAACAACTTCAATCACTACTACTTACGCAGGCGAGTTCGCAGGTAAGTACATCGCAGCAGCTTTATTGTCTGCTCCAACCCTCGACAAAGGCGGTATCACTATTATGCCTAACGTCAAATATAAGCAAGTTATCAAACGCGTTGCTACTGATGACATCATCAAAAACGCTACTTGTGATTTTGACCCTACGTCTACTATCACATTGACAGAGAAGATATTACAGCCAGAGAGCTTCCAAGTTGCGTTACAATTGTGCAAGTCAGACTTTCGCAGCGATTGGGATGCCATTCAAATGGGTTACTCTGCATTTGACGTTCTTCCTAAATCTTTCGCTGACTTCTTAATCGCACACGCTGCTGAGAAAGTTGCTGCAGGTATGGAGACTTCAATTTGGCAAGGTGTTAACGCAACTGCAGGTCAGTTTGCAGGTATTATGACTCAGTTGACTACTGACGCAAACCTCCCTGCTGCTCAAGAAGTTGCTGGTACTACTGTAACCGCTGCTAACGTAATTACTGAGCTTGGTAAAATCGTTGACGCTTGTCCTGCTGCTCTTTACGGAAAAGAAGATTTGACTCTTTACGTTTCTTCTAATATCTATCGTGCTTATGTTCGTGCATTGGGTGGCTTCGCTGCTTCAGGTGTAGGTGCTAATGGTTACGATAACAAAGGTACAAACCAAGTTCTTGGTGACGTATACTTTGACGGTGTTCGTGTATTTATGGCTAACGGTCTTGCTGCTAACACCGCATTGTTGACTCAAAAATCTAACCTTTACTTCGCTACTGGTCTTCTTTCTGATATGAACGAAGTTAAAGTTTTGGATATGGGTGACATCGATGGTTCACAAAACGTACGTGTAGTTATGCGCTTCACCGCAGACGCTAAATATGGTTTTGCTTCTGACGTTGTTACTTACGGAATCACAAACTCTGCTAACTAATCTTAGCTAAACTCAAATAATCGGGGAGGGCGGTAAAAAACTTCCCTCCCTTTTTTATAACATTTAAAACTTAAAAATATGTCTTGTGATTTAGCAAATGGACGCTTGGAAGTATGTAAAGACGCAGTCGGTGGTATCGATGCAGTATACTTCATTAACTACGGGGATTTCAATCCTGAAACTGACGTAGCTTATGTAGCAGGTACTGATACTATCGACACGGTAGGTAACGTATCTTCTCTCTACAAATACGAACTTAAAGGAACTAACTCTTTTGAGCAAGTTGTAAACTCTTCTCGTGAAAACGGAACTACATTCGTTGAGCAAACTTTAACAATGACTTTAAAGAAGCAAGATGCTACTACACACAAGTCAGTTAAATTGTTAGCTTACGGAAGACCGCACATCGTAGTTCGCAACCGCAACAACCAATTCTTCTTAATGGGTCTTGAACACGGCTCAGAATTGACTACTGCTAACGTGTCAAATGGTACTGCAATGGGTGACCTAAACGGATATACCTTGACTTTTGTAGCGACCGAGACTTTGCTCGCCAATCTTCTTGATTGTACTAACGAAGCAGGTCTTGCAGGTTCAGCAGGAGATGTATTCGGAACGGCTACTATCGTAACTGCATAATCGTTTTCTTCATAGCGTGTAAAGAGGGTGGCTTTGGCTACCCTTTTTGCATTTAAAACAAATCGCTACAATCTTAGTTACTTTAATATGATTGTACTAACGACATCTACATCCGCACAAACCTTCTCTTTTATTCCAAGAGACATACCTACATCAATGGTAATTACGGATGACCAAACGAACACACCAGTAACGGTAGCTATCACATCTCAAACAAGCGGAGATTACGTAAATACTATTACGGCGACTTTCGCTTTAAAAGAAGGACATTTTTACGATTTGGTACTTTACAAAAACACGGACATCGTTTACAAGGATAGAATCTTTTGTACTGACCAAAACATCGTCTCATTCTCCGTAAATAACGGACAATATACATCTAACACTACATCAAATACGTTCATAGTTTATGAGTAACAACGTACACGTCTTAAATCTATCCGCATACACTACTCCCGTCATTCAGGAGAGTAAGCGTGATGCGTGGGTTGACTTTGGAGAAGATAACAACTACTACTCTTTCCTCTTGGATAGATACACTAACTCCACTACAAACAACGCAATTATCAATAATATCTCACGTCTTGTCTATGGGCGTGGATTGAGTGCAACTGATGCTTCTCGTAAGCCTAACGAATACGCTCAGGCGATGGCTCTTTTCAACAAAGAGTGCTTGCGTAAGATTGCAATCGATAGAAAGATGCTTGGTCAGTTCGCTATTCAGGTACACTACAACGATAAGCACGATAGAATCCTAAAGGCTTTCCATATGCCAGTAAACTTATTGCGTGCTGAGAAGTGCAATAAAGACGGAGAAATTGAAGCCTACTACTATTCTGACGATTGGACTGATGTAAAGAAATACCCGCCTAAAAGAATACCTGCATACGGATACTCTAAAGACAAGATTGAGATACTATTCTCTAAGCCTTACGCAGTAGGTATGAAGTATTACGCTTATCCTGACTACCAAGGCGCAGTACCTTACGCACTTTTAGAGGAAGAGATAGCTGATTACTTAATCAACGAGGTTCAGAACGGATTTTCAGGAACTAAAGTGGTCAACTTCAATAACGGAGTGCCTACTGAGGAGCAACAATCAATCATTACAAACAAAGTCTTAGGTAAGTTGACTGGTAGCAAAGGTCAGAAAGTTATCGTAGCGTTCAACGACAATATGGACACGAAAACAACCGTTGACGATTTGCCTTTGAATGATGCTCCTGAACACTACACATATTTAAGTGAGGAGTGTATGAGAAAGATTATGCTTGGACACAACGTAACATCTCCGCTACTTTTCGGTATTGCAGGTGCTAACGGATTCAGTTCTAACGCTGACGAGCTTCAAAACTCGTTTATCCTATTTAACAATATGGTGATTAAGCCACTTCAGGATGAAATACTTGAAGCCTTAGACACTATCTTAGCATTTAACGGCATATCCCTAAACTTATTCTTTAAGACGCTTAAACCGCTTGAATTTACGGATTTGGAGAACGCTCAAAACCAAGAGCAAGTAGCTGAGGAAACAGGAACTGAGTTAAGCAAACACGAAAGACTTGACAAAGAAATTGCTGATGCACTCATTGAGTGCGGAGAGATGCCTGATGAAAAGTGGGTGTTGATTGATGAGTTTGAGGTTGACCTTGACCAAGAAGATGCAATAGACGCAGAAATAGAAATGGCAAGCAAACCTAAGCAATCACTTTTATCTAAAGTTTACAACTTCGTAAGTACAGGAACTGCGAATCCTAAAGCCAAGTCAGAGCAAGACAAAGTTATTGACGGATTCCAATTCATTACTCGCTACGTTTATTCAGGTGATACATCTGCTAAATCTCGTGAGTTCTGCAAGAAGATGACTGCTGCAAATAAGGTTTATCGTAAAGAAGACATCGTTAGAATGAGCAATCAACCTGTAAATGCAGGATGGGGTGCTAACGGAGCTGCTACATACGACATTTTTAAATACAAAGGCGGAGGTAACTGCCATCACAAATGGTTGCGTAGAACTTATGTATCATTTGAGGAGGGTATGGGAATTGACCCAACCAATCCAAACGCTAAAACAATCAGCACTAACAAAGCAGAAAAAGCAGGATATCGAGTTAGGAATCCACAAGAAGTATTTGTAAGACCTGTTGATATGCCACATAACGGCTTTTTACCTACTAACCCAATTTACGGAGATAAATAATGGCAACTGCACTACTCATAACAAGAGACGATTTAGTTCGATTTACTGCGGTAAATGGTAACGTAGATACTGACAAGTTCATACAATTCGTCAAAATATCTCAAGATATTCACATTCAAAACTATTTAGGTACGAAGTTACTGCAGAAGATTCAAGCTGACATCGTAGCAGGTACTCTTACTGGTAACTACGAAACTTTGGTAGAGACTTACGTCAAGCCAATGCTAATCCATTGGGCAATGGTGGAATATCTCCCTTTTGCGGCTTATACAATCGCTAACAAAGGTGTCTACAAGCATTCGTCTGAGAATAGCGAGAACGTAGAAAAAAACGAAGTAGACTTTTTAATCGAGAAAGAGCGTCAGATTGCTCAGCACTATACTGAGAGATTCATTGACTACATCTGCTTCAACAATGACTTATTCCCTGAGTACACTACGAACACTAACGGGGATATGTATCCTGACACGTCAAATAATTACACAGGTTGGTATCTATGAGAACACGAACAAAGGTAGGAACGTATAAACCAAAACAAGAGAACATTGAGAAACTCCGTGTTTTTCTAACTAAACTAAACAAAGATGGCAAATAGCAACGGATGGGGAGACGGAGCATCTAACAACTCCATTGGATGGGGTCAAGGAGCAGTCAACAATTCTATTTCGTGGGGAGATTCTCACGAGTTATCTTGGGCAGGCTTAACTGACATTGTAGGCTTTGCATATGAAGACGAATACCAAGCAATTTTAGATAAGGCAACTACTTTGGGTTATACATTGCCATCTGATGCCGTTAAACTAAAGCAAAACACGTTACTTGCTTCCCTCAAGGCTTCAGGCGTGTGGTCTAAACTTGACGTGTTTTACGTGTTTGCTCAAGATGGTGGTAGCGCATTTGCTACTTTAAATTGGAAGAATCCTAACGCTAATCAAAGCACACTTGTAAGCTCCCCTACATTTGTAAATAATGGAGGTTTTCAAGGTAACGGAACAAGCAGCTATATTAACACTAACTTTAATCCCGCAACGCAAGGTGTAAATTATACTTTAAATGATGCTTCACGCTATTTCTTTAGTCACGCAGTAGGTACAGGTAGATTTGATGGAGTAGACGCAACAAACTCAAATAGTATAACTCGAGGGAATGTTACTTCACATAGAATAAACTCGGGTACGACTGGAACATTAAGCGGTATGTTTGATTACACTACTGCGGTTAACACCAAGTCAATACATCGTACAAGTTCAACAAGTGTAACGCTTTACAATAGTACAACAGGCTCAACATTGATTCAAGCATCAACGTCAGTATTATCAGTGAATCAATTTATACTGAAAGGATTTACAACATTTGGAAGTCACACTTGTGCAGCGTATGCAATGGGCGCATCGTTGATTTCTGAACACTCGGCATTTATCGCAGATTGGAATACTTATAAAAATTCATTATGATAGTTCTACACGCAAACAATGAGCAGTACGCTCAACTTAACGGCTACCGAAAAAACGAAAGCATTTTGATTTTTGCTATTGACGGAAGTGGAAAATTTATCGTAGGTCTTGAGGTCTTGAATGACCCAAACTTTAGCGAGATTCACGAACAACTCGATGCACTTGAGCGAGTTGAATACACACCTGTAGATGAAGCATAAGGAAGCAATAGGAGCAATGTACTTCTTATGTGGCTACGCTACTTCTATAGCTTTAATATTTGAAGGAGAACACCTGTATCATAAACTCTTTGCCGCTTGTATTGCTTTTTACCTTACTTGGCACGTTATTGAAAATTATGAAAACTAAATCTATCCTCATTATTTCTATGATTTCCGTCTTAGCACCAGTTAAGCCGATGGTGCTTATGGCAGTAGCAACTATTGTTCTCGATATGTTCTTTGGAATTTGGAGAAGTGTACGTAAAAACGGATGGGCATCTATTCGCTCTCGTAGGCTTTCTAATACGATTTCTAAGAGCCTTTTGTACTCAGGTGCGATAGTATTTATCTTCTTACTTGAAAAGTTCATCTTAGCTGATTTATTAGGATATTTCATTTCAGTTGACTTACTACTCACAAAAGCATTTACTGCGTTCTGCGTATTCACGGAAGTAAAGTCAATCAACGAGAGTTACTTCTCGGTTACTGGTATCAATGTTTGGGATAAGTTTATAGCCTTTGTTAAACGTAGCAAAGAGCAAGTAGAAGAATTAAAGTAACCTCACGCAGACGCATACCATAGGAACTGCCCTGCGTTCCACCGATGATACTGTTGTCGGGGGTTATTTACTTAATTAAGGAGAAAAACACTTAATATATGCTAACAACCGCACAAGCCTTACAAAAATACGGACAACCTAACGAAAAGGGAACGTATCTAAAAACCATTAACCTACCTTATCCAATGCGCATTGCTTGGGATACTGATTCTAAAGTAACAAAGATGCGTTGCCACAAAGACGTAGCAGATGCGTTTTTAAGCGTGTTTAACGAACTTTTAGAGGTATATGGGTATAATAAGATAGTGGAGCTTGGTATCGACCTTTACGGCGGATGTTTTAACTTTCGTAAAATGCGTGGCGGTTCGTCTTGGAGTAAGCACGCTTGGGGTATTGCTATCGACTTAGACCCTGCACGAAATACTTTGAAGGAAACCAGTAAGACTGCAAGATTCGCTCGACCTGAATACGCTCCGATGATAGAAATCTTCTACAAACACGGATTTATTTCACTTGGTAAAGAAAAGAACTACGATTGGCAACATTTTGAAGTAAACTTTTAACTCTATATGCATAATAGTTATATCTTTGCAATAAAAAGATATATGAAAAAGCAAATTGAGTATTTAGGAAATGATTATTTTGTAGACGAAAACGGAAATGTATACAACAAACGAGGTAAAATTTTGAAGCAACATTTGTCAAATAGCGGTTATCAATGTGTAAGTGTAAAAATTAACGGCAAACAAGCCGGTCGTTTTATACATAGAGCATTAGCTTTTGCATTTATTGAGCAAGTAGAAGGTAAAAATTATGTGAACCATAAAGATGGTAACAAGCAAAACAACGAATTATCAAATTTAGAATGGTGTTCATTTTCTGAAAACATTCAGCATATGTATGATAGTGGAATGAAAAAATACAGACCACTTCATTATAAAGGTAAGTTTGGTAGTGAACACAATAGAAGTAAAAAAGTAATATGTGTTACTGATAATAATAAAGAATTTGGTTCTATGTCAGAAGCGCAACGATATTATAAATTAGGCAGCGGCTCTGTGTCGTGGTCAGTAAAAAATAAAAAACCAATTTATGGAATGCACTTTGAAATCGGTAGCTAAATACCTTTTGTTCGTGTTTTTGCTGACTTCTTGCTCGGCAAACTACCATTTACGCAAAGCAATAAAGAAAGGTTACATATGCGACACTATTGCTGATACAATTACGATAACTTCGATTGACTCAATTCCGTACGTTTTAAGAGATTCTATTATGTGGGAAAGGGTGTTAGTCCAAAAAGATACGATAGTGCGTTACAAGGCTTCTAAAGTGCCTAAAACGCGATTAGAAACACGTATTGAGTATAGACTAAAACGAGATACATTGAAAATGGTTGAAAAAGTAGAGGTGGTTAAATGGAAAAAAGAAAGAGATAACAAAAAAAAGCCTAACTTGTGGCTGTTTATAATAGGCTTCGGAACTGGTTTTATTGCAAACTGGCTTCTAAAGTTTTCTAAAATTCCTTTATGAGTAAATTCAGACCAAGAATTACACGAGAAGAATTTGAGATAGTTTCTCAATACCGTGCAATTCAAAGAGAGTCCAATGAGATGGGCTTAAACGATGCTGACGTTAAACACGGTTGGCTAAAATCAAAGAATGCTTCATTGTTCTTTAAAAATCCAAACTTTAAGGAACAGGAAGAGCAGAATTACGAGAAGATTCGTGCCAGTATATTAGATGAGATTCGTGTTTATGCACCGAAATATCCTACAATAACACGGACTCAAAGCAAAGACGGACACTTATTAGTCATAGACCCTGCAGACATACACATAGGTAAGCTCTGCGATGCTTTCGAAGTAGGAGAAGTATATAACAACCAAATCGCAGTACAACGTGTCTTAGAAGGCGTACAAGGCATTTTAGACAAAGCAAGCGGATTTCATATCGACAAGATTCTATTTATAGGCGGAAACGACATTCTGCACATCGATACTCCAAAACGGACTACAACGTCAGGAACTCCACAAGACACGGATGGAATGTGGTACTCAAACTTTCTAATAGCTAAAAAACTTTATGTCGAAATTCTTGAAAAACTCATTGGGGTGGCTGATGTACATTTCACTTTCAATCCCTCAAATCACGATTATACTCACGGCTTCTTTCTTGCTGACGTTATTCAGACTTGGTTTAAAGATGCTAAGAACATATCTTTTGACTGCTCTATTGCACATCGAAAAGGCTTCCAATACGGAAAGAACCTTATCGGAACGACTCACGGAGATGGAGCGAAACATCAAGACTTACCTTTATTGATGGCAACTGAGTTTCCTGTTGAATGGAGTCAGACCAAGCACCGCTACGTTTACACGCACCACGTTCATCACAAAACGTCAAAGGATTACATCGGAGTTACAGTAGAATCATTGCGCTCACCTTCAGGAACTGATAGCTGGCATCACCGAAACGGCTACACGGGTGTTCCGAAAGCAGTTGAAGGCTTCATTCATCACAAAGAATTTGGACAGGTTGCTCGTTTGACACACATTTTTTAGTATATTTGCTTACCTAACCATTCTACTCATAGCGTAAAGAGCCTTCATTTGGAGGCTTTTTTTATTTAATATAAAAAAATTTTGCGCCTGAAAGCCTTGTAAAATAAAGGAATTTAAAAATATTTTGTAGAAAACGGAACTTTTTTGTTGATAATTCAGAATAAGTATATATATTTGCATATAACTAATTTACAAACACAAAAATTAAACGCTATGACAAAAGAAGAAATTATCAAATTTATTAAAGGAGAAGAGCAGACTCTTTACTTTGAATTTACCGAGTTACGCAGAATGTATGGTCGTAAACACGAATCAACAACTTATGCATCTGCACAATGGAATGCGGTATTGGGTATTTTAGAAAACATTGAAACAATCGAAGAAAATGAAAACGCTTAAATTCTTATTCTCTGACCTCAACCAAGACGAGCGTCAGATTCTCGGTGGTGTGGTAACATTCATCGCAGGTACAATCTTTATGGTGTGGTTAGCATCGACTAATTCAATGCCAGTATTAGACGTCAAAAAGACGGACAACCAAATCAAAGGTAAACGCACTTACGAACTACCTAAGTCATACACTAAATACGCTGAACATTGCTATACTTATGGAAGATAAATATTGGTTTACTGACGTGGAGCAGAAGGTTTCACAAGGTTTAATTAAGGTAGAATGCTACACCTTACAAGATGATGAACAAGTGGCTACAATCGAACTTAAATACGAATACGATGAATATACGGACGAATGGAAAGTGGAGTCAGCAGAATTCCATACCAACCCAACTATCAAAGAAATCGAACTACTCCAAGACGAACTACTTGAAAGAGCAAGAGACTTGTTTCACGAGTTCTGCTACGCTTGTTATACCTACTCAGACTTTGACGATGAATCTAACTGGTTCGTTTAACCGCCAACGAATGGAACGTTTTTGGACAAACTTTAATTACGATTTATATAACAGAATTTGCGAAATTAAATACACCAAGCTATGAGATTTAAACTTACATACCAAGTCGGACTTGCAGTAGTCCAAGAGTGGATATTCACTTCAAAGAGTCTATGTTACTGGAAAAAAATGGACTTAATAGAATCAGGAAGGTACAACGATGGAAAATTTATAATTAAACCGCTATGAACTTAGAACAAGTAAAAGAATACATTGAGTCGGAAGGTTTAAATGGAAAGAGCAGAGAGCATTTCTACGTCTTTAGAAGACACTATTTATGTTGGGCATTGTACAAAACAAATCAGCTTACATTGTCGCAGATAGGCAGAATTTTTAACCGAAATCACGCAACTGTAATTCACTCCATACGGAAACACGAAGAGTTAAAGAACGACAAATTGTATCGTGGAATAACTGAATCTTGTCAGGAGCTAATGTCTGAGCCGTTGACGTTTAGTAGACAAAGACGGAATATCTTTGACGATATAGCAAAAGCCAGTAACTTAGAAAAACTACGAAGAATCAGACGTTGGTTAAACGAAGGAAGATACGACCATCAAATGAGTTTTCAACAAACGAAACAAAATGCAAGTTAGTTAGTTATATTTGTAGGAGAGTTGGCTGGACACCATAAACTCTAAGGTATTATTGACCCTTGTATTGATTCGCAAGTCCAGCCGCGATGAGATGCAGGGGTTTTTTATTTACTAAAAATTACAAAATGAACGAAATTTATTTTAAATGTCAATTTAATGACAAAGACCAAATGATTGTTTCTAAAGGCGATTTCATATGCTTTGAAATTATAGAAGGTGAAGAATCAAAAACGGTTTGCATTGACATTAAACAAGCGTACACCTTAATCAAAACTTTAGAAAATTTTAGCAATGAGCAGTTGGATTAAATTACACCGCAGTTTAAAAGACTGGGAGTGGTATGATGACCACAACGCAACACGTTTACTTTTACATTTGCTTATTTCGGTAAATTACAAAGACAAGGAATGGAAAGGGCAAACAATAAAAGCGGGTACATATGTTACCAGTTGGGAAAATCTTTCCAAAGAAATAGGTCTTTCGGTCAAGCAAACAAGGGTAGCAATGGAAAAGTTAGAAAGGTCTAAAGAAGTGGCACGCTACACGACAAACAAATGGCAGGCTATAACCCTTATAAAATGGGATAAATTGCAATGTGAAGACGTAGAAAAAGGCAAGCAACAAGTCAAACAAAGGGCAACAACTAAAGAAAGTAAAGAAATAAAGAATAATACTATACCATCATTTCAAGAGTTTTTAGCTTATGCTTTAGATAAGAAACCAAAAGTCAGTCAGATAGATTTAAGACTTAAATACGAAAGTTGGAAAGAGAGTGATTGGAGTATAAATAGAAATGGTAAATTGCAACCTATTTCAAATTGGAAGTCTACGTTACTAAATACGCTTCCGTATATAAACGAAATATCTTATAGTTTACCATCTGAAATTTGGGAGGGATAGAATATGTACAAGAAATTAACAGACCTAAATGCTGAAATGTTTAGTATTAGACACGAAAAAGACGTACGAGGAAAGTCAATAGGTTGGGATTACGAGATGCTACCACTTACAATCAAAGAAGGAACTACAACTTACATAGGTGCAGCTCCTGCATCAGGAAAGACGGAACTATGGTTTGAGATACTTATAAACCTTTCCTGTTTGCACGGTTGGAATCACGTAGTATTTTCACCTGAGACTGGGAGTAGTGCTGAGATATTTTCTGAACTATGCTACAAGTACATAGGTAAACCATACGTTCAAGGTCAAAACTCAATGACTAATAGCGAGCAGGTAAGTGCTGAGATGTTTATAAATGAGCATTTCATTGTTGTAGACCCAATTGATGAAGATTTGACTATCACGAAATTCTATAAACTTGTAGACGAGATTGAGCGCAAAGAAGGTATTAAAATCCATACAACTACTATTGACCCGTGGAATGAGTTAACCGAGGAGTTTATTCCTGCTGATTTAGGACGTGAGGATAAATATTTGAGTAGGATTTTAGGGTTAGTTCGTAAAAACGCAAGAAAAACAGGCAGACACAACTGCGTTATTAATCACGTTAGAGACCAACCAATGGTAACTGCAATGTCAATAGCAGGAACTGAGCTTAGATATTTTCCTATTCCTACGGCACGAGATTTTGCAGGCGGGCAAGTATGGTTTAGAAAGGGTTTAAGCGTGTTAATTCCGTGGAGACCACCTTACGGACTTGGAGATGCAGATGGTGTAGGAGCTGAAAAAAACGAAGTGCATTTGAAAGTTGCCAAAAGCAAACCAAAAGGTGTATCAAAAAACGGAGTTTACAAAATGTTTTTGGACGTAGACCGCTACCAGTATTATATGCTTGACTTCAAAGGTAACCGAGTTTATGCAAACCGAGGCACTACTTACAATAAGGAATCACAACGTAAAATTGAGATACCAAAAGACGGACAAATAGAAAGCACATCGGCAAAACTTCTTAGATTAGCAAACCAAAACCCTTTTTAAAATGGACTTATCACTTAAAATACTATGGGCAAAAACAACCGTTTGGACGGTTAAAGAACGAATCAAGAACGTTAGAGAGAAACTCGAAAAGGACAAGCCTGAAGCTAAGGACTACATCAACGGAGGAAAGGAAAGTGAGGAGTATTTACTTGAGACGATTCAGGTGATAACTCTACTTGAAGACGAAATAACAAATCTGAACCGAGAGCTTAACCAACTGGCAAGAAGAAATGCTCAACTGCGAGTAGCATACCAAGAATTACAAGACGAAATCAAATATAAGAACATTGAATTATGACTAAACTGCAAAAGTTGATAAAACAACAAGGTGTTAAACCACTAACAAAAGACGAACACAAAGCATTAAGATTAAACGCATATAAACCTAAAAAATAAAATATGAAAATCGAAAAAAAATTAGTAGCATTGACCGCCTTCCTTCCTGTGTTGGCAGACTTCATTGAGGATTTAAACGACCAGTACGTCTTTAAGCAAGGACTCAAGCGCAAAGCAAATATGCTTGCAGAAGAAATCCAACGAGTAGACCGCGACATCCTACGAATAGACGGAGAGAACGCAGGTAAGATATTTGACGAGCAGATTCAGTTGCAGATTTTGTTTCGCCAATGGATTGAGGAAGTAATTGAATTAGACTAAAAAAACACGCTATGAAATTGAAGGAAAAATATATAATTGAAAAAATCAGCAGGAATAGTGCTAAAAAGCTATTAGATGAGTACCATTATTTACACGAAGAAGGAAATTTTAGAAGTGGTATTAATTTTGGTTTAATCGAAAAAGAAACTAATTTGTTGGTTGGTGTATGTATTTTTCATAGTGTGTCAGCAAAAGAAATTGCCAAAGGTTGTTTTGGATTAGATACATACAATTTAGAAGGTTTTATGGAGCTTGGTAGATTATGTCTGAACCCACATAAACACGAAAAAAATATCACATCGTTTTTCTTATCATCAAGCATTAGATTATTGAGAAAAATAAAAAATGTGGTTGCATTGTTGACGTATGCAGATAGTGATTATCATAGTGGATATATTTACCAAGCCTGTAATTTTCAATACTACGGATTGACTTCACAAAAAAAAGATTTTTTTATCCTACAAGAAGACGGTTCATTTATAAAATTACAAAGAGGAAAGTGCAAGGGTTTAAAAGGTGAATGGAGAATAAAATCAAGAAAGCACAGGTATCTAATTATTTACGATGACAATTTAAAAACAATTTGGAATCAAGAACCTTATCCAAAAAACGAACAAAAATCAGGGTTTAATTATCAGCAAAGTGATAAAATTAATCAAGAATTTATCCCAATAGAAAAACTACAATTAAAACTTGAGTTATGAGGTGCAAGAACTGCAAGGAGAAGTTTGAGCCTATCCGCTTCAATCATAAATACTGCCTTAAAGACGAGTGCGTCCGTGCTTTTGTAGCTGAAGCCAAAGAGAAGCAATGGAAGCAGACTAAAACACGAATGAAGAACGACATAAAGACGAACTCTGATTGGATGAAAGAAGCACAAAAGGTATTCAACCAATACATCAGGCTCAGGGATAAAGCTCAACCTTGCATCAGTTGCGGCTCAAAACTTGACTCAAAGTATGACGCAGGACATTTCTACTCTATGGGAGGACACAAATCAGTAACTTTTGATGAAGATAACGTACACGCTCAATGCGTCACTTGTAATCAGTTCAAGCACGGAAACCTACTGAACTACCGAGAAGGTCTCTTAAAACGCATCGGAGAGGCTAAATTAGACGATTTAAGCCAACGTGCTAATGAAATACGGAAGTACACGAACTATGAACTACAGGAATTGATAAAAACCTACAAACAAAAGATAAAAGATGCAGGAAAGTGAATTATTCGACTTATTGAAAAAAGGATTCATAGCTGACCTTCAGAAATCAGAATATCAATTCAGCAGATGGGATTGCTTAAGCCACAAGTTTCAATATAGAATAGAACTTAAATGTCGTAAAACGCATTACGATAGTTTGATATTGGAGCGTGAAAAGTATTTCGCATTGATTTTATCTTACGTTGAAACTGGCTACAAGCCTTTGTACATTAATTCAACACCAAAAGGAGTGTATGTATTTGATTTGAGTGAATTAAATCCTGAATGGACTACAGATACACGGATGCCAAAGACAACGAATTTCGACAATAACAACCGAGTTGAGAAGACTTACACGCTACTTGAAATAAAAAATGCTAAAAAAATCACATAATTGATATTCGTATCTAAATAATTTATATATTTGTCTAAACATTTAATATTTACGCTATGAAAAATCTATTAAAATCGTTGGCTGCATTCCAACAAGAAGTGCCTGTAATCCACAAGGCAACACAAGGCTACGGCTATTCTTATGCTGACTTGCCTAAAATCTTTGAGGTAATCAATCCGTTGCTAAAAAAACACGGACTCGGATTTACTCAAAACATCTTTACAAAGGATGGAGATACTGGTTTAGAAACAATGATATTTCACGTTGAGACTGGCGAGAATATGACAAGTGCAGTAGCTATACCTTATGTACAACTAAAGGGAATGAATGACTTTCAGTCTTTTGGTAGCGGAGTAACTTATTTTAGACGTTACGCATTATCAGCAGCTCTTGGTTTAGTAACCGACAAAGACACGGATGCATCAGGAGAGCAAGTTAAAACCGAGAAGAAACTTCCTGCCATAGACCAAAAGAGATTTGCAGCGGCAGTCCAAGCCATAGCAAAAGGCGAGTACACTCGTGAGAAGCTCGAAGCATCGTTTGCATTAACTGAAGGTCAAATCGACATCTTAAACGCTCTATGAAGACTCTCAAAATTAGGTGTAGTGCCATCGGGAAACTGATGGCTACACCACGCTCAAAAGGCGAGTTCTTGTCTCAGACTGCAAAGACTTACATTCACGAGTTAGTTCTTGAACATAAATATGGCATCCGTAAGGAGTTTTCAAGCCGTTACACGGACAAAGGTATTCAAGTTGAAGACGAATCTATCTCGTTAGTCAATGATGTCTTAGACGTCAAATTTATCTACAAGAACGAAGAGTATTTTGAGAACGATTGGATAACAGGAACACCTGACGTAAACACGGAGGATGTATTGTTAGACGTAAAAAGCTCTTGGGATGCTACTACCTTTCCGTTTTTTGATACGGAAATACCTAACAAAGACTATTTCTATCAGCTTCAGGGTTATATGTGGCTTACTGGCAAGAATCAGTCAATGCTTTGCTACTGCCTTATAGATACTCCTATCGAAATGGTAGAAGACGAAATCCGCAGAGCGCATTGGAAACTTCACAAACTTGACGAGGACTTAGATTTGCGTGAAGAAGTAGAGAGCAAACATCAGTTTTCACATATACCAAAGAACCGCAGAGTTAAAGTTTTCTATGTACAAAAAGACGAACAGGTAATCGAGCAGATAAAAGAGAAGATTGAACTTGCTCGTGAGTATTACAACGCACTAATTCAAATGCTATGAAAATAGAATTAACAACAAAAGAACTGCAAGATATGGTAAAGGGCAGGTCTCCTTATTACGATGCATTTAACCATCCATTAGTTAAAAAAGCAGGACATTCATTTTGCGAACCATACGGAAGTACAAGTTGGAGTAATTTACATAATCTTACGGATGAAGAGCTTTACGAATTGTATTTAATAAATAAAAATAGCTGGAAAAGATGAGCCAAGAAGTAAAAGACCAAGTAGTTTTATCCGTAATGGCGAAGTATGCAGAACGCTCTGCTACAGGACTACGAAAATACGGAACTACATTAGACCGAGAAGACCTGACTCTTGACCAATGGATAAACCATTTACTTGAGGAGTTGATGGATGCAACGCTTTATTTGAGCCGCATTAAGAAAGAGATTGACCTTCATTACGTCAAAGGCTTTAGCGATGGATACCGAGAGGCAAGTAAAACACGAACTAAATAAATCAGAATAAGATGAACAAGAACGAAAGAAACGAATTAATAGCAGGAGTAACAACTATGCTTTTAATAGTGGCGGTATTGATTACGGTAATCGCAACTATATTTAGTAACCTTTTAAAATAAATATACAATGGAAAACAAAACAAACACGGGAGTAATCTTTAAGAACGACAAAAAGACGAGCGAAAAACATCCTGACTACAAAGGAAAGGTAAACGTAAACGGAAAAGAAATGGAAGTCGCTCTATGGGTAAAGCAAGGTAAAACCATTTTTTTTAGCGCTGCATTCAGCGAGCCGTATGTAGCACCTACTGAAGAACGTAGACCAGTAAGTGATAGTATTGACGATGACCTACCATTTTAGTATGTACATTGACGATGACGCACTCCGAAAGCAACTGAATAGGATATTGCTTGTAAAAACACGAAACCAAATAGTCCAAGAGATAAAAGCCAAAGGACACAAGATGCACCAGTTTCAGTTAAACAACT
>Ga0181352_1000239_pt1 | contig 24930 bp, 30 predicted proteins | sample Fa13VDMLBSN_FD_130103 | JGI IMG/M metagenome (GOLD analysis project Ga0181352, IMG submission 130103) | Freshwater viral communities from Lake Michigan, USA - Fa13.VD.MLB.S.N | ecosystem: Environmental > Aquatic > Freshwater > Lake | place: USA: Michigan | collected 2013-09-23 | reverse complement strand
CTTTTACTAGTTTTTGATTTTGCATGAACCCCTGGTCTTTTTTTAGGTGGTTTGCTTAAAAAAGTAGCTGTTGATTGTCCTTTTGCTTTTGCCATTTTGATATAAATATTAAACGTTAACTATTAAATTTCCCAATTGCAATAACCTCGTCATTAGAGTCAAATCCAAACCCCAATTCACTTTCATTAATTACTAATGTTGTTATATTTCCACTTTCTGTAAAAGATACAATAGCGGTTTTTTCTATTAATTGTCCATTAACAAAAATGGTGAAATTATTAATAGAAGTTGCAGGTAAACCTGTTGGAGCTGCTAACCATCCACTAGCAAATGTTACAGTTGTAGTATTAACAAAAGTACCTAATTGTTGTACATTTGTATTTAAATACGCTATAGTTGCTAGAGTTATAGTACCTCCACCACCTCCACCACCTCCACCGGATGGGATAATAACTGGGGAAGTTGCTTTTTTACCTGAAGATACAAATTCGGATATACCATTTACGGTTTCTAATCCAATTATAACTTGTGCTTTACTATTATATTTTTTTAGAGCTGTTACCTCTTTTTGTACTGTATCGGGGATCATATAACCAAATAACTTGATGGTAAATGTTCCTTTTACAATACGATTTGAGTTATCCGACATTTCTACTACCGTAGAATATGAATCAATTGATGCTTTAAATTTAAAGCGTTCAGGATCACCCCAATATGAATCAGAGGCATAGTTAACTGCCTCAATAATTTTATTTAATTGTTCAACATAATATGTTTGAATAACACAACTATATGTTAAATTAACATAGTCCGGTACAACATTTACTACGAATTGATCTACGGGAATACGATTTGTTAATACACTAAAATTAGAATATGCATTTTTGGGATTGTATGTTTTTTTCCAAGATGTATATAAATGGGGTGTATTAGCATCTATTTTATTTGTCAAGGAACGGTTTTTATCCATCGTATCTCTTTTAAACATAATTAAAGGAGACATAATAGCACCATTTTTATCCTTGTAGTAGCCGTCTTTTTGTACTGATTTCCATTTCTCTGGGGAGCCATATATAATAGGTACCTCTATTCTAACACCATTTTGATAAACAAATGGGCGTATAACATTTTGAAAATAAAACATTATAGATTCATCAATATCTTGTAGACCTATTGTAAATGGTTTAACCGAATCACCCTTAAATGACATTTGAAGTGAACGATTGAAATCGATTCCACTTTGATTTACAGGAGTAAATTGATTAAAATTAGATGGTATGTTAGGGTTACCTAACGATTCATTTGTTTCAGGAAAAATATATGGTTCTACCTGATCATTTGAGATCTGTTTTTGTGATTTAGGTATGGGTTTTCTAGCAGCTGGCATACTTATAATCTTTCTCTTGTAATTTGTACTTTATCTGCAGGAACATAATGGGCTAAACAAATTAATGATAGATTAGTACCAAAATTCTCCAACCCAGGATTTAATGGATTTTCATTATATGGATAATCAGGGTCTTTACCTACAAATAATTGGTTATCATTTACATTATCTATTTCCCAGTATCCTTCATACCACATTATGATATCTCCAACTTGAGGAACTAAATTAGCATCAACTAAATCATCTCTAAGGAATCTAAATACCATTGGACGTTCATAGCTTACACCAAAATCATCAACCGGACTAGATTCATCACCTCTTTCAACAATCATGTTTAAAAGAACAGGATCTCTATAATATTTGGCCCCGGATGCTTCACCATACATGTTTACTTTAGTATCACCATAATTAAATTGGTAATAAGCACATTCTTGAGAAATAACATCCCATATCAACTCTCGGTTGAGACTTCTTAATAATGAAACGTCACGTTGTGTACCAAATAATGCCATGTTATCCTATAAAAATTGTCATTGGAACATCTCCTAAAATGCTCATTTGACTTTGTGCTTCTTCTGCTTTATTAGCAAGTAATGTTTTGCGGGAAGTTGTATCAAAATATGATCTTAAACGCTCAATTAATGCTGATTTTTCATTTGTTGCTGCTGCAATTAAATCATTTTGGTTTAATGTTACTTCAGCTCCTGGGATTGGGATAGTTGAGTATTTTCCTCTAACATATCCTAAAATTTCTTTAACAATACCTAATCCATATTCAAATATCCATTGACGACCAATCGAGTTTATCGTGTTATATGTTGGATTATTATATGGTACGTTAGAGGCATTGGTAATAATATTTTGACCGTTTCTATCCACGTATGGTTGATTACGATCAGAAAGTAAAATATATTCAAAATGCAATTCATGAATTCCTCCCCCATTAGGTATTGGAAATATTCTTAATACATTATTAACTAATTCAAATGTATATTGGGATTTTCTAATTTGATCGTTAAATTCAATTGCTTGAATTTTTTGCATATCATAACTGATAGGCATTAACATGAAATTAATAGCAGGTGAATATGATCCCCAACCAAATGAATCCATCATTTGCATCATACCTGTACCTGTACCCGCATATGGGTCAAAGTAACGAGTGATAGCGGGTGGTGCTTCATAAAATACACGTTTCATTTCAATCCCACCTTGAATACCTTGGGAAGTTGCCCAAGATTTTAAATCGTAATTTTGTACTCCGGGGGTTAATTTAATAGATCCTGTATGGTATGTAATAGTACCTCCAACACCTGCTTCCTCACCATATTGATTAGAAAGGCGAACTATTGCAGCTAAATTTTCTTGTACTAATTCATTATTTCCCGGTGCTATATTTGTAGAAGCTCCTTGAAATGATAATAAATTTTCTGCTACTTGATAAGCATATAATTCATTTCCATATGTTGTAACAGCCTCTTCTAATGCAGTGTAAAAGTTAATATCTTGCAATTCAACCTCAACTAAAGGATATCCTAAACGTTGTGAAGCAAATTTAGCAAATTTATCAGCATCTACTTGAAATTGTGGATCATAGTCATAAAAACCAAAAGGAGTTTCTCCGGGTTGAAATGAGCTTGAGCCTGGCCAAATTGGGATATTCATAATTTAATTAGTTTGTAGCGATAAAATATTCAATAGATGCTGCTGAACCAGAGGATTGTACATAAACATGTTGGATATCCTCTAAAGTAAAATTATTATCTATACTACCTGTTATTTTACTAGTAGATATATAAAATGAATTACCTCCGGATACTAGAAAACTTGTTTCTGTTGTAGGAGATTCTATTGATAATTTTACTGATGATGTTGATAAATTGGTTATTCTAGCGTATTGTAAACTGCTAGTTACAAAAGTACCAGCACCTGGTGTTGCACCTAGAGAAAAAATTGAAATTTGCGATCCTGTAGGACAATTCATGCTTCGAACATCAACATAATTGATGTTGGGAATTGTTGTTGGTGTAATTACTTTTTGACTTTCATTATTAGTTAAAGTAATCTCTTCAGTAACGTTTATGTATAGATTAGCCATTCCGAGTTTTTGTTATAAATATTAACAAAACCCTTAATTTTACTATTACGATCTAAGATTTTTATATACGTCCAAAATATATTCAACTATCTCGTGTCTATGGTTTTTCTCTAACGTGATAACCTCAAATCCAGGTACTTCTTTCATATGTTTACATACTACATCAAATCCTGATTGTTTACGGTCTTTTAAGTCAATTTGAGCAGCATCACCACAAAATATCATTTTGGAACCATGACAAATACGAGTTAAAAGTAATTCGGTTTGTGTATCAGTTAAATTTTGTGCCTCATCAATTACAACTAAACAATTAGTAAAGTTTCTACCTCGCATAAACGATACAGGTACAATTTCTATTTCACCTTCTGCTATACATTTTTCAATTTTTTCTTTATTGTATAAACGGTGCATATTCTCATATACTGGAGCTGTAAATGGAGCTAATTTTTCGTTAACATCACCTGGTAAGAAACCTATATCTTGTCCTGCTACTACAGTAGGTCTGGAGATAATAATTTTTTCGATTTCTTTATTGAATAATAAATCTAGGGCTATATTAGCTGCTAATAACGATTTACCCGAACCCGCTTTACCTTTTAATACTGTAACAGTGTTGTGTAGGATTTGTTCTTTTGCTCGTTTTTGTTCTTCATTTAATTGGATAGAAAACTTAATTGGTCCTTTTGGTTTTCTTTTCGCTTTAAAAACTTCTTGCGCCTGCGGCGTTCTATTAAAATCTGTCATATAACTATATTTACTAATAAATATTATAAAAAGACTAAAAAAGCCGGACTTTCGTCCGGCTCTTCATATTAGGTTTTTATCTAATATTAGACAGTAGCTAAATTGCTAACAAAGATACGACCATAGAATTCAGGACGGATCATTTTCTTAGCGTAACGAGTCAATAAACCTTTACGTGGTGTAAATGTTTCTGGATCGTAAACTAATGGAGTCATGATTAATGGAACGTATGGAGCAAATACAGCACCAGTTTCAAGGAATTGAGCTCCTCTATAACCCATCAAGATAACGTTTTCAGTCATGTAAGGGTTTTTGTAAACTGTGTAACGGCTGTTCATTTGACCTGCTTTTTGGATACCAAATGCGTAAGACGCTTTAGTAACATCACCATCAGAAGATGAAGCAAATCCTGGGATTGATTCTAAAATCGTTCCTACAGCTGGAGAACATACTAAGAAGTTAGCACCACCACGTAATGTTTTTTGGTGAATTTTGTTACTAACTTTTTGCATTTTAGTTCCTAAAGTTTGGAACCATTGTCCTTGTGTGTTGTAGAAACCTAAGTTATCATATCCAGTTTTGCCTGAATTTAATGATTGGTTGTTTTGTGCATTCCAGTACTCATCTGCAGCAGAAGCATCTTGGATCAACATATCTAAGTTTTCTAAATCGATCTCTAATGCGATATATTCAGACATAATAGATGTTAATTCTGCTTCAGCATCCAATGATTGGTAAGCGTTCAAATCTTGAGCGAACTCAGGAGTCCATTGTGCTTTCAACTTACGAGTTTTAGCAACGATAGCCTCTGATTTCATTTTGATATCAATTTGAGGAATAGCTAATGCATCAGCGGAAGTTGATTCAGCATTTGCATAACCACCAAATCCTGAAGATGATTTATCTTCAAAATCACCACGGTTGTTATCAACTGGTTGGATGTTGTAGAATAATCTGTTAGCACCTGCAGCAGGAACATTTGCAGCACCTACAGCTCCAGTAAAGATAAATGATGCTGTATTATTAGCAACTGTAGTAAATTGAGGTAATAATAATGCATTTGTAGCAGGAAGTAAATCTGAACCTGAAGCAATAACAAATGCACGAACACCTTTAGCGTCATAGTTAGAAACTGTTGTTAATGGAACATTAACTTTAGTATAACCAGTAACAGCTGAAGCTGAATATTCTGCAGCATAATTAAAATCTGACCAGCTACCTGAAGCAACAGTTACGTTAGTAATAGATGCAGAGAATTGGTTGATTGAGTAAGCAAAACGACCAGCACCATATAAACCACCATTTGGATCAGCACCATTTGCTGGGTTTGTGTTACCGTACATAGATGAAGTAGCACCATATACATCTCCTGCAGGACCGAAATTACTGAAAGGAGCATTTTTACCTTGTCCGTATTGGAAATCTAAGAAGAAAACTAGACCTGAAGGTAAGTTCATTGGTTGAACTGACATGAATTCTTTAGTTGATAAAGAACCAAATACTTTACGTACCAATGGTAAAGCAACTCCAGCCCAAGTTTCACCTTGTGTTGCTGTAAAAGTTGAACCTCCAGTTTGTGTTGTATTTGTTTCAGTAACCAATTGTTTAGCTTGGTTTTCAAGGATCATAGCCATGTTGTTTTTTTCAACTTCGCTTCCTAATCCTTCTAATAGTCCTGTTTTAGACCATTTTGACGCCATTCTTACGGCATCGCTCTGTAGGTTTTTGTAACTTCCTGCAGCGCTTTCTAGTAATGAATTAATACTATTTGACATTGTTTTTTGTTTTTAAATTAAAAATTAAATAATTCCAGCCAATTTTTGCATTCTTAAAAATGCATCGTTTGACTCAACGATTGGTTTTTTAACGCTTGGTGTGTTAGTTGTTTTTGATGCGCTACCTAAGTGTTCTTTAATTGTATTTTTAGAAACTTTAATACCCTCGTTTAATGTTTCAAATACCATTTTCACTTCACCTACGTTTTTAGCTTTATCAAAAGAACTTAATACTTTTACTTTTTGACTTTCATTCAAGTTTTTAGCTTTGAATATTTTGTTTGTGTAAAGTAATTTTGCGTTTAATAAATTGATTTCATTCAATTCATCTTTAAGAGTTTCGATTGCAGAATAAGCCTCGTCAAGTTCTTTTTTCATTTTTTTCTTGTCTTCGTCTTCTTTCTTGTCTTCTTTCTCTTTTTTCTTTTTAGCTTCATCGATAGATTCAATTTCTTCAATTTCTTCAGCTTCTTCAATTTCTTCGATTTCTCTAAGTAATTCTGCTAAATCAATTTCTTCGTCAGAAATTTCTTCTTCGGTTTCATCTTCAGCTCCTTCTTCACCTTCCATTCCTTCATGTCCAGCTTCAAGTTCACCTGTTTCGATCATGTCTTTGATAACGTCTTCAATCATTGATTTTAGATCTTCATCAGTCATGTCTTCAAGTTCGATTGGTTCACCTTCTTCTTCACCTTCTTCAGATTCTTCATCAGACATTTCCATATCTTCTTCTTCCTCTTCTTCAGCTTCGTTTAAAGATTCTTCCACATCTTCCTCTTCATTTAGCTCTGCTAAAAGTTCTTCCAAATCAATTTCCATCGTACCATCTTCATCGTTATCTTCAGTTTCGTCAAGAGCTTTTTCGCCCATTGTACTGAATCCAACGTCTCCTTCTGCTCTTCCTTTTCCGAATCCTTCTTCTTTAAGATCTTCTTCTTCCATTTCTTGTAGCTTCATTGATAGCATTGATGTTAATTGAGGTGTGAAGGCTTCTTCTAGAGCAGCTTTTGCATTTGCTATTGCAGTTTCTTTAACAGCTTTAGCGTCAGCGATTGCTTCTTTAAGCATTTCTCTGTTTGTTGCCATTTTTCCTAAATTTAATTTTGTTGGGAAAGTACGTTTATTATAAAACGTAATAGAATTCATTTAATTGATACCACATAATAGATTGAGGGAGTGGTATATTCGTGTTATATGTATGTATACAAATAGTCAAAGTCGAGGAGACAAAAAAAGGCTCTCAAAAGAGAGCCAATTATATATGGTGGTTTGTTATATTAAAATATTGGACATGTACCTTTAGCACACAATATTTCAGTAATTAATGAGTTTGTTTTAGCATATGGGTCTAAGAATGTTGAACGAGATTCGTTTAACGCACCGTTTTTCATCCATGAATCTGGGTTAGATGGGTTTGAAACTAAGTCCCAAGTTAATAATTCGAAGTCATCTTGTACCTCCATTATTTCACCAACTTGTTTTAATGATCCCATCCCACGAGATGAAATTCCGATTAGCAAGCCATTTTTTACTAATGCACCCGCTATACGACCAGATGAGGTACCTAAATCACCCATATCAGAGAAAATTTCTACTTTACCCCATATTTCATCACCTTTCCAATACAATTCACGTATCGCGTGAGATGCGTTTTTAAGGTTGATTACTTGCGAGTCAGGATGATCCAATTCACCACATGTTTCAGTTGATCTCTGTTGGATTTTACGTGCAAAATTGTCGATTTCACGTTCCCATAATTCTCTAGGATAGTAGCGACCATTACCATTTTTAACTTCAACAGTAGCCAATATCCCTTCAACGAAAACATTTCCGTTGTTTTTCATTCCTTCCAATAATGAAAGTGGTTTAGGACTGAAGTGTCTAGTTTCTATTAATAGTTGCTTATTCATTATCTATAGGTAAATATTTACCAATTAAATCAAGTTTCAACATTTCTAATTCATCTTTCTCAAGTTTCATCCATGGTTTTGATTCAGCATTATAAGCATCTATAATAGATTCAATATCGTTTTGATCTAGACCATTTCCGTCTAAATCATCTAATTTAGGGGTAACACCACGAACCGCTAGATCGTAATTTTCTGATCTATTTTCTAGTTCACCCTTTAATTTTTGTTTATTATTAAGGGATAAGTTTGGATAATTTGATAGAATAGAACTTATTTTTTGTCCTGCGTCTTGACGTTTATCAGCATCTTTAACATATTCATCAGCCATTTCTTCTCTTTCATATTCAGTTTCATCGTCTATTTCATCGATTACTTCTTTTTTAGCTTTACCACCTTTTTTACCCATCATTTTCTCTAATTTAGCTTTTGCTTTTTCTAGAGCTTTGATATCTTTTTCAATTTCTTTTACTTTTTTCTTGTCAGTAAGGTCTTTCATATCCTCATCCTCATCAAGTTTAGTAAGTTGAGATTGTTTTTTATCAATTAGAGCTTGTACTTTTTCTAATTTAGAAGCGATAATTTCATGTTCTGCTTCTTTGTTGATAGCAGCTAATTCTTTCTCAACACCCTCTTTTAATGATGTTTTAGATGATGTTGCTAATTCTTCAGCAATCATCTCACGAATTACTTTACGTAATTTATTTTCTTGTTCGTTCATAGGTTGAATTGATTCTTTTAAATCACCATATCCAGATGCTTTATATTTTCCTTTAGCCTCTTTTGGAGTACCTAAACCCGGAGCCTCTGTAGTGTATCCTAAATCTTTAACTCCAAATTGACCATCTTTTGTATAGAAAATAGAATCTTTAGCTAAATTTTTCATTACGATATCCTTTAATTCCTGCATTGTTTTATCTGCATTCTTAGGATCTTTTAATTCAGCATAATATCCAGTCATTACCTGATCGAAGATCAAATTGTCTATGTCTTTAGTGTCTTTTTGATCGTAATTGTGTGAATAATCTTCTTCAACCTTTTTAGATGGTTTCTTTTCTTCAGCTTTTACTTTCTCGTCTTCGTTTTCTTTCTTTTTCTTAGCTTCAGCCAAAAATGCCTCATATGCTAATTCATATGATTCTTTTTTCTTTGGTTCAAATATAGAATTAACAGAAGTCAAACCAATTACATTTTCTGTAATGATTTTTTTAGTTTGTAATGATGCTACAGCTTCATCAAACGATGCTGCGTTACGAACGATATCAGGAAATTGACGTTTTGCTTCAGTTAAGAAAACACCTTTGTGTCCTTTACCTTCTTTGATTAACAAATATTGATCTTGTAGTGTTTTTTTCATTATTTTTCTGTTAATAGTTGTTTTACATCTCTTAGGTAACTTAATACCATTTCAATGGGTTGTGTTATATCATATGAACCTGCGTTTCCGCTATATAATTCAATTGTTTCATTTTTTGCGTTAGAAACTAATGGGGAAATATCATTTAATAGTTTTTCAATTTCATCTAAACCATCTAAACGTTTTTGTTGAAATTCATTTACTTCATTCAATGTATCTTCTTCCCAAAGTTTTTTAACTGGTAATCCAGATCCTTTAATTTTATTAGGAACAAGTTTATAATTAAATGCTTTAACATAATAATTATCTTTAACTCCTTCAGGTCCAGCTTTTGGTCCTGGCCCTAATGTTGCCCCTGGGTCTATTTCTTTAACTAGTTTATATCCTAGTTTATAGTAATACTTATCAGAAGTTCCGTTTGCGTTTTTATTTTTATTAAATGCAGATGGAACAGTATAACCTTCACCTTGACCAGCAGAAAAAGAGGCACCACCTTGTCCGGTAGCGCTCATTTCTTTGATTTTTGCTCTAATTATTTCTTTAAGCTTATCCATTTACTGTTTCTAACTCGTTAATTAAATCGTAATATTGTAACAAGTCAACTAAATCATTATCTGTTACCTTAGTGTTTTTAGCAGGTGGGGTAATCATAGAGATAATTTCATTGATTTTTATTTTTGTTACTTCATTTTTAGTTTTAGCGTTTAATGAAGTTAGCTCTTCTTTAATTTCAATTACTTTATTTGTATAAAACTCTTTCAAACGAGGAGTATTATCAACTGAGGTAATAAATTCTTTAAGGATTAGTTTTTGGTTGGGATGGAAATTATCATATTTTGTATTGAATGATTCTAAAAGCATTTTATATGCAATAAAACGCACATCTTTATCTGCTTTAGAAAATTCATCCATTACCTCATCACGCACTTTACTTTCTTTAATTTGAGCAGCAGTTAAATGCTCTAGAATAGTAACTTTATTGTTAATGGTTTGTACTGGGTTTACAGCTTGTGGAGTATTAGTAATTTCTAATAATGTATAGAACGCAGCAAATACTTTATAGTTAGGAAGTTTATGATTAAAAAATTCGTTTAAATCATAATTCTTTTGAATTTCACTAATTAAATTATATTTTTGTCTTTTAATAACACCTCTATTTAATGTAAGTGAGGAATCAGTTAATGTACTAACAACAATATTTGCTTTAGTTTCAGTTAACGATGTTTTCTTTAAAAGGGTTTCATATAACTTGTACTCACGACCCAATTCCGTTTTAACGAAATATTTTTTAAGTATATCCTTAGCCGGGGAATCTTTACCATCTAAAGTGTCAGTGGTAATTTGTCGAACTAAAAGTTCAAAGAGTATACCCGTATTTTTATACTTTGAATGTTTAACTTGCATTCTGTTATATTTGTTTATTTATAAATATATGAAATTTTCTTACTCTCGTATTTGTGACTCATCTAATAGTGAATTCCCTTTAATATCTGATTCAAATATCATTTGTTTTTTCTGATTTTTGATATCATTAAACATTTTCGAGTTAGGGTTTCGTCTATTTTTTGTCTCTAATGCTAGAGGAGAACCACCTTGAAATTTAGGTTTTGTTGAATCCGATTCGTCTCCATCTTTTTTCATACCTACAGCTCCAATTCTATCTTTACCTAAAGCATTATCTTGAGTACCTCTATTAGTTACTTTTTCTTCAGGTCTTCCTAATTCAGGATCTTCATCATATCCAACAGGTACCTCACCAGCATCGTATCTACCTCTACCATATAGAGCAGCCAAGTCATGTGGTGTACCATATGATTTACCTGTTTCAAGTGGATCATTACCTTCGTTCTCAATTTGAGCCATACGGAATTTACGTTTAGCATCTTCAGCAAGCAAGTTTCTATATTCATCATATTGATCTTCACTCAAGTGGAATAAGTTCTCATAAATCCAATCAGTTGGAAGTAACTTATTTTCCATCATTTGAGCAGCTAAATCAACTTTTTCTTTCATCAACGCAATTCTTTCTTGATCATAAATGATTGAAGGTGTTGTTAAAGATAATTCGAAGTTTGTTAATGATTCATCTGTATAACCTTGAGCATATAAATGAACCAATGCAATTTTAGTTAATTCAGATACTACAATACGTTGAATACGTTCAATTGTACGTGCGAATCGGATATCTTCAGCAGCTAATGTAGCTTTACCTGTTAAATCTTTTTCATAACCCATAAACGCTTTAGGCACCTTAAGGGCAGCAAATAATTTATCTCTTAAGTATTCAACATCCTGGATTCCATCATATTGTAAACCACCTAAGTTATCGATTTTAGTTGCTTGATCATTTCCACGAACCGGGATATAGAAATCCTCAAGTAAGTTTTGCATATTGTACTTCAAGTTATAATCACCAGTTTGTTGATCAATATATGGAGTACGTTTCATTTTGGAAATTGTTTTCTGCATGAAGTTTTCTACCTCAGCAGGAGCAATATTACCAACATTAATGTAGAATATACGTTTTTCAGGCGCACGAACAATTCTATGAATCAACATCGCATCTTCCATCATCGTATATTGTTTAAACAATTTACGTCCTGGTTCTAAATAAGATCTACCGTAAGGTAAGAAGTTAGTATCCGTTAATAAACGGAAATGCGACATTTCATAGTTGTCAAAATAAATTGAATTACCTTGTCCACCTGAATTAGGTACATTATAGTAACCATAATCTGAAGGAGATGAAATACCATCGGGGTCGAATCTAAATCTTACAGAAGCCGGGTGATCTTTATCATATCCGTCTTGTCTTTCGATATGAAATGCATTGTAAGGAATTACATTATATACACCAAATTTTTCAGCAATTTCTAATTTTAAGAAGAAATCACCATATTTCAACATATTACGAATCCAAGGCCATAAATTAAATTCTATATTTAATACATCATAGAATAAATTGTATAGGATTTTTTGTACATCCTCGTCTGATGAGCGAATTTGTAATACCTCTCCCATATCATTACGTAATGTACTTTCATCAGCTATAATATCTAATGCAGAAGCAACAATTGCATCTGTATCCATTGCATCATATTCTGAGTATAGGGTAGGGCGGAGTGTTTGGTAGTTAAAGCTACTTTGGTATCCATAAATGGATGTGTGTGAATTAGTATAGATTCTATTAAATCTATCTACAAGTGCATTTGTTTCATACTCACCTGAAACTTGGATTTTATTAACATCCATTACTTTCAATTGTGTTCCTCCTTCATTTCGGATGATTACATCAGTTGAAAATAATCTTTGTAGTCTTGAGAATAGTCCTGTATTTGCCATTTTTGTTTTTTATAAAAGCCAAGAAATATCTTCTTGACCATTTGAGTAAGGGTTATCTATTTTATATGGATTGTTATTATATTGGTCAGCATACGAAATTCCAGTTGAATATCCACCGGAATATTTTGAAGTATTAGAAGAAATACCATTAAGCATGCTTTTAGTCATATCCATACTATTTTGTCTTAATTTAAAAGCGGTATCACGTAAATAACAACCAATGGAGAATGCCATAGTTAAATCATCATTATAGCCTGATTGGGCTTCTGCTCTACCATTTCTCCATATAAATACCTTCATTTCTTCCAATAATCGAACAGAGTGAAAAACAACTCCTTTATCCATAACAGCTTCTTGGAATTTACCAATTGATATGGGACGAGTACCTGTAGACATAGTAAATCCAGGTGTCATTTTACTTGTATCCATAAACGGATCAAAGAAAGAATCTACATTATTAACTCCACCTTTTGGTGAATAATAGAAATTTTGATATCCTCTATCTAAAATGGTTTGAACTGTTGACCATCCAATACTTGAATTTTCAACCGCTAATAGAGCATTATTATATTCGGTAGCAATACTAACTAGTAAATGTCCGTAATCTTTTGTATTTAATTGTCCTTTAAATTCACCAACTTGGGTAAATGATTCAACATCAAAAATATGAAACGCAGAATAATCTTTACCATCACCACGAGCAACATCAGCTACAATTAAATAATTTCTTGAATAATCTGCTGGTTCCCATATCCATAGGTTTTGATCAGTACCACGTTTTTCTAATGGTTCTCTTACATGGAATTGTTCATAGAATACAATATCCTCTGGTTGGAATACTGTATCACCAGAAGTAGTAAAGTCACAGTCACATTCTTGTGCTGCCATTCTTACACCTAAATCTTTATCTTGTTGGTCTCTCCAGGTTTGGTCTCGTTCAGGGTGAACTTCCCAAGGTAATCTAATTGGTAAGAAACTATTCTCACCCATTTCTGCATTAACCCATGTTTGGTGGAACCAGTTACCTGTACCATAAGGTGTAGATAATGCTATACAGCCCCCTCCCGTAGCTAAGGTTTGTTGAGCTGATGCCCAAATCTCACCAATACTATGAATGAAGGCAGCCTCATCGATTATTAGCAAAGTAACGGCTTCTGAACGACCTGCATCACTTGATGCTGAAGTGGCTTTAATTTGTGAACCGTTATTTAAACGTAAAGTTAATTTACTTTCCTCGGCGGGTTTATCTTTTTCTTTTAACCATGAAGGTAAGCTGTTGTACATAAACTTAACCTTGGTAACCATGTTTTTAGCGGTTTCCTGTTTAGTTGCGATACATAGCACGTTTTTATCTTCATGGAATAACATCAACCAAAGTGAATAACCAGCGGCTAATGTTGATATACCTAACTGTCTAGATTTAAGTACTATTGAGTAAGGATTTTCTTGGAATAGTGTTAAAACCTTTTCTTGAAACGGGTACAGATTAAATTGAATACGTCCGCGTTTTGGGTGCTGGATGTAGCAATATTTTTTCATAAAGTAAGCCGGTGATTGGGCACACTTTACATATTCCTCTCGGATTATCTGTTTTAAATTTCTTTCTTCCATTATTTAATTGCTATCAATGTAATAATAGTAAGTATAGAGGCCACGAATCCCCCTCCAAGCCATTTAATTCCTTTTTTAAGTCGATTATTTTTACGAGACAATGTAGCTACATCACCTTCTAAACCGGTGATGATTTCGTCTTTTTTAACAAGTATTTTATCGTAATTGTCTATTTGAGAAATGTAGTTTTGTTCTTTTACTACATATAACTTAATGATGCTATCTTGTGTATCAATTTTTTCGTTTAGTTGCCAAACTAATTTATTGACTACTTTTAGCTCAGCTATTGCTGAATCACCCTTAATTAAATCTATTGCTATTTTTTTAGCTGTAGAATATGGGAAACATATTTTACTAGTATCTTTCTGTGAAAAACTCGTTAAGCTCAGCAGGAGAAGAACTAGTAATGTCTTTAATTTTGTTGCCATAATATGCACGTGTTTGAGTTAGTTCTTTTTCTGTTGTTGTTATTTCTTTATTTAATGAATCAACTTTAGCATATTGTGCTGTTAAACTTTCGTTTAATTTAATTTGATCCTCTTTTAACCCATTGATGATATTTCCAAGACTATCTATTTCACGTTTTTGTTTATCGTAGTTGTTTGGAATATCTTGTGTTGGGTTACATTTAACAAGAAATATAACTAACAACAAAATTATCCCACCTATGATAAGATGGGATAACTTTAATTGAAATGTTTTATTTTTCATTATGCTTTTACTTTTCTACCAGCAGTAAGTTTTAATTGGTTCAATAATGAAACTGGGAGCTTATATTCGTTTTCAGCTTTGGAAATAAAAGCATCAACTTTAGCTTTATCATCTTTATATTTTGTAACTAAGCCTAAAATTCTGTTGAATGTTGCTTCTTTACCTGTGGCTAAATTACCTAATTCTTTTGCTGTTGAATCGCTACCTATATTTTGTGTTGCTTCTTTATCTTCATCATCTATAGGTTCTGCTTTAGGAACCATAGCTGCTTTTGCTTTAGGAGCTACTGCGGCTTTAGGAGTTTTTTCTGCTGCAGATTTTTCTGTTTTAGATTTATCTGCTAATAAAGAATCATTATTTTTAGGTTTTAAACCTAGTGCTTTTTCAATTGCTGTTACTGCTTGAGGATTACCTAAAATAAATGTATATCCTTTACTTTTTAATTTTTCTAAACGATCTACTTGAGATGGATCTTTAGCTAATTTCATTAAATCATTTATTTTAGCAGGAGATCCAAAAATTTGTCCTTGTTTCTCAATAATATCTGCTACTTTTTGTAATGCACCTTTTAATTCTGGGGATAATTTAGAGTTAGGGCCTAGGTTTTTAGCAGAATTTACTTTTTGTAATTCACCTGCTAATTTTTTCACATCAGCATCTGGGTTTTCTTGTTGAAGAACTACAACAGCATCATCAATAGCATTTTGTAATGAATCTTGATTTAAATCTTCTGGGGAAGTTCCTGTAATGTCAAAAGCACTATCGATGAATGGTCTTTCGTTTAATGGTTCTTCTTCAGCAATCGATATAGGTTTACCAGTAGTTTTAGCTGTTTTAATAGCATTTTGTACTGTAGAAAGATCTTTTTCTTCTTTTTTAGCAATTTCTGGGGCTTCGGTTGCATCGGTTTTTTTATCAACCACTGTTATTTCACCTAAAGCGCTAGCAATTTCTTCACGTATGATTTCAAGTAAACGAGTTTGTTTCATTTTATAGTTTATTGATAAATATTAGAGGGACATTACTTGTTTAATTTTCTGTATTCTCTCCTCAGTGGTACCAGATAATTCAACGTACGTTTTGATTTTAGATTTATATGAATTGATGATTTTTTTAATTTCTGCATCTATATTCATTCGATATTTTTCATCAATAGTACGAACACCATTATCTTCTAATTCTACACCCTCAGGTGAAATATAAAATATGTAATCATATTCACGAATTAAATGCGAACTCAACTGTTCAAAATCATCACCCATATAATATGGAATTGATTTAGCTAAGCGAGTAAACGCCATAACATCGATGATTGTACGATCAGTTATAACATTTTCACACATTAATTCACTAGCACGTTCAGCTAAAAATACTACTTGACCTTTAATTGTTGAATCTGTATTTAATGGTATACCTAAATCACGTAAATATTTTGAACGCTCTGTTGCAAATGTATGATGTGCAAATTCGGGTAATTCTCTTAAAGCGTTAACTAATGTTGTTTTACCAACTGACATTGTTCCTGTAAATCCTATTTTCATATTATTTTAATAAATTTTCTGCTACATAAATTGCTTGAGCTCCTGATACTGTAATACCACGTGCACTTAAAGCATCACCTACGAAATGTACGTTAGGGTAATCGATCAGACTAAGATTACTATAATCTACTTTTACCTCAGGTGATAGATATTTTACCTCAGGAATATACATTCCCCAATCGTCTCCAAGTGTAGGGAATACTTTTTTCATATCCTCAATAAAATCCTCTACATATTGAAAATAACCACCCATTACTTCTCTTACTCCATCTAAAAATTCAATTTGGTAAGACGTTACATCATTACCCTCAGATGTAGTTGATGGTGTACGAGATGGACTATAATATAAACCAGTTCCATTGAATTGTAATTTACTTACTACATCACGTGACCAAGCAAATGGATCTTCAATACCATTAATTTCCATTAAAATACCAAAGTTAGTCATGTTGTTTCTATATGCTTCATCTTTTTTAGCATGACCATTGTAACTGTGATCTCCATATGTTTCTTCTACAGCAACATAAGCAGCATTATTATTTGTACAGAATGAACGTAATGATACTCCTTCATCATCGAATTTTCTATATAACTTAAAGTCATATGAAATATCGATTAGTTTTTGGAAGTGTTCTTGTGGTGCTTCAAATCGAACACCAATTTGAACAGATTTGGGTTCATCTGGTAGTTTGTATTCGTTTGCTAATTGTTGAGCAAAGTCAATGCCTGATTTACCTACTGCAAAGATAAGTTCATCATATTCTATTGCATTTCTTGGGTGTTCAAATTGTTTTCCTTCAATATGAACTAGTCCTGTTTTATGGTTTTTATCCATCCATTTTGGATCAAATTCAATTTTAGTTGCTTTAGTTTCCCAATAAAATCGTACACCTTTAGATACTAAATAATCATACCAATTTTTAGCAATTTCAGATAAATAATCTGTACCTACGTGCCATACTGGGAATAAGCGTAAACCAAAATATGGTTTAATAAATTCAGGTTCCTCAACAGGATTTGAACATTGGACTTCTTCAGGTTTAGGGTGAAAACGTTTGAAATTGGTAATTACTTGATCCATCAATTCCATTGCTTTATCCTCACCTGTATATTTTGATAATTGACCTCCAATTGCTGTGTGATAAGTCAATTTACCATCAGACCAACCTCCAGCACCTAAGAAACCTGTCATTACTTCCTCAGGTAAACGTTGATATGGATCTTTACCCATATCAATTATTGTAATCAATTCTCCAGGATATCCATTATCCACTAACTTTGTAGCCGCATTTACACCAGCAACTCCGGCTCCTACTATTACTATTTTTTTGTCCATTTTCAATTTTTGATATATTTAATATACGAAAAAAAAGTGGCCATCCCAAAGGAGGCCACAGATCTCTAATAATTTTTTTAAGTCGACAGGCTATGAATCTGTCTATATGTTATGCTCTTGTTACTTTTGTTACTTTGTAAATTTTATCATCAACATTAGTGCGAGTAATATCTAACCAAAAACTATATGGGGGTTGATTTTGATTTTTCTTAAATTCTTCTTTTGTAATAGATACTTTTGTTGAATCAGTATCTTCACCACCACCACCTTTAGCTTGGGTTTGATATTCTATTTTATAAGTACCATCATTCATACCTTTTAAAGGTGTGTTTTTAAGGTCTTCTAAAACACTATTAAGTTCTTCTTTAATTAATTGTCTTAAAATATTTAATTTCATGATTTATGTATTTTCAACTTTAGAGTTCCTGTTCCTTTTATTACACGATGCCATTCGTGTCTTGGAATAAATATACGTTCTTTTAATGAGGTAGGCAAGCTATTATCTAATTGAAGTTGCCAATCTGTTTCATTTAGAATTTCAACTGTTCGGTCTTCATCATCACGATGCCACATAAGTTCTATTGGGTCTATATTTTCGTTGAATTCACGAATAATATATTTGTCAGTAACTTTTATGTCAGTGTATGGTTTCATTCTCCTTTAGGTAGGAACCAATTTGAACACCATTTTGAAGGATCTTTAATTTGATTTCCTTCATTATCTACTAATTCAGCAGTACCCATATATTCTTGATAATATGAATTACCACACATATGTTTTTCGTTTTCTACATAGTAGAATTTACAAACATGACAACCGAACCCTACAGGTGAATACATGTAAGCGGGAGATTTCTCTGATTGGTTTGCTTCTTTAAGGATGTCTATTAATTTCATTTTGTCTTACCCCATTTAGTACCTTTACCAGGTGTTTTACATTGTGCTGCTGTAGGACGACATGAAGGGTATTTTGAACGTTTTTCACCTTCTTCTCTACCACATGATTTATATCCTGTTACTTTACCATCTTTTCTTATTGGTGCATTACAATCAACCCAACCACCTTTTTTACCAGGTTCACCTTTACGTGAAAACCAAGTGCGAAGAGTTTCTTTAACTTTTTCTTGAATTTGTTCTTCTGTAACTTTAGCAAATCCAGATCCATAAGGAGCAGCTTTACCTGATTGTGGGTCATCTGTTTCTTTGATACCTTTCCAAATATCTCCTTTACGACATCTAACTACAGCACCTGATTTATAAGCGGAAGGTTTATCAAATTTGCGATCAGCAATGCGTAAGCATCTATCGCGTTTCGATTTTTCCTCTTGTAGGACTTCTTGTATTATTTTATCCAATCTATTCATTACCAGAATCCTGAAAATGATGATTTTAAACCAAGTAATTTAGCATATCGTGGTAAACGACATGACCAATAAGATGCTTTGGTTTTATCTTTTTTGTTTTTGCAATCGTGACGTGCAGCAAATGCTCTACGTGCCTCTGGGTTATTTATTTTAGCTGATAATCCAGATGTGTCTCCAAAATTAACTTTTTTAATTTTTTTAGTTTTAGGGTTTTTTACGTAAACATAGAATTTTTTAGATCCTCCACGTTTTGGTTTTCCAAGTGGTGGATTTTTCTTCTTATCTTCTGCTTCTTCAAGTTCCTCGTTTTCAAGTAAAAGTAGATCTAAAGGTACTTTAACACCTTCATATAAACCAAAGTTACCTAAATCAGTTTCCTCTAAAATTTCTTTATCATCGTCATTAACATGAATAATTTCACGTAAATATAATGAACGAGCTTCTGCCCATAGATTAAGGAAAGCTTGCGAACCATATCGGAACGTGTTTTCGGTAAGTGGGAGTTGTTTATCCACGTGGTATCGCAGATTTTCCGATAATATATCTTTTTTAACTAAACTTTCATTTAGTACAACACCTTCATTACCTACATTATCACAACTGTGGCAACCACAATTGCAACTGTCTTTTTTTGGTGGGGTAGATAATATCTCTTTAATAAGGGATCTTAGACGTTCCATATTAGTTTATATTAAATTTCTTTTTCCAAATTGGGTTAATAACCCATTCTTCTTCTTCTTTAATAAAACAAGCCGAATTACCTCCAGCACCATATCCTCGAATATGTAATCCCATATCTTCTTTCAAATCAGATATTGGTTTTAAAAGTTTTATTAGATCTGCTATAGTTTCAGGTACATCTCCTTTAAAGTAACAATTTGCTGTTGCTGGGGAATCTTCTCCGAATTTTTTTGCTCCAGAAAGAGCTTCTTGTTCTTGTGGATAGTCTAATTTGACTGAATTGTATGGTTTTGTTTTCACGAACCAATGCATATATGGGCTTTTTACACCTATTTGTCCTTTATTCAGTTTAGTAACTACATCCGTTATAATAGACTTAGCATCACTATCACCTAATATTTGTTCAAATCTATCAGGTTTCATCCAGTTTTCAACAAATGTAGCATTAGCGGCTTTTAAGCTTATTTTTAAATCCTTTCCAAATGATGCAATAGGTTTATCTAATTGAACATATACATCCGTTTTTGGATTACCAGGACCTTTGTAAGGTGGAGCACCTACTTTTAGTATTTTATATGTTTTTCCGTCATATTCAAAATCATAATCCGGTCCAGAATCATTTACAAATAATTGTGTAATTTCTTCTTCTTGACCATGTCCTGCTTTGAACGGAATGAAAACGTCTTCTCGGTTTTTATCACTTAAATCAACTTGTACAAATCCAACTTGTTTTCCTGTTGGTTTAAGTATGTCTTTAAGTTTAATATAATATTCTTTACCTTGATATTCTATTTTAGTAACATACGAGCCTGATATTTTGATTAGGTCATTTTCACTTCTATCTAAGATTTTAAAATTTTCACCTTTTTGAATTTGTGCAGAAGGTTGTTTTGAATCAATATCAAATAAAGAAGCATCATTATCTGCTTCAAATTCAGATTCAGATGCTTTAGGATTTAATTCTACATATTTGTAAAATGCTCCTGTTGGTTTAGCATAATTTGTAGTTCCACCAGCTAAATTGGCTTCGCTCATATCAATACCTAATTTCTTTAACTCATTTTCTAAAATCAAAATATCCTGCTCATTTTTCATGTCAGGATATCCTTTTGGGAATTTGTAAGATACGCTACGTATAAATTGTTCTAAAATATCCATTATGCTGGTGTTTCTTCTGGTGTTTCTGGAGTTTCTGATGGAGTTTCACCTGGTAGAGAAGTATCTAGATCTCCAGGAGCTAAATCACCTTCACCCGCTTTTTCATCTTTAACTCCATATCTTAATATATTGGAAATTGATTGTGCGGCACGTTCTTCTTCAGGTAAATTTAATAGGTAATATTTTTTACCTTCTACTTGAGCAATCCAACTACGTTTACCATAAATTAAGTAAAAGTTTTGGTCGTTTTTCAAGTTGATTCTGAATGTAGTAGGGCGAGGAGCAACCCAATCAATTGAAGCTAAAAAACTATCATATTCTGCAGTTAACAGATCAACTAAAACCTTTTTAAGTTCTGGGAATTTAGTTAACTCATCATATTGTATAGCTTCTTCAGGTGTAATCGTTTGGTTCGAATACACTTGTTTAACCAATACTCTAAGTTTGTTTTTTAGTTCGTCGCGATTCATTATTTATTTTTAAGTTTAGCTAAAACAGCTTCTTTAATTTTATCTTTAAAAGGCATACCTTTTTTTCTAGATTTTTCAGGTGTCATTTCTTCACCAATAGCACCTTCTTCAGAAGCTACACCAACCATAGCATCAATTTTAGGTTCTTCAAGTTCAAATTCAAGATAATGTTTTGCTGAAGATATCATATTTCTAGCAGTAGTAATTTTTGCTTGCCACCAACCTGGGAAATCAACTTCTTGTTCACCTTCAAATTGATCAACCATTTTATAAAGTTCCATAGCATACTTACCAATTTGAGCAAGTTCTGCTTTAATCATATGTGGTTCATTATCTTGATGACCTAAATCAAGGTCTTCTTCTAATTCAACACCACGTGCTTTTAAAATATCAGCTTTAGTTACTTTACCATCTCCAGTCAAATCAGGGAATGATTTTTTCTTTTCGTCTAACGGTTTAGATAAAGCGGCTTTAACCATTTCTTTCAATTTAACGTCTTCCATTGTTTCTTTAGTTTTATTAGCTGCTTTTTGTTTTACTTGATTAACAGCAGTGGAATAAGCTATTCGCTCTCCCTCTGTATCGTATTTTGCCTTTAAATAATCTCTTCGAGAATTAACGATAGATTGAAATTTGTCGTAAATTTCTTTTGATTCTTCATCTGAAAATGCCTCGTGTAGTTTCATTGTTAAGCTTTATCTTCAGCAGTTGAAGTTTTTTTAAATTCAGCTGCTAATTTTTTAATTGAGTTAGCTGCGCTGCGAGCGCGACCACGAGCTGCTTTAGATGTTTTACCATGTTCAGCCTCTAATGTAGCTAATTCTTCTTTAATTGCGTTTAAAATTTCTGTTGTGTTCATAGATTTGATTTATTATAGATTTGATTATTGCTCACCTCCACCGATATACTCGCTAACGAAGAATTTCAGTGTATTTCCTACTTGTGTTTCAAGTTTTTCGTTTTGCATTCCTTTTGCAATCTGGAATGCTTTCATTAAATGGTCCATAAGATCTGCTTCTGTACCTTTCATATCTGCTGCTAAGTCCTCAATACCACCGTCCGCAACAGGTGCTTCTTCAGCAGGCATTTCGTCTTCTACAGATACATCTTCGATTTCAGTATCAGTTACTTCAACGTCTTCAACATCTTCTTCTTTATCTTTTTTCTTAGCTTCTTCTAATTCTTCATCTTCTTCAGATAAAAAACCATAATTATCAGCTGATTTGTTGATATCTAGATCTAATTCAGCTAAGATATATTCACGAATTTTTTCTTTCGTAGATGAATTTTTATCATCTTTCATATCTTTTTCTAAAGCATCAATATGCTCTGCATCATCTGCTTCAGCATCTGCTTCAGCATCTTTGTAATATCTGTTTTCTAAGACTTTACTTTCTTTCAAGAATTTTTTAAGGTCAAAATTGTCTGCCATTTTATTATAAATATTAATTATTTTTTCTTAGTGTTTGTTGCGTATAAATATTCGGAAAGTAGTGTTCCTATAACTCCTGCTTTCTGTCTGATGAGAATCCATTCATCTCTAGTGATTTTATGAGATTCTTTAAACGATATATTTAATACACCTATTAAATGGTCATCTAAACTATATAAACCTACAGCACACATTGATTTAGTTCCAAATTGAGTAGTCATATATTCTAAACCGTAAGTATCTTCAGCTGTAGATACATCATCTACTGCAATTTCTTGATCCTGGTATACTTTAGATAGTACTCTAGGGAATAAAGATACAGGTATATTTTGGAATGTATGTAATAATGGGGGTAAATTTGGGGTAGATTTCTCATAGAATATAGAGAACTTCTGGATTGATTTTCCTGTAGGGTAGAAATGGCCTCCATTATGAAATTGAGCTATCCATACTCTATCACATTCTAATTCAGTTAAAATATTTTCTATTTGATTATCAATTATAGAAGAGGCATCAAGTGCCTCACGCATTGGAGTTTTATCAGCTTTCTTCTCCATTTTTAATCGAGCCCAATTTACTATAATAGGACCAATTATAGCGGTTATAAGTGCTACCAATATGGTAGTGACAACAGTTATCATTTTTTAAGTGAATTTAAATGTTTTACAATTTCCTCTAGAGCATTACTAGCACGCTCTTTATCTATTCCACCAACCCATTTTTGTACTTCACCACTTTCAGAAACGTATCCTTCTTTACCTTCTGAAAGAATACTTTCAAAATAACTTTTATATTCTTGTATCTGCTGATCTATCTCGGCATTGAATGTTTCATTAATATGTGATTGCCATTCACCTGATAGTTTCATTCTGGTTTCAGTAACTGTTCTACAGTCTAAACATTCACCAAATGATTTATAATAGAATGGATCTAATTGTTTATCCATTACCTGTTTACAATTTGGACAAAATAATGGAACTGCTACTTTTTTGAATTTATCTAATTTAGTAACGTTTTCTTTAATACCATCTTTGATAGTCCAAGTTCTACCACCTTGTTCCCAAATATCTCCTTCTTTATGTTCTTCTTGAACTTCACCATTATAACCAATTCCCATAGTAGTACGACTACCATATTTACCTTTAACAAGGTTACGTAAACGTTCAACGTCTCTTTTTTGGAATTCTTTTTTTAAAACATTATCGGACATTATAACTTGTATTTGGTTTTAAGGATATCTAAAGTTTCAGGTGAAGAAGTGTGTAAAATTGCTTTACCACCACTTGATCTCCAAGCATCTGTATTTTTTTTCATATCATCTATTAATATACTTTTTGGACTAGCATACTTTGATTTTTGAGGAGCAGGTACAAATATTTCTTCACCTACACCACTAAGATTTTTTGCAATCCATTCTTTTTTACCTTGAATAGCTTCATTGTAATCCGGGTTAAGTTGTTGGTCTGATGGGAGACTAAAATCTACTGCGGGGGCTGAAAGGATATTTGGGTTATATTTTTGGATAGAATCCCAGAGTTTTTCTCCTCCAGGTTGCCATTTCAAATTTGCCCAAAAATCTTTTTCTTTAATATCTTTTTCTTTAAGTTTTTCTCTAAACAATTTCCAAAAGTAGGGTTTACCCATAGTATTAGCTTTTTGTGTGGATATGTCAGTTAGTTTTTTATATCCCTCATCAAAGTCACAAAGTACTCCATCCATATCACAATAAATAGTATAGGGTTTAATGGCCTCGTATAAATCTAGAAGATTTGGTGTTTTTTTCATATTAAAATTTAGGTAAATTTAATGCCTTTAATCTGCCTCTCCAAATATCTAGTATTTCTTCTTTTTCTTCAGATGTAATATCTTGAGCATCTAAATAAGAATTTATAACATCTCCAAACGAACGTTTTTCTTTTTTAGCACGTAAATACATTCCTTGCAAATTAGCATCTATTTCTTTTTCAAGTTTAAAATAAGCTGCTTTAGGAAGCATATCTGCATCAATCATATCTCT
>Ga0181352_1000238_pt1 | contig 24973 bp, 25 predicted proteins | sample Fa13VDMLBSN_FD_130103 | JGI IMG/M metagenome (GOLD analysis project Ga0181352, IMG submission 130103) | Freshwater viral communities from Lake Michigan, USA - Fa13.VD.MLB.S.N | ecosystem: Environmental > Aquatic > Freshwater > Lake | place: USA: Michigan | collected 2013-09-23 | reverse complement strand
AGGCTTTGTTTGCCAACCAACTAGAGCGCAACGGGCTGACCGGCACCCCGTTTGAGTTGTCCTTAATTGCCTCTGCCTCAAGCAACAGTTCTACAATTCACGCTTCCTTTGACTGGGAAGAAGTAAGCCGATGACTAGCCACCACTTGACAAATCTAGGATAATCTAACTATGTACTCAGCCCCTGCTACCCCCCAATACGCATACGCCCCTCCTATGCCTACCTTTGAAAGAGGCGGTCGGGTCAAGGAAACCTACGGCCTAGAAAATGCCGCTGAGATGATCCGTCGTCGGGGGCGTGGGGACGACACAATTCTTGCCCATATTAACCCCCAAGAGGCTGGTATCCTAAAACTTCTGGGCGGCTCTGGGACAACCAATCCATATACGGGTTTACCCGAATTTAAATTTTTGCCCGGTATAAAAAGCATACCTATTATTGGAAAACCACTTTATAAAGCCGGATCTCAGATTGGTAAAGCAATCGAAAGCGGTGTTGAGTCCATTGCTAAGGCTCTTGGCCCCGTTGGGTCTATTGCTGCTGCCTACTTTGGTGGCCCAATTGGCGCGGCTTTGTATCAAGGTCTTGCCGCCCCGGGAAGTAGTTTTGACACAAAGAACGCTATTAAAGCCGCTGCTTTGACATACGCTGGAAACACCTTAAGTGGCGCCGAAAACGCTTGGGCACCTCAATTTGACTACGGTAGCGCTTTTGGGGGAGATATGTCGTATGTTCCTACAGGGGATGTTTCAAGCGCCGCCAGCGGAGCACCTTCTGTAAACGAAGCGGTGTCTATAGGTGGGTCTATGGACGCTAGTGGTATAGGTACTGGGGTTGACGCCGCCGCTGGTGGGCCTAGTATGGGTACTGCCCCTGCTGCTTCTGCTCCTTATGGAAACATTGCTTCTGATACTGGAGCAGGTGCAGACTTTGCCGCTCAATCAGGAGAAGGGTTTAACTACAACGCTGCTAGTACTAATATTGACGCAGCAAGCACTCCTACTCCAAACATGCTTGAAAGAGGATATAGCGCTGTAAAAGAAGGTATTGGTGGCATTCTTCCAGAATCAGTAAAAGACTATATTCCTACACTAAGTCAGGCTAAAGATATAGCATTAATTGCATCCGGTGCTACAACTGCGTACGGGGCGTATAAGACCAAACAGGAACTTGATGCCGCTAAAGCCGAAGCCGAGCGTGTTCTTGCCGATCAGGCTAATCGTAAGAAAGAAGAAGTTGAGTGGGCGCAAGGTGTTATGCGCGACTACCCCTATAACTATAAGCGGCTAACTGAAGAAGAAGTTCGCAGTGAGCGCGGCATGGCGATGGGTGGACGGATTGACTCCTATGACGATGAAATTGGTGGCGATGACAATATGATGCAAGGCGGCATCGCTTCTCTAGCCAAGGGTGGTCTTCCCCCTCGGTATCTTCGGGGTGGCGGTGACGGGATGAGTGACTCTATCAGGGCTAACATTGAGGGTAAGCAAGAAGCCCGTCTGGCTGATGGTGAGTTTGTGGTTCCCGCCGACGTGGTATCTCACCTTGGTAACGGCTCCTCAAACGCTGGGGCTAAAAAGTTATACGCAATGATGGATCGTGTTCGCAAGTCACGCACAGGCAAAACTCGTCAGGCACCCGAAGTTAATACTCGCGGCATGATGCCTGCGTAAAGGATAGATTATGGCAACTACCCAACAAGTCGTAACCTCAGCGCTACCTACCGCGTTCGAAGAGTTTTATAAAACCGGTGCCCAAGGCGTTCCCGGTCTAATCCCACAAGCATTTAAACTCTACGGCGCAGGTTCTCCCGCTGAGTATCAGGCTAATATCAAAGGCCCCCTAGAGGCGGCTAATCTCTATACTGGCGCACAGCGGGTAGCAGGTCTAACCCCTAGCCAACAGCAGGTTGGCGCACAACTTTCTGCAATGCAGACTCCCGGGCAGTTTGCTATGGGGACTGGCGCTCTTGGCTCAGGCTACGCCGCTGCCTCTGGCTTGCCCAGTATGTTAGATCAAGGACTATTGCAGCAATATATGTCTCCCTATGCTCAGGGCGTCATTGACGTTCAGAAGCGGGAAGCCCTAACAGATGCTCAGAAAGCCCAGTTAACTACTAACTTAGGCGCAGCACGGCAGGGTACTTACGGCGGAGCACGGCAACTGCTTGCTACAACAGAGCGTGAGCGCAACCTCCAGAATCAACTCGGTGACATTCAAGCCAAAGGACTTCAGGCTGCATACGAGGCTGGGCAAAAAGGACTTGAAGCAGAGCGTGCTGCTCGTCTACAGCAGGCACAAACCTTTGGTACATTAGGCCAGCAGTTTGGTCAGTTAGGCGCAGTACAACAAACAGCAGATATTGACCGACTCAAGTCTCTCGGCGCTTACGGTGATTACGAGCGTGCTCTAGCGCAACAGAAGACAGACATTGATTATCAGAATCTCTTGGAGCGCATCCAGTATCCTGAGACCCAACTTGACAAACTGAGTGGCTTTATCCGTGGTATCCCCATGACAGATAAAACTCAAACTACCACTACGCCGCCGCCTTCCTTTGCAAGCCAATTAACTGGCCTTGGAATTGCTGGTCTTGGCGCCTTCCTTGGAAAGTAAAGGGTAACTAATATGTCACTCAAAGGAATAACTGAAGGTTTAAGAGTTTTAAATCAGCCTATTGCTGCGTTAGCAAGACTTCCACAAGAACAAATTATTGCTATGTCGCAACAACCGGCTGGATCGCCTAACCATATTCCACCTTCGTATGTAGCAACTATTCTGAAGGCAAAAGCAGATATGACTCAGGCCGCTGCCAATATGCAGGCAATGGCTCAACCTTCGCAGCCTTCGGTAGTTGAACAGTCTATGGCTATTAATGCCCAAGCAGAAGCGCCTCGGCAGGCTCCTATGGATGCAGGGGTAGCGTCGTTACCCGTACCTGAAGAAATGTATGGCAGTGATTACGCAGGCGGTGGAATTGTAGCGTTTGATGAGGGCGGCATGGCTGGGACATTTGATTCATTTATGCCTTCAGAGCCGAGTGGCGAACCCCTTATAGAACCGGCTGTACCAGAAGAACTAGCGGGCAAAATAGGACTTGCGCAAGTTTACGGTATTAAAGAAGGGCGCTATGGAAGAACTAAAGATGAAATTTTAAAGTCTTTTGGGGTTAAACCATCTGCACCTGCGGCTCGTCCTGCGCCGACTGTTTCTACTGAGGCTGCTCCTGCGGCTCCCGCTGCGCCTGCTAGGGCTTCTGCTAGAGAATCTGGTATTGCTTCAATACCCAAGGGTGCTGCTCCTGCGGCTAAACCTGACTACCTTACTAAACTCCAAGAGATGTTAAAGAAAGCCGGAGTTACTGATACGGATCAGGAAGATCTTGCTGCTGTGCAACAAGGTAGAAGCAAACTTGAAGACGATAAGTTTGACGCTTTGAAACTGGCAATAGTTAGGGCCGGTCTTGGAGCGGCAGCGGAAACATCCCCATATGCAATTTCTAATCTTGCTAAAGGTTTTAGCCAAGGGGTTGAGTCTTACGAGAAATCTACCAAAGAAATTAAGGCCGAGAAGAAAGAGTACGATAAGATTGAACGTGATCTACGTAAGGCCGCAAATCTCCGTAAGCGCGGTGAAGTAGAGAAAGCGCTTGAGTTAGAGGAAAAAGCCGAAGACCGCGAAATTAAACTTCGTGGCGTACAGGCTCAGGAGCGTTCTGCAAATAAACCAAGCCAATTCTCTGAACAGTATGCGCTTTATTCTGCTAACGAAAAAGCAGCCGGGCGCACGCCAACCTTTGAGGGATTCCGTAGAGCACTTGGTACCGGCGATGAGTCGATGGCGTTAAATCGCATTCGATATGCACAAGACGCACTGGCTAAGGATTTGAATTATTTACGGTATTCCAATAGCCCTAAACCTGAAGACCAAGCCAAGGCTGCTGAGATTGAACGTAAAACCTATGCTAGATTCGGGGCTTCTCCTACGGGAGGATCTGGTATCCCTTCCAACGTACAATCAGTACTCGACAAATACTTACCTAGACCGCAATAGCGACCATGGCTGACTTAAACCAACTCTATGACGCACTGTTAAAAGCGGATGCGGCAGGGGATGTTGAAGGGGCCAAGACGCTTGCGCAGTACATCCAGCAAGTTCAAGGAGTAGGTGCACCACCCCCCGAGGCGCCCCAAGAAGACGGCTTTTTTGATATGGCTGGGCGTGCGCTTGTGCGTGGAGCCAAGCAGACTGGGTCTCTTCTCGGGGATGTATTACCTGCCATGGTGGGTAAAGCCGTTGGTGCTGAAGACTATGCCGCTCGTCAGATGGCAGAAGCCGAAGAAACTCAGAAAGAGATTGAAGCCAAATATGGCGCTCGGTATAAAGAGTTATCCGACGTTAAGGGGCTAGGGGATGTGCTTCCCTTTGTGGCTGAGACTGTCCTAGAGCAAGTCCCAAATATTGCTACTGCCGTTGTCCCCGGCGTTGGGGGTGCGGTTGCAGGGGGTAAATTAGCCGCCCAACAGGCTGCAAAGACGTTGGCAGCACGGGAAGCAACCCAAGCGGGTGGACGGTACGCAGCCCTTAAAACAGCCCAAGGCGCGGCTTATGGTGGCGGGGCTGGTGCTTTCCTTGGTTCCTATGCCATGAACGCCCCCGAGGTGTTCCAAAACATCTATGAGTCCACTAAGGACGAGGCCACAGGTGAAGGGCAGATGGAGTTGGGTGCATCCCTCTTGGCTGGCTCGGTAGCGGCGGCGCTAGATTCTGTCCTACCCGCATACTTAGTGCGTCAATTTACGCCCGGTATGAAAGCCGGAGTTGTAGAACGTATTCTAGAGAAATCAGGAATGGCTCCCGGTGTAGCCCGTGGTGCCACGGCAGGTGCATTGACAGGCTTTGCTACAGAAGCCCCAACAGAAGCCGCCCAAGAGGCTATAAGCATCGCGGCTGAGAAGTTTGTCAATGAGAACGCTGAGGTCTGGAATAGCAAAGACTTTAATCGTTTGATTGAGGCTGGTGTCCGGGGTGGCGTAGGCGGCGGTGGTATTTCTACGGTTGCAGGCGGTGTCAAGGGGTACTTAGATAAGCGTGCTGACACCCGAGCCTTTACTCAAGGTAAACCCGAAGCCAGTGCTCTAGATCAACTTGACTCAGGGCAAGTAGAGGGCGAAGAACAAGTTACTGCTCCAGAAACGGTTGTAGAAACACCTGCTGCACCACCCGCTAATTTAGATGAGGTGCGGAACCTACGAGGCAAAATTGGTGAACTTAGTGCCGCAATCCGTGATTTAGAGAGAAGCGGCACCGATCAAACTATCCTCGCCGACTGGTATGCCGAGCGAGAGCGCTTACAAGAACAGGAGCGTTCCCTGCGCCGTGGTGATGAACCAAGCGATATTCTCCGTGCCCCTAGCGCCCGTGACGAAGCCTTGCGTATGGCGGGTATGTCTGAGGAAGAAATCCAGCGTCGGCGGGAAGCCAAAGGTGAGCCGGGAGTTACCTACAAACCGACTGATTATGAGCGTGGTCTAACCGTTGATAACCTTAGCGATGCTGGTGTCCCCAAACGTGAAGCCGAGGCTATAACGGATCAGGCGGCTAAGAACAAGTTATCTGGCCCTGCACGGTACTACTTAAACAATATTATCCAAGGCAAGTTTTTGTTCTCTGACGGGTGGCGAACACCAACGGAACAGGACTATACCGACGCGAATGAAGAAACCCGTGCCCGCTTTGACCGGCTAAAACAGATTGCAGAGCAGGTACCCCAGCAAGACTTATTCCAAGCCCAGCAGTTAGGGTTAGATTTAGCCCCGGCTGAAGAGGGGGTGTCCCGAGAGTTTGCCTCTCCAATTGCTTTAAGCGAAGAAGAGTTTAAGTTAACTGCACCAGAGGGCATTGCTCCTCCAGAAGTGGAGATTGAGACCGAAGCCACTGCTGCCGCAGCGCCGATGAACTTAGTTGATAAGACTACAGATCGGCTTGAGACAATGCTCAATAGCCTACAACCTACTGTAGAGGCTGAAAAAGGGCTAGAGAACTACAAGTCTGCCATTGCTAATTTTGTTGACGAAGTCAAAGATTATTTGGATGGGGTGTCGGCTGAGCGTCGCAAAGATAATCTCGGTCTTATTAACGAGTTCTTTAATAGGCTTGGACTGACTTCAGATCCACAGTTAGCGCAGGGAATTGTTACTGACCTCAAAGGAAAGACGGCTGCTCAACAAGCGCAGATTATTGCGCAACGCACCAAGATGCCTAACCTCACGACGCCGACTGGCTTAAATGAGTTACGCAATCGCTTCCAAGACTTCATGGAGCAGCAAAACTTAGGGCGTATTGGTGAGTTCCCGGGTCGTGCTGCTACTGCAACATTTGCCTCAGATATTTATATCCCAACTCAAGTAGCCAATGTCCTGCGTCAATTGCGCAATAAGCCAACCAAGTTGATGTCGCCTGATGAGCGGGCGTTTATGGCTTACATGAGCAAGTTTAAGTATGGCTTGGCGATGAAGTCGGCGGCTTATGACATAGCCAACAAAATCCCGATGGGGAATATGTTCTCCGGGCAAGGGGGAAAAGCCGCAGAGTTATTCCGACAGTTCGTAGAAGAAAACTTTCCAGCCCAGATATTTGACGCTTTTAATCAAACTGTTCTTGAGTATGAGCAGAGTGACAAACGATCTGCCCACGCCGCTGCCATCATCAAGGCTCGGCAAAATATGCGTAAGGAATACCTCAAGCAGATGGCGCAGGAAAGCGCCGAGGCTGAAGCCGAGATGCGTCGTCAAGCCAAGTTGGAGTCAGCACGGCGCAAAGAGGAGTCCCTAGCCCAAGATATTAAACGTGCGTCATTTAATCGTGCAGAAGCCTACTTTAAACCCATGCACCCTGCGGTTGAGCAACGCCTTGTTGACGGGGATGTAGACGGCGCATTAGAGTTAATTGAGCGGTTTCCCAACGCTAAATACTGGCAACTATTGGCTCGTAGGCTCCGTGCTCTTAATTTAAATACTGTCACTCAGGTAGACGACCAAGAACGGCTGCTTCGTATTAATCTGGCAAAAATTGCCACTACCGTAAATAAGTTGGTTGGGGACATCCGTGACCTGTATCCGCAAGTGTATGAAGCCAATATCGCCCCTGCGCTCAATGAAGCCAACGAGATTGACATCAAAGCATTTGCCAAGGGTTTAAAAACAATTAAAGACAATGCGCTACTAAGCGAAGACATTGTCCGCAGTTCGCAGGTTACTTGGATCTCTGAGCGGTATAACAATGCAGCCAAGTCTTTAGACGCCCCCGGCTTTTACATGATGGGTGACGACATCATTAACTTGAACCGGCAAGAAGGTGGGAATTCGTACTACACCCTCTTCCATGAGTTAACTCATGCTGCAACTGCACATGCTATTCGTAACCCAGATCAGTTGAATTCGGCGCAAAAAGAAGCGCTTAACAACCTAAACGAGTTGTATCAGTACACCCGAGCCAACTATCCGGCTGTGTATGAGTACGGGTTTGAGAGTCTTGACGAGTTTATTGCTGAAGCCTTTAGCAACGCCGAGTTCCAAGAAATTCTAAGTAAACTACCGTACAAAAATACGGAGTCCTCACTGTGGTCTCGGTTTATTGACTACGTACGTCGGCTGATTGGGGGTAAAGATACGGTGTTATTTGGCACTCTCTCTAATGCGGACGTGCTTATGACTGCCTCCCAAGTCCGTGCGGCTGGCTCTAACAAGTACACCGGAACCCTTATGGGAGGGGCACCGAAAGCAAAGCGCACAACGGCGGGTACGTTTAAAACGTCTCCTGATAACGAACTAAACCAACGGTGGCTGGACATCCTAAAGCAAAAGCCTGACTGGGGTGCTTCCAAGAGCGGCGTGGCTCGGATGCTTGAAAGCGCTAGTGACGCGACACGTAAATACTTCCTCGGTGCTTTTACTCTGCGGCAACTCCAAGACTTAATTGGTGGACGGCTAGGTGATTCGGCACAGAACTTCATCAATGCGGTTGAAGACATGCTTGAAGACCGCAACGCAATTCTCGATAAGGTCGGCAAGATTGAGAAGAAGTGGGGGGCGTTCCAAAGTAAAGATGCGCAGGGTAGTAAAGACCTGAGCCTGTTGATGATTGATACAACGCTGGCTGGTGTTGACCCTGACGTGCAGCCTAAGAAAGATGCAGAGTTAACAAAGCGCTGGGATGCACTGCCGCAAGAAGCCAAAGAGATCTACCGCGAGGTACGTGATTTCTATAAGGATCGGCTAAACGAATACCGTACGACCGTAGCACGGAACATTGAATTATCCATGATTGCGCAGGGCAAAACTCCCGCCGAAATTAAAGTTGTCCGCGACGATTTGTTTAAGAAGTTCTCTGAGGACACCATTGAGCCATACTTCCCCTTAAAACGTTTTGGGCGGTATTGGTTACAGATTGGCACCCAGCAGGGCGAGACTCGTGAGTTCTACATGTTTGACTCGGCTGCGGCACGTAACACCTTCCGTGACCAGATGGTTGCAGAGATGGCTAAAACTGGGGACACCCGGGGTATTGATGCCGGTCAGAATCTTAAAGACTTTGTTTCTAAGAATATCCGTGACCTACGTACCCTTGAGGACATCGAGAAAATTATTGAGGACACGGGCAAGAACGATCCCGCCATGTCCAATGCCAAACTACGGGAAGCCCTGAAAGATAACATCGAGCAGTTGTATTACCTGACGCTGCCTAATAAGAGCGTACGTAAGATGTTTATTAATCGTAAGCAGGTCTCTGGTGCAAGCCAAGATATGCTTCGGGCGTTCGTGGATTCTTCATTCCACATGGCATATCAGCAGTCTCGGTTTAAATACTCTCGGCGTATGTTCGACCAATTAGAAGCGGCTGAGCAACTACGGAAGTCTAAGCCTGTTGAACTCCTACGAGAAAAGACGGTTGACGAGGACTATATTGCTGAACTAGGTCGTCGCCTTGAGTACGTAATGAACCCGACGGATACTGGGACGCTACCCTCAATCCTTTCTAACGTATCCTTCTTGTGGTATCTAACGGCCCCCGCATCGGCTTTAGTCAACATGCTGGGTGTACCCGCTATTGGTTTCCCTGTACTATCGGCACGGTTTGGATCGGCTAAGGCTGCAGCCACCCTGCTTTCATACGGCAAAAAGTTCATGTCGTCTGGATTTAAGGGAGAAGATGGCAAGTTTGCGATGCCCTCTCTGGGTATGACAAACCTAAACCCACGGGAAAAAGCCGCATACGATCTATTTATTGCTAGTGGTTTGATTGATATTACGCAATCTCATGACTTGGCTGGCGTGGCTGAGGCTCCGTCGAACCTGTATACCGGGCGCATGAATGCAGTCATGAAGGGCTTTAGCGCCATGTTCCACCATGCCGAGCGGTTTAACCGTGAGGTTGTGGCTATGAGTGCCTTCCGGATGGCCTACGACAATGCTCTTAAGAACAATGTCCCCCCGCATATCGCATTTAATAAGGCAGTAGATCAGGCTAAAGATCTTACCTACCGGTCAATGTTTGACTACTCAACCTTAAATAAGCCTCGCTATCTACAAAACGCATACGCCAAGGTCATCCTGCAGTTTAAGCAGTTCCCGCAACAGATGACGTATTTGCTGGCACGTAGTGGTTATGAGTGGTTTGATAACCCCTCTGAGGATCAAATTGCCACAATCCGTGAGCATATCCAGCGTGAGCGGATTCGGTACGGGCAAGACGCCTTACAGGGTGCTGATCTGGATGCGGCTGTAGCAGAGCAGTTAAAGATGATTAAGAAGGAAGGCAGAGACCGCCTTTTAGGCACCCTAGGGATGACGTTCCTCTTCGCTGGTGCCACGGGTATGCCGCTCTTCTCGGTTGGTGCTTCGGTCGTTGAAGCCCTCCATGCTGCCTTCTCAGACGACGATGAGCCACCGCTTGACTTTGAGAATTGGTTTAAGAACTGGATGGCTCAAACCTTTGGCAACTTCTGGGGTGACTCTATATCCCGTGGGGTAGTGACGCAGGCTTCGGGCATGAACTTCGCAGACCGTATGAGCCTAAACGACCTTTGGTTCAGGGACGCCCGTAAGAGCCAAGACGAAGTCACAGCCTTCCAGAACATGATTATTAATCTGCTTGGGCCGACTGCGGCGCTAGGTGTAAGCGGTGCCGAGGCTGTGAAACTCTTTAACGACGGATACTATTACCGTGGCGCTGAGAAGATTTTACCTGCCGTATTCAAGCAGCCTTTGGTTGGTATGCGGTATGAGACCGAGGGAGTACTTACTCTCAAAGGAGATCAGTTAGTATCGCAGTCCGATATTAGTGCCAAGGACGCCTTATCCCAATCGTTAGGCTTTGCGCCTGAGAAGGTATCCCAACGCCAGAAGGCAAACATCGAAATGAAGACGATGGAGCAGGACATCATCGCCAAGCGGCAGGATTTGATGAACGCCTTCTTCATGGGTTTTGACTCAAACGATGCTGAATTTATAGACAAAGTATTAAACAAGATTACGAAGTTTAATCAGATGTACCCCACCTACCCCATCACGGGAGAGGGCATAACTCGGTCTATCCAGACCCGCTACCGTAGCCGTGCCTTGGCATCTATTACCGGTGGCATCCCGCTCAACAAGAACCTGATGTTTGAGTTGCGGGATATGGGGTACTACGGGGACTAAAAAAGACCCCCGCACTGGGCGGGGGTTCAAGGTTGAAGAAGTCCAACCACCAAGAGGAGTGCCAAAGGCACCGACAGCGAGGAGGTGCTGTCAAGGCGGAGTTTACTACTCAATTCTCCATACTCGCAAGCCCCTAACCCCTTTCTCTACAACACCTTTCATTTCTACAGAATAGCGTAGTCTTTTAGTTACATTGGCTACCTGCTGTTTGGCTTCTTCCAAGTCCAAGCACGGGATAAAGAACGTTCGCCCCGGCTTGAACCGACCCCAATCTATTTCAAAACTAATCCCGTGGACTTTCATTTACCGGCGCCATCGCGTTTACGTAGTCGTCTGTGTTGATAAAGTCCCCCTTGGAGCAGTCAAACATAAACGCATCTGTGGCTAGTCCTTCAATCTTTGTGCCCTTAGCCATACGTTTCTTGACCGTCTTTTCATAGATACCGTCGGCCTCCAAGGCTTTCAGAGCGTCTTTTAAGGTAATCCGATTGCTGGTGCAGAACTTTCGTAGGTGCTTGGTACTAATAAATAACTTCTTAGTGTCCGGTTCAATGCGCACAAGAAGATCGTACTTCGGCTCTACAATCGGCAACTGAGCCATACCCGTACGGTTATCAGCAGCGTCGTTAATAACCAAAATACTGCCCCGGTGCTCGTTTAAGAACTCACCAATTACGCTGGCTTGGTTGGTAGCGGGTGGCTTAATCTCATGCCGCATCTGTGAGAACTCTTTAATCATCCACTCAAAGACCCGCTTGATGTCAATATCAATAAGCCCAAGTCTCTTGGCAATCATGCCCCCCGCAATATTACAGGCGGCTACACCAGACCAAAACCGTTCCCGTCCACTAAACTTAACTTTTTTATCAATCACCAATTGAATCTGCTTAACCATATCAAGGGCTTCTTCAAGGTTGCCAACAAGCCATTGCAGATAAGGGCGCCCAGCGTGTCCATAGTTTAAGAACATTTTGGGGAACAAGTCATCAGCCTCGGCTTTGGTTATCAGAGATGTCTCAGGAATTTGATACTCAATTAGTCGCATCAACTCTCCATCCGGGGTAGCAGTCATTGCGCCGAGTTTGTCGTAAAAAGATGCGTTTGATGTGCAGACGCACAATAAAGACCACTTGGATGTGTTGAGGCGCTCTTGGTTGACTTGCGACTGCATGCGCCCACGTGCTCGGCCTTGCGATACGGCATATAAGAAATCAGAGAAGTCATCCCCCTCCATCTTAGTTACCTCATCACAACTAATAGGCAAGTGATTCATGATACCCATGCGGTTGAGTTTCATATTCATAGTGTCGCGCCAGATAAGCATTTGCTCGTCCGGATGTCCATAAACACTATGCATCAACTGGGCTATTGTTGTCTTACCTGTACCAGACCGGTTGTTGATCAGGTTAATAACCGCACCTTTTAGATTCAGATGCTTTAGAAGCGGAGATCCAAACGCCGTAAAGAAACCAAACGCATGCGGCTCAAAACCCTCTCGGTTGTAGACGTTAGCAACTTCTTTCCATTCCTCAAGTGTTCCAACTGGCTGCATGTACTCTGCTATATTGCTGGTCGAAGAAGACGGTGGGCTGTAACGAATTGCTTCAGCAGTAATCTCTTGGTCACCAATAATAAATTTTCTGTCTTTGTCAGTCCATCCAAATTGCATTCTCATTACCTCCACTTCAGTTTTAAACTGCAGTTCATTAACAAACTTAATCATAAATTGCGAAATTGCGTCCATTTGTTTGACGCCACCAACCACGCCATACCATCCCAAACGTTCTTTTAGTTTTTCCTTAGACATTAGTTCAGTAACTGGTAAGGCAAACTCTCTTATCCCGTCCCTTGGCAGGTGTAGTCGGATCCAAGCCACCTCACCGCGATGCGGGTCATGCATACGTTTAACAATGTACAAGTCATGGGCGTAGACTAAATCAGGATCTTCGCCGTCTCCGTTAGATCGGTATATGCCACCGTTCTTGCCACGGAAATATGGGAACGGATACTCTGGAATTACAACAGTGGTTGGCGGTAAATCAGGGATTTCTTGTGGTACTTCAATAATATTATCTTGGTCACTTGCACGTGCAATCTTCTTCCCCAACTGTATCGGCCCTGCGATCTTACCCTTGTGCGGACATCCATCACATCCCCCTGAATTGTATTTTTCAAATGTAGAGCAGCGCTGTGGGCCACCGGTATCCATGGCTTTACGGACAGTCTCGGCGGGGCTGTAGTCTGGGTGCCCCTCTGAAATCTTGTGTATGGCTACATCTCTATCTTCACAAGCCCACGCTACTGAGAGTCCTGCCCGCCATAAGTTGTAATCTACGGTATCCTGTTCTGTAGCAATCTTTGCTATCTGCGCACAGCCTTCGCCCTTAATTGTTTTGGCGATGATAATCTTGAACCACTTCTCTTCGTTATTAGCCAACGCTTTAGTCAACTCATTGAGTTGTTGCTTAGGTAATTGAAACTCCGGCGGTGCAATTAATACGCCGAGCCGACTCTTGATCGTCTCGTAATCTACCTCTGGAGCAATCGCTAATATCGATACAGGCTTAGGTGGATCGTCCTTGAAGTTAAGTGTTTCAGGAACACGCAGTATAGATGCGGTATCAGCAGTCCGTGCGGGGTCGGCATAGAAGTCATATTCCTCGCACAAATACTTAATGCGTTCGGCTACAGGCTTCCATTCTTCAGCACTGATGGTTTTGGTAAGCCGCCAGTACACATGTAATCCCCGCCCCGAATTAACAATCGTTGGTCTAGGAAGGTTTACGGATTTGCAAAACTGTTGTAGGGCTTGCAGTCCTGTCGCCTGATCCGGATAGTCTTTAGTTTCACCGCAATCAATATCAAGCCAAAAGGCTTTGATGTACTTGGCGTTTGCCTGTGTGCGTGATGTATTGGACTCGTATTTAGAACAAGCGAAATATGCGTCGTACTTCTCTTTTAACAGCCGTGCAATTTCTGCCTCTGCAGAATCCAGTGTTTCATGGAATGTCTGCTTAGGGGTTCCCTCCTTTTTCAACCCAACAATACAATACCAGCCCTCAGACGGTAGTACCGCTTGTAATAGTTCTGTTGTTGGCATGCCTAATCCAGATGCGCTTTATCTTTAAGTTTTTTAAGGACATCCGTTATTTTCTCAGCATGCTTCTTACGTGGGATCTCCTGCCCTTTGAACCATTTGTAGATGGTCATGCGGCTTACACCAAAGAAGTTCGCTACGTCAGAAACAGGTATTTCCTGAGCAATACACATCCTCCCCAGCATTACGCCGGGAGAGGATGTCGGGGCGTACTTATTAGTCTCGACTATGCGAGATGAGTAACCTCGTGAATCCGTCATAATTACTCATCATCCGTAGCCCAGTCAGCCATGACTGAAGCAAGGTCTGCTTTTGCAGCAGGGGCATCAGCGGCTTTCTTAGTAGTCTTTTTAGTCGGCTCAGCAACCTCGGCTTGGGGGGCTTCTGGTGCTGTTACTGGCGCAGCAATAGACTTAGGCTTGGCATCGCCTTGAGACGCAGTTTGAATTACTGCAGACTTGGCTTCGGGTGTGACACCTTGTGCCTTGGCTGTTTCCCACTGCTCTTTGTTCAAGAATCCGACAGGCTTGAAAGTCAACTTGGGCGACTCGCTATCTGAGTCAAACTTCATTTCGGTAACAATCATATTGATGTTGTAGCCTTGTGAAGCAACGTACTTGGCATACTGTTCAAAGGGCATGTGCTCTTGATCGCCCTTACCAAAGTAAGACTTAGACGGCAGAATTAACTGATACACCGAACCCTTGATGTCGTCTGCCAACACTACGGCAAGACGCTTTTCATAACGGCACGCACGGCTATCGCCCTGACCGGAACCCTTGATGTTCTGAGGGCATCCTTCGCAGTTCCCATGCTGAGGCGCTTCAATACTTGCATCAGGTGTTATGCCGTCATTAGACCAGCAGTTAGGTGGCGCTGACTCACCGGGGGTGTAGCCACCGGAATAATACTTACGTGCCACGTACTTAGTGCCGTTGACCACAACGATGTTCATAGAACGGTTTTCGTTCTTGGCAATCTCCTCGCCGTTGACCATCATGCGAAACACAGCGCCCCGCAGGGAGATGCGCTTCATGCCACCGGAACCACCTAGCGATTTTGTTAACTCATCAACTCCAACCTCTTTGATGTAGTCGGGTACTGCTTGTTGAAACAAACTAATTTCGTTACTCATCATTTTCTCCTAATGGTGATTTGATACTCACGATCCCGTTGAAGCCCTGCGGGATGCATATCAGGGTTCTCCTCTAAAAACTGCTTCATATTGGTCTGATGGATTCGACGCTCAAGCAACTCCATAGCCTGATTCTCGCGTATGAACTTGTGAAGGGATTCCCAATCATTAGTCCAATAGCGTTCTTTGAGCGTGCGATACGCCGTACCAAATGGCGTACGAAAACTATCAGCACCGGTTTCTTTGCATATCGTAAGCAACTCGGCACTGATAACCTTCATCTGTTCCTCGACTGCTTCAATCTGCGACTCCATATCTCGCTTAATTCGATCACGCTCATCGCGCATCTTGATATAAACAGAGACGAGTTTATCTACGGAAACATCCATATAAGATCCTCTTGGTTTTTGTTTTTTATAATGTACTACTAAAACTGTACTGTGTCAAGAACTAATTTCGGTTTTATACAAATCAACAAGTTGCGTATGAGTATTTAGTTTTCCTTGAAGCATGCTGTACAACTTGTTCTCTACGGGGCTTCCTGAAATGTGTACCACGGTCATCGGGTTCTTTTGCCCTTGTCGGTGGATACGAGCATTGGCCTGCAGGTAAGTCTCGATAGATGTCACAGGAGCGTACCAGATAATTACGTTAGCCGCAGTTAGGGTAACTCCGTGGGAGGCGGCTTGCGGTTGGATTAGCAACACTCTCGGTTCCGGCTGTTCTTGAAACCGCTTAAAAATATCAGTACGTTTGTTTACACTCACATCGCCATTGATAACTTCTGCTGTGATGCCCTGCTTAGTTAAGTATTCTTTAAGAAGTTGTATGGTGTGGGTGAACGGCACAAACACCAAGACTTTGTGAGACGCCTCATCAATGACCTCCTGCACCACGCTGAGACGGTTTGAGACATCGAACTCAATAACATTCTTTGCATCGCTATAAACTGCACCCCCTGATATTTGTAGCAACTTGTTAAGGTTTGTGGCAGCGTTTACTGTCGAGACCTCTTCGCCAGCCGTAAGTAGCAACATGTCATCCTTAAGAATCTTGTAGTACTTTTCTTGCTGGGGCGTCAGCGGTGCATGGCGGGATGTGTACGTAATATCGGGCAAGTCAATACACTGCTCTTTGGTAAACCGGATGGCTGGTTGCAGTGCATCAAAAATAACTTTCTGCGCTCCGGGTTTGGGTATCCATTTGAACCGGCTGATATTGACCATGACCATGTCTCGGAACGACCCAAAGAACCGTGGAACATTCTGTGGAACAGACATCTTTGCTAACCCAAAGGCATCCGTAGGGGACTGCGCCGCCGGGGTACCCGTCATCATCCAAAGCCATGTCTTTTCACCAACGATTGTTTTGAGCGTCTTCCACCGCTTTGTGTTGACGTTCTTGTAAGCATTGGCTTCATCCACAATAACTAAGTCAAAGGTGCCATCTTTAATAATGTCCTCTGATACCGTCTCAACCCCGTCATAGTTGATGACTATGAATTCGGCTGTGCTATTGATAATTGCTTTACGCTTTTCTCTAGAACCATGCGCTATCCCAACATGGCGGTGGACGGCACATTTAAACAAGTCCGATTGCCACGACGCCTGCATAATTGAAAGAGGGCAGATGATAAGGACTCGGCGTATTAGCCCCTGCTCCATGAGGTAGTCTGCCGCCCATATCGCCGCCGCAGTCTTGCCTGTGCCCTGCTCGTTAAAGCAGAACGCCCGTTTGTGTAAGGTAAAAAAGGAAGCCGTATCTTTTTGATGGCTCATCGGGGGGTAAGCCCCGGGCCATTTGTAGTCCCTTGTTATTGGGGACGGTACATTTCTAAGATTAAGCGTGCGCAACGTCTGGGCTTCATGCAACCCCCAGTTAACTGCTACCTCGCTGACTTCTCCCTCTTTTTGTACTACCTTGCTTTTCTTTATTGTTTCGGTGATGCGGCTTGGAAACTTAGTGCGCACCACCAAAACTTTATTATTTATTACTTGCATTCTTCTTTACTGACCTATCTGAGTTTCTCTTAAAAGAACGATTAGTGCTAGGAGCGACGAGTCTAAGATTACTGCGGGAGTTTGTCCCACCTTTAGAAAGGGGGGTGATATGGTCAATGTCTTTTCCTTTTCGGTCAACACCGTCTTTGTCCATGTGGTATCTCGCACGCTCACGGGCGGCTCTAGCAGGTTTTTCATCGCGTTCCTTTTGTTGGTTCCATTCCTTTTTATAGGGGCGGGGCTTGTTAACGTAAGGCATGATAATCTCCTAAAAGGGTTTCCCAAATTGTGGATTATCTTTGATACCTAAGTCAAGGGACAGCCGCTCGTTCTCGTCTTTAACCCTGTGGTAAGCCTGTCTCAAGTTCTCAATTTCTCTGTGCAACCGCTCGATCTCGGCTTTGTATTCAACTGGTATGGTGTAGAGTTTTGTCCAAGTGCCATCGGCTTCATCTGGGTCTGATGTAAGCGAACCATCTTTCCACATCCACGCCACAGGCTTTTGTTCCGGTTGCGCTAGTGCTTGGCGTAGTGCATTGATTACTCCAACATCTTTTTTCTCTTTGCCAAAAATGTCTTCCAAAGCGTCCAACGCCTGCTCTGCCGCATCTCGTAGATCGCTCATTCTTTCACCTTATAAAACTTCTTGGTTCCGATGCGTACCAAGTCCGCGATACCGTTTTCGACAAACCTGTGCAAAACACGGGCTACTTTGTTATCGCTTACGATCCATGCCTTTGCAATCGTCCTCGCCTGAACGGGGGTTTTGGGGTGAGAAAGTAGATACCTCCACACCTTCTCCTCAAAATCGGTCATCTCAACTGCCACTGTTCTTCTCCTTAACTCTTAAGTTTTAGGCCGTGTTCAGCCAATGCGTTAACAATATTTTTAAGGGTTATTTTTCCAAGGTTTGGTATTTTTGTTAAGTTATAGGTATGTTGATTACACAAGTCACCAATTGTATGTATACCTTCTGCTTCTAAACAATTCATTGCCCTGACATCTAAATTTAAATCTGTAACCGAACAGGAACGTAGTTTGTTTTTGTTATTCTTTTCGTTTAGCATGGTGTCTGCTAATAAATACGCTTGCTCTGCAAGTCCGGGCATACCTTCATCAACCCAACATTCGTATGTATTATCTAAAAACATATCGTAATGAATTTTCATCATCCCCTGCATTGCCTTCGCCGCAAAGTAATCTCGCAGTGACATACCCGGATTGTCTGCACTTGGAAATGCTGGCCCACCATCTTCTACTTCAATAGTAACAATCATAGTCTAGTACCTCCACGATTAGCACAAGGCCATACTTGGGATAACGCATTTACCACAAGAGAATCGGCAGAGTAATGTCGTCTCTCAGGATTAATCTCTAGGTACTGCTTGACCACATCCCGGGCTTGCCCTGCTGTTACATTTTGTGGGGCGCATACCTTTACTCTCGCATACACATCAGCCACTCCTTGTACATAGCCAAGGGCAACCATCCTTGGAACGGTTTCTGAGTCATTCATCCTCGACAACAGGCCGTTGCCATCTAAAAACTCAGCGCACCCAATACTCGGTATAAACAGCAAACTTGCTATAACCTTTCTCATGACTTCTCCTCTAGTTCAATTATCTTATCTAGGTAATGCCTAGCCTTTTTAATATCTTGTACGCCACCTTTGCCTTCAACGCCCTTGGTATTTACCCGTGCAAGGTAGGCAATCGCAGATCCCAATAGAAACCCACGGAATTGAGCAGGGGTCATCCATGCTTCCATGGCATCCCATGGTTGAATCTTCATGGCTTTGTAGTGTTCTCCGCCGACTTGTTCTTCGTTTGCGCTCATTTCACGCTCCTGTACCTTGTGCTCATCAACTCTTCATACGAAAACTTTTTACCTAATGCCTGAACAACATCTACCTGTTCTTTTGAAACTTTAATTAGTCTGTTGTCAAACACAAACGCATACTTTGGCATTGTGGTACGGCGGCGTATAAAGTCATGCCCCCGTGGTGTTAGACGCCACAACCCTGAAGCACGTTTATCTTCGTCATCTTTTTTTGGTTTAGCCTCAAGCAACCCCCAGTGGTGTAGGGTAGCCATAGACTTAGACCGCAATATCCACTTGGGGGCTTTACCCAAATCAATCCACTCGTTCTTTCGAAAGTTCTTGAGCATCCAAATCATGCCCCGTGTTTGCGTGCTATTAATTTGATACCCATTGATCTTGCCCCACCTACGGCAACAAGGACATTTGCCACCGTCTCCTCGTATTACTTTTTGGAAATCTAATCTTGCTTCTGCAAGCGTTCTCATCTAACTCTCCTCTTAATATGGTGCTTCTTCAAAACTTGAAAATTGAATTTTTCTTGCTTTAGTTTGCTTGCGCATCCATTTGCGTATTTCTTTCCTTTCTTCATCGGTCTTAAAAGGCCAAGCCATACGCAACGAATCTAATGGGGGATCTTTTGCATCAAGATACTGATGCTCCGGTTCAACTAACTGATTTATTAGAAACCAATCTACTGCGGGTTCATTCATCTGTAACTCCCCTTCCCGTTATGTTCGCAATCCTGAACCGGACAAAACTTACGGCAAGTAAAATTAGGCACGGCATTCCACACGTCGGTCTCCATGGCTTTCTCTAGCCTTTGAATCTCAGGCAACCACTTTGCCCATGCCTGCTCTTGGATCTCGTCGGTATAAGACGCTCTAACTAAATCTTCGGCAACCACAAACACTAACCCCGCCTTAATACTTTTGACATGAGGGAAATGTTTAAACACCAAAAGGGCTAACAACTCTAACTGTTTACGGTCGGCGTATTGACTGCTCTTGCTAGTCTTGTAGTCAATCAGATGCGCACGGTCTTCATCAATGATTAGTAAGTCTGCAATTCCACGGAACCACACGTTCTCATCTCGGAACCCAACCGGTTTAAAGTCTTTGGTTAGCCCCATCTCATACTCACATAACTTCATACCGGGCAACGCTTTTAGCGCATCTAACATAGGCTTTAGAAACGCATACCGTGGATCAAGGCTTTTGTCGTTACAGACATAATCTTCGGCGGCTTGATGCACCTCTGTACCGTAGATCAAATGTTGTTGTGGCGGCTCGACAATATCCTTGACTATACGTAGTCGGTAATACTTCCGTGGGCATTGTTGGAACAGCGAGATGCTGCTGTATGACCACGTGTAGTTATTCGACATGGCTTTTTACCGCAGTACGCATCATGCGCAGTTCGACTATTGCTTCGTCAATTAACACGGCGGCTTCTTCGTATTTGCTAACTTTTAGTAACTGATACGCTTCTTTTATTTTCTTATCTGCTTCAAGATAGTACGGGGCAAAATCCATTTTGTTATTCATCAAGCATCTCCATAGTTTTTAGCAACTCCAACTTCACAAGTAAGGGGTAGTGTCTGCGCCCACTTGGGTCGCCATGTCATACACTCAGTCACATAAGCCACGGCTTCATCTGCCTCGGCTTCTTTAGCAATACATACAATAGAATCGTGAACAGTCAGCGCAACTTTGTATTTCTTAGCAACACGGAGCATCTGTTCACCAACCGCGCACCTCGCAACCGCTTGGGTAAAGTTCTCGGTGACTTTCCCACCGTAGATTTTCGTTTCGCCAATCCTTGTTTTATATGAATACTGACCATCTGAATCGGCTTTAAGTCCACGATAGGTAAGGTACAACCCGGAGGGTAGTCGGATACCGGACTCAGTAACGGATATAACTTCGGGGTACATTCCAATTGGTGTGGTTTGTCTTGCAACCAAAGCATCAAGACTTTTTTGCGCTTGTTTCCATAAGGCCGGGATCTTGGGATAGGTTTGTCGATAGACGGCGATAATGCGTTGGCAATCTTCCTCCGATAGGTCAACCCCAAAAACCTTAAGTTGAGCCTGAAACTTAGCCGCGCCCATTCCGTATCCCGCCCCAAGGATAGTCGTCTTACCAATGAACCGTTCTTCTTTCGTAATTTTCTCGATAGACTTGCCATAAATTGCCGACGCCATGATTTTATAAACGTCTTCACCTTTATCGAACGCATCAACTAAGTCTCCCTGTCCTGCCAACCACGCCACAGTACGGGCTTCAATCTGTGATGAGTCGGCGTTAATGATTACGTATCCGTCGGGGGGTGTGATTGCTTGCTTGAGCCTCCCACTTCTCGGTAGGTTCTGAAGATTAAGTTTGTCATCCCCGCCCCAACGCCCCGTATGGGCAGCGTAATACCGCAAGGGCACGGGCATCTTGCCCCGCTTTGCTATTCCAATGAAGCGTGTAGTGCGAGTTTCTTCCAACGTGCTTTTTGTCCCAAGCCGTGCAGCAACAAGTGCTTGCACCCGCAGATCCTCATGCTCCTGTAATTCTTTCAGCCCCTCGTCAGACTTAGCCAACGCCCATGCTTCTTTGCCTGTGGCAGGGCTAATCTTAGTCGGCACCGTCACGCCAATGCTTTGTAGGAGAGCAGCAAACTTATCGTTAGAAAGGAGCGTATCTTTATCAGAGTCCGCTGCCAGCATTAACTTCTCTTTCTTTTCTTTCACTTCTTCCAAATGTTGCTCTAGTAGCGGTAGATCCAGTTCTAAGACCGGTTCAGTAAACATTCGCAAAGTGAGGTCAATAAGTTTAAGTTCTGTTTTATTAAATCTAGGGGCAAGGCGTTGAAAAAGATTGTAAGTGAGGTCAACGTCATTACGACAATAATCACCGTACCGGCTAAGATCCTCAGAAGAAAACGCTGTTCGTCTCTTGCCCATCGCATTAACCACTTCATTGCCTTTCACTCCTAAGTTATAGCGTTCAGCCAACTTCGCCAAACTGTTTCCGACTTCAAGCCCGTCGGTGGCACGTGCCATGCACAAGGTATCTAGCCATGCCATCGGCTTAACACCGAATTTCCAAGAAAGGATTGCGCCATCAAACATGGTGTTATGCGCCAAGACAAACGCCTCAGCCCACTTAAACTTACCCAAGAAATGCATGGTCTCAGAGTACGTACCGCTAAACCATTCTGTCTCGGCATCGTCAACCTTTACGCCAACCCCTATGACTTCAAAGTTATCGTCACGCACATACTCCTCTGTGGTCATCTTTGAGAGCGAAAACTCTCTGTCGTAGTACGTCTCAAAGTCTACTGTAATAATCATTATTTTCTTTTAGGTTTTAAGTGTGGGTTACTCATCATTGCTTCTTGTATCGCTTTCATTGTCCATCTTCTACGCGGTAACTCATCAAGATCTTCTTTTTCGTCATGCATAATGGTAGCCATGATGGCATCTCGCGTAGCCTGCCGTTTTAACTTAACGTATTTGCGCTTAACCAAATACTGTTCAATCCAATTAAAACGACCCTCGTGTAATATATCGTTCCATTTAGTTTCTAAATGACGTGACTCAAACGGGCGCACAAACTCTTCGGGGTAAAGATCCATGCGCTCAAGCATAATTTTTACTTGCTCGGAAACTATTTTCACTTCCTCTCCTCAAAACTGGTCAGATCAACATCTGTCATCGTCATCGGCGATGAAAGCACGCACGGCGCTCTCAAGCGCCTCAAGACTGGTTTCGTTGACTACGTAAGCAATGCCACCGGCTTCTTCGATGATTGCTAACTCGCGTTCTTGTAATGCAGTAAGTTTGCCGTTGCCCGCCTTGCACTCAATAGCAAGGAACTTACCGCGCATGCACGCAATAATATCGGGAACTCCACTTCGACCATAACCGCCTGTTGCAGGCATGAAGTGATAGATGTCGTACTTCTTGAGTAAAGCCTTAACCTTGGCTTTGACTCGACCCTCTGGTGTTGTTGTCATTGTATATCCTCTTGTCGGATTGTGGACAGAGTATACTTTGACTTAACTAGGATTGCAAGTGTTTTTTATAGTTAGGGAGAACCCCAAAAGAAAACGGACAAAACCGTGTTGCGCGGCTTTGTCCGTCAAGAAGGGTGTGGGATTAGCAGATTAACCTGTCCCACGCAGGCCGATTGGGGATACTTCCGCATCTGCAATACGGGTTACGTCAAATCTTACATAACTTTAGTTTCACCTGCTACGATGAAATAGATTGTTTCTCTCTTGTCACCGTCGTCGCTCTCATACTTAATGCCGATGTCGGCAGCAAACTGATTCGGGTCTATCAACTTAAGCATAGCAAACTTCTCTTGAGAATACTGATCCAACTCATATGTGCTTTGGTGTTTGCTAGTCGTATCCGGGTTGCCTACATGCGTACACAGTAATGTTTCATCTTGCATAACCCTGATAGCATAGCCGTTGTTGGCTTTTAAGTGAGCAAACACATTCCGGGCTATCTCATAGTTCTCACGCTTACGTAATGCTTCGTTGCTAACTATCGAGTCAACGGTGCGCTTTGGCATGGGAGGGTTGTTACCCATAGCCATATCAGTAAAGTAATTAACAAGTTCTAGACCAGAAAAACTAACTGAGTTCTGATAGATGCGCTCGACGCTGTCACACATAGACTCTACTTTGTACTTGACATCTGTAATTAGTTTCTTGCCCAACACGGCCAGAGGTTTTTTCGTAAATGCTTCTATTGCAGTACGTGCTGCTACCTTGGCGTTCTTACAATACTTGGTGTCACGGTCTCCCCGTGACTTCTTAATGTTGTCGGACTCAAGGGCATACCACATCTCGGTTGTTCCATTAGTAGGACTGTACCGTTGATGGCGTGAGTAGATCTTGCCCACCTTTTGCCCGTCTTGCCATACATTGACGGTCTCGGCGTAGTAATTGTCGGAATACCCCGTCACCTCATACTCTAGAAGTGGGCGTTTAGCATAGACCAAATCAAGTACCTCTTTGAGTCGGGGCGCAAGGGTTGCGCCTTGTTTTAAGTTAATAAGTTTCATACGTTCCCCCAATCAGAAATTGAACTTCGACAAAATAGAATCCACCTCGGCTTTCACGCCTTGGCGTGTAGCGTCACTATCACGCAAGTCTTTGGCCTCTAGCCCCGTAAACGTCTGAGCCATCAATACCCGTGCCCGTTCCAACTCAGGGTCTTTGGTCACGTTGAGTACCTTGAGCATGTCGATCAACTCGTGTGCGTTATCCACCAAGGAGTCGCGGAATATTTTCTTCTTGGCGTCCTGACCACTATCCTCAAGCCTTTCGCTAACATGGGATAAACATTCATGCAGCCGAGACCATGCCTCTTTCATAGCCCCCTTCACACGTTCTTCGATAGCGTTGTTGCATTGCGTCTCTAACTCATCGCGTGCCTGCTGTCCCACAGATATGCGCCAATCCCCTGCTGTCGGCACAGGCGAGAACATGTAACGGAACCGGAACTTACCGGCAATATCTTCCGCTTCGGGGTACTCGCTTCTATCGAATAGGTTGCCCAATTGAAAGGCAGCAGCGTCAACTAAGTCAGGATAAGAAGTCAAGAAGTCTTGGACTAAAGCGTTGTATTCCTGCTCCAACTCACCGAGCCGTTCCTTGTACCTCAAGACGTTTTCGACAGGCAGTAGGCGTAGTCCGTTGTCCGACCATGGCAAGGTGTTGACGTTGTGCCAAGCCCGAGCGTTAGCCGCGAACTTCACGATGTTGTCCAACTTCTGCGTACCTGCAAGTAGGTTCTTGTTGTAGTTACCTGCGCGGGCCTTCGTACCATTAGTCGTATCTACTTCTTGAGAAACACGCTTATCTAACTTGCGGGCAGTCCAGCAACTAATTGACAACTCTACAAGCATGGCGCTTGTTTCAATTCCAAATGAACTCATGATTAAACCCTTCCTTCCTCTTGAAATGTTCTATACAACTCGGCATCAACCTTGATCCAAATTGTCCCGTCGTTAAATTCCTCCATCACTTCGGAGTCCTCTAATATGTCAAACGCCAACTCAATCTTCTCCATGTCCGTCATGATCTATTCCTTTCTTTCATTTCTTTAGATGCAAGATACTCAATGACCTGTGTGATAGACGGAGTGAACCCCACTTGCTTGGCAAAGTCCTCCTGCAAAAGACGCAGGGTCTCGTATGCCTCAAGACTCACCCGT
>Ga0181352_1000237_pt1 | contig 25011 bp, 42 predicted proteins | sample Fa13VDMLBSN_FD_130103 | JGI IMG/M metagenome (GOLD analysis project Ga0181352, IMG submission 130103) | Freshwater viral communities from Lake Michigan, USA - Fa13.VD.MLB.S.N | ecosystem: Environmental > Aquatic > Freshwater > Lake | place: USA: Michigan | collected 2013-09-23 | reverse complement strand
TCACAGCTTTGATAAGCTCCGGCTTCGTCATCTTCTCCAGCGGCTTTGCCTTGCTCATATCCGGTATTCCTCCAGCGATCGCGGCGGGTTTGTACGCCTTTGCGCGTTATAGTCAAGCGCCATTAGTTCGGCGTTCAACTGGTTTATGTCGGTTTGCATGACGTCGATGCGGTCGTGGATCGCTCGAAACTTGCCGCCGATGACTGCGCCAGTCCAAATCCATGCACCCAAGGCAGCGAAGAATAGTCCGGCTTTCATGGATCAATGCCCCGTTGCGCGCAGAATTATGTCAGCGACGGCGGCCACGACTGTACATGCAACCGATATCGCAGCGAATACGCAAGCCCAGTCACCCGCGTTCATGTCAGTCCCTCCACGTCAGGCGCTTAATTGCTTTGACGCAATCGTATTGCGCTGGCGTCACGCGGTAGAAGCCCCAAAACGCGTGACGCATTTCGCTGTCCGCGACGACGGAAACGAGACATTCGGAAAGTCCCTGCGAATTACAGAACTTCGCCACGTCTTGCGGGCTGGCGTGCCATACTGCGATCGTACGCATGTCAGTACACCAACCGTTTGCCGGCTTCGGGCTTGTAGCTCGCCACGCTGACGAAGGTTTCGCCATTGGGCAGCTTCTCGATTTGGGCGGGGGACTTCAGCGCGCGGGTAAACGCGGCATCGCCAAACTGCTCTTGCGCCAGTTGTTCGGCGGCAGCCTGATCGTGCCACTTGCGATGCACGATCGCCGGCTTGACGACAACGCCCGGGATTAGTTCGCCTTTGCCGATCGCGCGGGCCTGCAGTTGCGCGTCAATGGCGGCTTGGAATGCGCCGATCGACTGTACGGCCTTCAACATGGGGACGAGGTTAGCGCTTTCGATCGCTGCGGCGTCAATGGCCTGCAGGCGCGCAAGCACGCGCTCCAGATCGGCGTACACTTCGTTGACGGCGGGAATGTTGGAAGTCATGTTGCTCTCCAGCAAGGTTGCGTATGGTGGGTTTGTACGGGAAGGTTTTGGGGCTGTCAAGCCTTCTTTGCGATAAATGCGGCGGCTTCGGCTTCGGTGTCGAAGTTCATTTTGCTCTCCAGCGGGGTTCGTCGTTTCGATGTACGTATGTGTACAGGTCCCTAGGGATTACGTCAAGCGTTATTTCGGGATATCTTGAATTTATTTTCGGGGGTGCGAATTACCCGTACGGCGCCGCCAACCCCAGCCATGGGACTAACCCACGCGGCGCGGTTGACGTCACGTCGGTAGCCGGCCGCGACCAGCACGGCTTCGGCTTCCGCAATCGTGTTGTACGTCGTGTCGTCATTCATGCTTCACCTCCGGTCAGCAGCGCAATCATGAAACTAAACGCAAACCAAGAACACACTGCCGTTGTCCGGGTCCGCAGGCTTGCGGCGTTTCATGTTCGATGCTCCTGGCGTTTGCCGTACTTGTACGAGGTTTCCGTGTCCAGCCCTAACAGCCACGCCAGCTTGCCGACTTCCGGCTTCTCGCAGATCGTGTCCCAATGAGCCACGGCGGCCCGTCCGTTGATCGGTGAAGCCGCAACAGCCAAACGCAGCGCCGACCGTGCAGGCTCGTCAGCAGCCGCTAGAACGCGTTGTTTGCGCTTCGTACGTTCAAAGTCCGATCGCTTTAGCCGTCCGATTGTCACAAGATCGTCAATAACGCTCGCAAGTAATCCGCCACACATAGCCGCTAACTCGTTTGGCAATCCGGCTTGTCTGCAGGCTGTCGTCAGCGTCGGGCTTTCCATCCGTACAAGCGTGCGTATTCTATCCGTGCCCTTGTGAGCCGTTTCAACAAAGAATTGCGGCAACCGCACTGTAGGTAACGACGTTCCCATGTCGGGACCGTAGGTCCATTCCCCCGCGTAGGCAAGGGGCATCCCAAGCGTAGCGCCTAGGGATTGCCCCATTGGGGTAATTGGGACGTAGTCCCATACCCGTAGGGTTAGGGATTGATCCCTAGTGATTTCGTCCCTTGGGTGTCCATTAAGGACGTCCCTAGTGATGCCATTCTCTAGGGACGTCCTAAGAGGGTATTGCGGTACTCTGTGGGGTGCGACATTCTGCCGCATTGCTAATCCCTAGGGACGGTGTATTGTGTGCGTACTGGAACCGCTGGAGAGCAACATGACCCGCAAAATTGCCGCTAAACTGCAGAACAAAAAGAGCGGCTTCATTTACGCCCTGGTCAACAACGGCGACGGTACGTACAGCGTGCTAAAGCAGTGGCAGAACTACAACGGCCGGGTGCGCGGCGGGTTTACCGTACGCTGGACCGAACCATGCAAGAACGTTTCGAAGGAAACCGCCCGCAAATATTTTTACGAAAAAGTCGGGCCGCAGGCTTGACACGTCCCTAGGGAACGCGTACAACTCCGTACATAGAAACGCTGGAGAGCAACCATGGACACCCGCCCCGAAATCGAAGTCACGTACGACCACTTGGCCGCGTTCTGGCACGCCGACAGCGCCTATACGGCGACCTTTGGCAGCTATGATCTGGATTGCACGTACGGCACTGGCCGCACGCCGCTGGACGCGATTGTTGATTTGCTCGATAAGACGGAGGGCTAGGCCGTGTGGACAGCATTCAAAGGCGCCACGGGCTACGAAGCGCAGCTTTGGCGCGTAGCCGTACACCTGCCGTACTGGCGTTTTCTTCGCGTTGGCGTGATGCCGCGCATTTACTTCGATCGGAGCTAACCATGGCAATCAAACTCACCGGCCCGCGTTCGATCAAAAGCAAACTTGAACGCTTGGCCGACGAACTGGAAAACGACGCCACGCGGATCATGCGCGAGACGCCAGAGGATGGCAACACCGTGGACAGCCTGCAATGGCTGGCCGTACAGTTGAAACGCGAAGCACGGGGGATTGTGTGATGCACCACGCCGTAGGAGTTTTCGCGATTGTGTCCGCAATCGCATTTGCATTCGGACAGCGTGCGGCGCAGGTCGTCGTCGGCCTGGCGTTGATCGTCATGGCAGCCGCTGCGTTGTTCGTTGGCTTTCTCGTTGTAACAGGATCAATCTGACATGAAAATAAGTACCGAAGCACTAAACGCCCGCGATGCAGAGGAACGCGCGAAAAACTTTAGTTCTTTCAGCGCGCGGATTGTTGTTATTGATGGCGACGAACTTATTGTAATTGTTTACGGCAACGGCCCAACAGTGCATCTTAATACTGTCATGCGTGCAGTCGCAGCGATGCCGTTAATTGATGTGAGGGAAAACTAATGCACGACCGCACACCATGGACCCGAGGCGCAACGGGAAACCACGTCATAAAAAACCGTACGTACAAAAACCTGACAGAGTTTTCCCGCCCCTGTCAGGCGTGCGGCAATCCGTTTTCGATTTTCGTAACGTCAAAGATTGCGGACGGGCTAGCCGACAGCAACAGCTTTGGGCTGAAGAATTGCGAACACCACCGCCGCAACAAAAGCGCGGGTGACACGCCCGACGTCGAAATTGTACGTATGGAAAACAACGTCATGCGGCAGGAACTGGAGGGCCTGTACAGCACGGTCGCAGACCTGACAGCCCGCCTGGCGCAGTACGAATTGGCGCCGGCAATGCATGCTGCAGCGCCACAAAATAAAATGCCTTGGGAGTGAAAATAGCGGTTGACGCGGTCCCTAGGGATGTGTACACGTACGTACATAAGCAACGCAAACCGCTGGAGAGCACATAATGCAACACGTTCTTGGAACCCACACCCTCGAAACCGTCAAATGGGACTTGGAAAAAGCGGCCAAAGGACTGAGCAACCGCACGTCAAGCGCCCGTGCCGAAGCATTTTGGTTTCTTAGCTACGCGCGTCTGACAGCCGAAGCCCGCGAGTTCTTGCAACAGTACGTCGCGAAACAGCACGCTTGACGGCACCGCAAATCACAGCGTAAAAGCAAACCCCCGGCGTTGCGAGCGCCGGGGGTTCGTTAGTCTCCACTCGCGATAAGAGCGCGAATGTCCTTCCCTAGTAGCATTCAGGACTTTTGGACACAAGCCCAAGCGCGCGGATTGTTCCCGTTGGCTATAGCCCGGAACAGCAAGGCCCCCATAGGAGACGGCTGGAATGTTTGGACCCACCCAATACCCCACCCCGGCGCCGGCAGCGTCGGCCTACGTTGTGGCGACGGCGGGCTTTCAGGGTTTGATTGCGACACAGCCAACCCCGACAGCGCAGCAAAACTACTCGCTGCTTTTCGGGCCGTGCTGGGGGCCAATGTTCCCGTGCGTTGGGGGCGTAAACCAAGGTTCCTTATTCCATTCTTTTTGGTAGACGCACCCGTACAAGGCCGTACCTTCTCGTTTCCAGACGGCGAAAAACTCCAGATAATGGGCGGCCAGTTTGTCGCCTTCGGCCCCCACAAAGACACCGGCCAACCGTACGAGTGGGAGAATTGGGATAGCGAGTGGCCGCGTATTACGACGGCGCAGCTTCAACATATCTTGTCCGAAGTCCCGTTGCGCGCCGGCACGTCGTTACGCTTTTCCGCAGAACATGAGACAGCCAGCGCCGAGGAACTGCAATACGTCAAACCGCAAAATATGGACGAGTGGCAGGCCGGCCGCGACGCCGCCATGCGGTACCTTGGCATGCTGAAGCATGAGCTAATGGGCAAGACTGAGGGGCGCGGGTCCACGATCTTCGCCTTGGTTGGCGTGCTGAAGTTCGCGGAGCTAAATGGGCTGTGCACCCGGGCGGAGATTGAAGACGCCATAACGAGCGCCGGACAATCGCTTGACGAAGGGCTTGGCGGACGCACGCTAGGCGAGGAAATATCGCGCCACGATCAATTGCCGGTGTTGCGCGGCAACCTGATTATGCAAGCAATCATGTCGCGCCGTACGATGCTGCAGGGCCTGGCGGACGCGCAGACGGCGCCGTCATTGGTCGCACGTACGGGCTTTGAAATTTCGCTGGAGGATAACACCGATGAATTACCGTGGTTGCTGTACCAGCGTATTTTATGCGGTGAAGTCCATTTTTTCACGGGGCATAGCGGCGCCGGCAAATCAACAGTCGTCACCGATCTTGCCGTGTCGTACCTCACCGGACGAAGTTGGTGCGACGCCGAGATCGAAAAAACTAACGGCCATGTACTTTGGATTGCGGCAGAAGACGACTACGGTACAGAGCGGAGAGTAAGGCATTTGCTGAAGCAGGAGCCGAACGCCCGCGAACTTGCCGCACGCTTTCACTTGATACGCGGCATTTCCGAACCGATGGCGTTTGAACAGCAATGCGTAGCGCAGACGCAGGCAATGGCCGCCATGAATATGCGAGTTGATTTGATCGTGCTCGATACGTGGGGCGCGTCGGGACTGTGCTTCGCAGATAACGATACGGAAAGCGTACTCAAAGCAATGTTCATCCTGAAGAACACGGCACGACGTACGGGCGCCGCCGAAATTGTCACGGATCATTTGCCCATGGGCAACGAAGACGCTTGGCAGAAGGGCAACGGAGCCAAGTCAGGCAATAGCGGCTTTGTGTACCGGATCACATCCAATCGACAGGATGACGTTTCGATCGACTGCGGCAAGGCGCGCGGCGCTCCGAAGGCAAAGAGCTATGTGGGCAAGATCATATCGGAACACTACGGCAAAGACGTCAAAGGCCGTACGACCACGGTTAACGTGTTCAAGCGCGAGATCGCCGTACCGACACAGCAGAAAGAACAGGGTGCGTCAATGCGCCTGGCTGCGATGCTCCCGGGGGTCACGGGCGGCAGTATGGACGCATTGCGCGCCGGCAGCATGGTCACGTTTGAAAGCGTGGCCGCAGCCGTGGGCCATGGTGTCAAGGGCGAGGCGCCCGGCTATATCGTCAACAAAGACGCGGCATTAAAAATGTTTGAAAAGGACGGCATGACGGCCTTGCTAAATGCCGGGTATCTCCGTACAATGCACGGGTGTCCGTTCCTGGCTGTCTATGCGCCGCAGAACGGGGTTAAGCAGAGTTTAACAATTCCTTGGGCGATTGAGTTGCCAACCACGCAAATGGGCATGCCATGGGCCTAGACGCAGACGGCGAATGGGACGGCATCTGCGCTTGCGGCAAGGCAGCACTGGACGGAATACAATGTTTCCTTGGGGCGACACACCTGCCGAAATTCCGGGACCAGATGCCCCAGCCTATGCCGTGGGAGACGCCGTCTATTCCGGCGACTGTCGCGGCACCGTCGTTTCCGTGGACGCAGACACCATCGCAATCGTCTGGAGCGACGGAGACGGCGGAGCCATTATCTACCCCGTGGAAGCTTCCTATTTGAGAAAGGCGATGCCGTGGGAACAGTCTTCTTTAGGTTAGTGGCCGAACTGCCGTGCATCGCAGGCGTGATGATTGCTGGCGCCTTGGCGTACAGTGATAAGTCCGCTTGGGTGTGGGCTTGGTTCCTTTTGTTTGCGTATTTGAACATCATAACGGGCGGTACCAGAAAGTGACCTACCCGTGGGAACAGCTACCCGCCACAACCGAACCAGCGCAGCCGCTGGCCGTGGCCGACGTCGTCGGGCTGATCCAAGCCGATTTGCGGTTTATGACCGCGTACACGGCTGTACAAGTTCACAGCACACGGCCGGCGCTGGAAATCGTGGTAAACACCCCGCGCGGCCAGATCGTACCCCGGGGGCAAAGCTCGTTCACGGACGGCACTACAATTGAATTTCAGGATATCGGCATGCCGCAGCCTGGCGCCCCCGTCATGACGGTAAAAGACCTTATGGCGATGGTTTGGGAAGTCGCAACCGAATTGGGGCTGGAGTTGTCGCTGTGAGGTATTTTCCGCTGTCCACAATCGCGCAAAGCCCGCTTATGTCGCCCGTGTATGCGTGGGAAGTGGCTAACGCATACCATACTAGCCAGTTATCGCGGGGCGCTATGCACGCCTGCGGTTACGTCATTGAGCACACAAAGCCGCATGAAACCCCGCTTGTAATCATTGAGAGCGTCGGCACCCCCATGCGCCGGGTCTATATCGACTATCCCGAAACCGAAGCCTGGCTGGCGCTGGAACGTGGCGGGTTCGTACTGACAAACGAGTTTTTCGGGTTCGTGGTTGATGCACTGCACTGAAAAATAGCTGTTGACACGTCTTCAGGGACCGTGTACATGTACGTACATCGAAGACGCCAACCGCTGGAGAGCGACAATGTTCAAACTGCATCAGATCGTAGAACTTCACGGGATCGTCGGCATCGTGTCGAAAATCGAAGGTCGTTTTGTGCAGATCATGTGGGAAGTGGGTACGCACGACGTTGACTTCGTTACTTCAACTGCAATCCAGTGGGGCAAGTCCCGGCGGGGGCTCAAATTCTCATGACAACAGACCAAAAATTGTCAATCGCGCTCGCCTTTTTCGGCGCCTTCGTGATAGGATGCCTTTTATGAGCAAACCCCCGGGCCTACGTATCGAGAGCGCCGCAAGTGTCATTTTGCGCGACACAATTCAGCAACACATGGGCGTGTTTGCACACGTCATTCGTACAGACAGGGCCGCCGGCCAGTCGGTTGCCGCTGCGTATATCGACGGGCTGGCCGGCGCCGCTGCGCTGGTCATAGCCGGCGGCCATGGCAGTCGGGCCGACGTCATAGAAACCACCATCAAGACGTTGCGCGAGGCAATCAACCGCGACCTGCAGCACCTGGCCCGGAACTGAAATGCACGGCTTTCTAAACACCACGTCGCTAACTCCCGCGCCTTTCGTACCGCGCCGGCATCAGCTTGACGGCGTACAGGCGTTGACGGCATACCACGACAGCCGGTTTTCCGTCGCGGAAGTGACGGTAGCTGGCGGCAAATCCGATATGCTCGGGATGCTGGCCGCACACTATCAGCAATTCGGACGCGTACTGATAGTTGCACACAACAAAGAATTGGTGAAGCACAATGCCGCAGCGTGTAAAAACCACGGGATTAGTCCTGGTATCTGTTCATCTTCAATTAGCACCAACGCATTCGCCCGCGTTACTGTTGGCACTATTGGTAGCATTATCAATCGCGTGCACCTTTTCCGTGACGTCGTCGCGATCTTAGTCGATGAGGTGCATATGGTCCCGCCGGCCAAGTCGTCGCAGTACCGACGTCTATTTGACAAGCTGCCCACGGCGAAAGTGCACGGGCTTACGGGCACGCCGTTCCGGGCGGACGGGACCGGGGACCTGGCGAAAACATTCGGCCCGATCGTATTCCGGTATACCTTCCTTGACGCGCTCCGCGATGGCTACGTTAAACCGTTGGTGCCCGTGGACGCTGGCGAAGACGAAACGATTGACGTTGAGGGGCTGAAGACGACGGCCGGTGACTTCGACCTTGACGAAATGGCCCCGCGCGCCATCAAACTCGCACCGAGCCACGCGAAAACAATTCTGGAGGTGACGCAGAAATTCAACCGGCGCCGCGTGCTTATTTTCTGTTGCAATATCGAGCACGTTGATAAGATGGAAGCCGCGTTACAGCGGGCCGGCGTGCAGCGTGTGTACGGCGTGCATTCCAAGTCTGTCATGGGCAAGCGTGACAAGTCCGTGGAAGCGTTCCGCAATGATCCGCAGGGCGGTATTCTGGTTTCCTGCAACATGTTCAACACGGGTTTTGACGTTGTAGATATTGACTACATGGCGTTTTGCCGCGCGACCAAGTCGGCCGTCTACTACGCGCAAGGGCTCGGACGCGGCGCCCGTATCACGCCGCACGCCGCTAACTGCCTGGTATCGGACTTCGGCGGCAACATCCAACGTCACGGCACGCTTGACGCCGTCATGGCTGCACCTGGTCGCATGCTGACGTGCGAGGCTTTGCGCAAGGAACTGCCCGGCTGCGGTACGGAGTGGGAGACGTGGGAGCACGGCAAGACGTGCCCAAGCTGCAACCTGATCCACAAGAGCGCCCCGCGCTGCAAGGCGTGCGACGAACGGTTCGACCCGCATTTCCACGGCATGCGCTGCCCTCACTGCGGCCAGCAACAATCCGAGATCAAGACGTGCGCAGCATGCGAAGAAACGTACGCGGCGTTCCTTCATCCTATTTGCCCATTTTGTCAGTTTGACAACACCATCGCAACGTCACCCGGCAAAGACCTGAAGACGCGCGGCGGAGCGTACGAAGCCGTCAACGTCAAAAAGATCATAGAAGCGGAGCCGTGGCAGCTGGTTGTATCACCGCCGATCAAAAACGACGCAGGCGGGTGGTTACTGACAACGAAGTACACTACGGCGGTTTGGCCGTACGAGCACCTGCCGCAACCGCATTCCATTTACCTGAAGCGCGCGAACAACGGCCGTTATACCGCTGCAGGAATTTACGACGTCAACGGCCAAGTGCATCAAAGGTGAGGAACATGGAAGAACCGATTTTGCAATTTTTTGAATACAAACACCTGCCAACACATTTGCAGGACGTCAGTATGCACTTCCACACGCTTGCTCAGACGGTCGTCAAGACACTGCCGCGCAACCCGGAACGTACGGTAGCGCTCCGCAAATTGCTGGAGGCGAAGGACGCCGCCGTACGCGCCAGTATTTTCGAAGGCTGAAGCCGTGGCCGTCCGCAAAATGGAGGCGCTAAACGTCACCCTGGCGGAACTGAAAAGCGCCGGCTACGTTCCCGTAGTTCTTCGGAACGGCGGGGGCCATTGGAAAGTCAAATGTGAGGGCCTGCAGCCGATCACGGTTGGCGTGTCTTCGAACGACCCTAACGCCTGCCACATGGCTAGGCGTCTTGTACGGAAGATCATGGCGCAAAATAAACGTTGACGGCTTTGCGCCGTTGTCATACAAAACCACGTCAACCATATGGAGACTGAAAAATGCGACTGAGTTTTGATAGTATCGAGGAAGTGCGCGAATTCGTGAAGGGGCTCAAAACGTCACGAACTGGCAAGGGCAGCGACGACGAAGGCGGAGCCGCCACGGGTAGCGCTCCGCAGCCACTCGCACCGCCGCAGGGCGGTCAGACCGGGGGTTTCCCGGGCGCGGGTGGCTTTGCGCCCCCGGGGGGCGGTGCAACACCGGCGGTCGGGGGCTTCCCTGCTCCCGGTGTCACCGGACCGGCGCCCGAAGCGGTGGCGCTCGTCAACCGCATCACGGCGGCAGTTGACAAGGCTGTAGCGTCCGGGCAGCCGGCCGACGCTGTTCTGGCCTGGTTCCGTGGTCAGTGCGGCCCCGAGGCCGCCAACGCCACCATGGACCAGATCAAGGGCCATTTCCTGCCGAAAGCTGCTTTGCCGACGCTGGAAAATATCGCTAAGTTGATGAATGCCTAAGTAGCGACACGCCCGCCCGGCGGCGGAATACGGCGAATGGGCGCCGGGAACGTAGCCCTGAAGCCACAATTTGAAAGTCGCAACCATGTCACACGACGTCTTTAACGCTTCGTCAACGTCAACTTGGATCGAATGCAGTTGGTCGGCGCTGAACGCCGTTCCCGACGCACCGAAAAAGGAAAGCACGTTACTTGCTGCCGAAAGCGGGACATTGCAGCACGAAGACATGGAAGCCGGCGAAGTGCCGGACGTTGAAGCGTTCATTGCGCAACTGGAACCTGGCGCACTAAGCCGCGAAGTCCGCGTACGGATCACGGATAACTGTGGCGGTACAATCGACATACGTAATCTTAATCCGTACATTTCCACCATTCTTGACGGCAAGTTCGGCAAATGGGACGTACCGGCGTTCCACAACATGCAGTTGTTTACGTACGCCGCCGCGTCGCTGCCCGAGACTTCGGCCGAATGGTTTCGGTTCGTGATTTTCCAACCGAACGGCCTTGATGATGACCCGTGGAAGCAATGGATGGCGCACCGCTCTGAAGTGGAGGCGCACCGCTTGCGCGTGTTGCGAGCCGTCAACGATCGCAGCGCTCCGCGCCCGGGTCCACACTGCCGATGGTGCAAGGCGTTTCAGGCGTGCCCCGCGATGGCTACGGACGCAGGTTTTTTGGTCGGCGCAATGTCGCGGCGCATTGAAGACCTGACGACGGAAGAAATTCTCCGCATGTTGCGCATGATCCGCGCGCTAGGCGACGTCAAGGAAGTTTACGAAGACGCGCTGACCACGCATTTGAAAATGGGGCGCACGGCAGACGGCGCGTCGCTGAAACCTGGCCGCAGCTTCCGCGCGTGGAACGACGCACAGCAAGCGGCGGCGGTCGGCTGGCAACACTACGGCCCCAAGGGCGTCAAACCGCTGTCGCCGGCACAGTTTGAAAAGCTCGGTATCGAGGGCAAGAAATACGCGGCAGTTGGATCACACAAACCGGAGGCGCCGTTAAAGGCGAGCTATTGAACATGGGAACGAAACAAAGCGAATTGAACAACGCACTTGACGGTAAAGGTTGCTTAGGCAAAGCAGCGCCCGATGAACCCGTGTTCATTTTACGCGGGCAGGATTTTCACGCACCGTTTGCGGTTCGACGGTGGGCCGAAGCTGCGGCGGTCACGCTAGGCGACGGCCACCCCAAAGTTACCGAAGCTTTGGAATGCGCTCAAGCAATGGAACGTTGGCCGAACCGCAAACTGCCCGATTGACTAATTCCGACCGTACGCGTACGGTTGGCATGCGTGCCGGCGCTTCCGGCAAATTGAAAATAGATCATGAGGAAATAGGAAAATGACGCAGCAGAGACAGTACGAAGCCTTTACGTTGTTCAATGTTCGCATTGTGGACATGCGGCACTTGTGGAACCCGAGTGACACGTACAAAGGACAGAAGCAACAGAAGCCGAATTACTTCGCCGGGTTCATCGTGCAGAAGACGCAAGCGCACTGGTCGAACGAACCGGGGCTCGCCGGTCTGGTTCAAGCACTTGTGAAACTCCATCAGAACAATCCGCAGATTGTAGACTGGCGGATTGAAGACGGCGACACGCCAAACGCTGAAGGCAAATCGTCGGAGTACGCCAAGGGTCACTGGCTGTTGAACGCGTCGAGCAGCAACCCGATCAACGTTGAACTGGTGCAGGCCGGTGGCGCGTTGGTGAAGCTGCAAAACAAGGTCGGTGTCAAGTCGGGCGATTACTGCATGATTGGCGGTTCGGCAGCCGTCAGCGGTCAGAACAACCGCGCGGCGAAGCTCTACCTTAACGCCGTCGTGTTCACGGCTCCGGGTGAAGAAATCGTTTTCGCCAACACGGTTTCCGGTGCCGAGTTGATGCAGCGCGCGCAACAGCAAGGCTTGCAAGTTGCGGGCTTTGCCCCTGGCGGGGGCTTTGGCGGCTTTGGCGGCCCCACTCCGGGCGGTTTCCCGGGTCAGGGTGGCGGCTTCGCTCCGCCGAACGGGGCGCCGGGTTTCACCCCGCCCGGGACCGGCTTTGCCCCTGGCGGGGGCTTTGGCGGCCCTGCCCCGCAGGGTGCCCCGGGCCATGGTGGGCCGGCTTTCGGTGGGAATGCGACATTCCCTTCTAACCCGGGCGGTGCGGTCCCTTTCGGTACTGTCCCGCAACCCGGAGGCCCTGCGCCTTCCAATGCGGGACAGTATGCACCCGGGACGACGTCCCCTTTTAACCCGGGTGGCACTCCGCCGAACCCCTTCGGCCAGCGCTAACTTCAAGACGGAAACTTACACCCGGGGCGAAACAAACTGCCCCGGGTTCTTTTTGAGGACGCACCATGGAAGTACGCCCGCGCGGTTGTGACTATTCCGTACACGTACACGTTGACGAGCGGCATTTTATTGTCGAGTATGACGAATGCGGTAACGTGTTGCGCATAAAAGAGCGCAAGAAAAAAGAAAACCCCACGATTGGCGTTTATGACGTATCATGGTGGGTACCAAGCAGTCACGTACTGGGAAAAAGCCCGTACACGCGCCCTAGGCGCGTCATCGCCGCAGCGGCGGCCAAAATGGCGGCAGAAGACGCGGCGCACAATGCAACACCCTGACGACCTGTTATGCGACTTCGAAACCCGTAGCCGTACGGACCTGAAGAAAGCAGGCGCGCGGCGATACGCGGCTGACCCGAGCACGGGCGTCACTTGCGTTGCGTGGGAGTTCCGGAGCGTCGAAAAAACGGCGTGCCCCGTACACCCGCATTTAGGCACGCATCAATTAGCCGACCTGTACGTGGACGTGAGGCAATGCCGGCGGTTCGTCGCGCACCACGCCAATTTTGACGTCAGCATTTTGCGCGCCGTTAACCCGTTCCTGCACCTGCCGATATCGAAGATTGATTGCACCATGGGCCGCGCGCAAGCCGTGGCGTTGCCTGGCGGTTTGGATCAAGTATGCAACGCGCTCGGGATCAAGGGGAAAGACCCGCGTGGCCGGGCGCTGGTTATGGCGACGTGCAAGCCCCAGCGCGACGGTACGTTTAACGAAGACGTACAGACGTATCGGGATTTGATTGCTTATTGCGTGCAGGACCGTCGAGCGTTGCGCGATCTGGACAGCCGCTTGCCGCCGCTGTCACCGCCCGAACGTCTGGTATTTGAGCGCACCTGGCGCAAGAATGAAGTGGGCTTGCCAATTGACGTGCATCTGGCAACCGCCATTGCCATGCGTCGGCAGGAGATTGAACAGGAGAGCACCGCGAAGCTGATGGAGTTGACGCAGAACGCCGTCACGAAGCTGTCGCAACGGTCGCGCATTCTGGAGTGGTGCAACGGGGGCAACCGCGCCGCAGGGCTGGAGAGCACGCAGAAACACATTGTCGCGGAGAAGCTGCTAGAGGAAGACTTACACCCGGACGTGCGGATTGTTCTGGAGCTACTGCAGGCGGAGGGCGGTTCGGCACCATTGAAGGCGCAAGCCCTGCTAGATCGCCATGTTGGGGGCTTCTACAAAGACGCCACGCGGTATTTTGGCGCGCGATCGGGGCGCGGCACGTCCGAAGGTGCCAACATGTTCAACATTGCGCGCCCGTCCGGCAAGTACGACGGCAAGGAAGGCCGGCCGACGATTGACCAAATTATCGATCGGCTGAAACAGGGTCACACGTCGCTAGGCAACACGGCGTTGACGGACTGCTTGCGCGGTACAATCGTCGCTCCGCCTGGCTATCTCGTTTGCGATAACGACGCGTCGCAAGCCGAATTGCGTTTCGCGTTGTGGATGGCAGGTGACCAAGAACGCTTGAACATTATTGCGACGCCCGGCAGTGACTTGTACATGTACAACGGTATACGGGTTTTCAACCTGCCCGAAACGGCGACCAAAGCCACGCACCCCAAAGAACGGCAGACCGCGAAGAACGTCACCCTAGGCGGCAACTATCAACTGGGGTGGAAGACGTACATGGCGTTCCTCATTAAGACGGCAGCCGAAAACGGTTTGCGCCGTCATGAGATAACAGAAATCAAAGCCCGTACGGATATCGACGGCTACCGAAAAGCCAACCCGCTTCTAGTGCAGCTTTGGTACGATCTAAGCGACGCTTTCAAATTCGCGATTTATGAACAGCCCGGCCGCATTTTCCCCGCCGGTAAAGTTGCGTTCCAGAAAGACGCGTACGGAACGGTATGGATGCTTCTGCCCTCTGGTCGCGCCGTTCCGCACTACTCCGCACACATTACGCACGGCGGCGAAATGGCATTCTTCCGTGGCAAGTTCGGTGCCATGCTGCGCCAGAAAGCCTTCGGCGGTTCGTTGCTGGAAATCGCGTGCCAGTCAATGACGCGCGACCTGGTAACCGAAGCTGAAGCCGACATAGAAAACGAGCTTCCCGACGTCACGCTGATCTTGGACGTTTACGACAGCATTTTGTCACTGGCGCCCGCGCACGTCGCAAAAGAACGATCGGAGCAAATGCGCGCAATCATGCGCCGGCCGCGCCGCTGGACGTCGGGACTACCGCTCGATTGCGAGGGGTACGAAAGCGAGCGCATGCGAAAATGACGTTCCGGCTGTCTGCAGTGTATGACCATGTGTGCCCGAAGTGCGAAGCCCCGTACGGCGAAAGCTGTCGGCGAGTGCGCAAGATCAGACGGCCGGCGATTGAGCCGGTCATAAACCCCCACGCCGAACGCTACGCGGTGCAAAAGGCTTGGGAACAGCCATCGTTATTTCCGCTTGACAGCGTACGGAAACCTGCGTACATGGGTATTATTGAACGCAAACCGCTGGAGAGCGAAACATGACGAAGTTGAACACGACAAATCAAATGGTGCGGGAGTTTGAACGCGTGTTAGGTGCACCCGTGCAACGTCCGAAATTCAAGCGACACGAACAAGCCCGCGTGCCGGTGTACGGTAAAGACGGAAAAGTCATAACTACCGTTCTCAAACAATGCACTTCGATCGGCGCCGCCAAGGCCGCAAAAGCCACGGCCTGCGAGTGGAGCATGCGACACAGCCCGGCGGGCTGGGTGGTGAAATGATAGCTGAAATCGGCCGTTTCGTCGTTCGCGATTTGAACCCGTGGGAAGGTCCACGGGTCTTTCGCTTGACTGGCGATCCGGCCGTGACGCGTTACATGGGCTTCATGACGCACACCGACGAAGCGCAAGCCGCGCGACTTATCGAGCGCTACCGCAGCAACCCGGCCGCGCGTTGGCTGGCCGTGTGTCCCGTTGATGACCCTGCAGACGTGCTAGGTATCGCGGGTTTTGAAGTCCGAGGGCACCAAGCTACAATAACTATCATGTTTCGCAATGACTGGAAAGCACGCGGCGCCGGCCGGCAGTTCTCCGTCCCGTTCGTGCAGTGGATTTTCACGCACCCGGACGTGTGGCGCGTGTGGGCCTACTGCCATGTTGACAACCTGCCCGTACAACGTGTTTTAGAACGCATGGGGGCGGAGCGGGAAGGCCGGCTGCGGCGGTTCGAAGTGTTCCCGAACGTCAGCGACGAACCGCAGGACGTGTACGTATACGCAATCGTGCGGTGATGAGCAGGCATCATTTATAGGAGACGAAAATGGGTTGCGACATTCACAGCCGCGCTGAAAAATGCGTGAACGGGAAGTGGCTGGTCATTCCGGGGTTCGAGCCCTTCGATTGGCGAAGCTACGGCATGTACGGGTTTCTAGCCGACGTTCGGAATTACTCCGCCGTGCCGCCGCTATCGCAGCCGCGCGGGCTGCCCAATGACGCCCCGCCAGACGAGGAAGAGGGCATCTGGCTTGGGGACCACTCTTTCTCCCGGCTTTCGCTGAAGGAGCTTACAGCCTTCAATTACGATCAGCCACTAGAGGATCGCCGATACACGCGGCAAGAGGCCCCGAATTACTTCAATGGCGCCGCCACAGCCGAGCCCGGCAATGGCAAAATGACGACCTACCGAGAGTTTTTGGGCGAGGCTTTCTTTAAGGATCTGCAACGCCTACGCGAAATGGGCGCCGAGCGCGTCGTGTTCGGTTTCGACAGCTAGTCACATCCCAACTGCTAAACAGCAACTAACGGAACGCCAACGCCCCAAGCGCGAACGCCAGCACTGCCACGCTGCAAAGCACAGTCCCGACACAGAGCGGTGAAACCCAACGAGCATCTGTCATGCTCAAAAATGTAGCAACTCCGCACGGCGGGTTGTATCCGTATAAGTACGGAGTTGTCTAGAACATAGTCGCCAGCGACCCGAGCCCGCCGAACATGGCACCGAGCCCGCCGCCCTTGCCCTTGTCGTTTTCCGCTTCAGCCTTCGCCAGCGCGGCCTGGTTGTTCATCTGCGACGACGTCACGCCGGCCTGTTGGCCCGTGGCCGTGGTGCCGACGCCGATCGCGCCGAACATGTTTCCGAGCGCGGTCTCCAACTGGCCGAACTGCTGTTGATTGCCCTTCAGATAGCTATCGTACGCGGCCCGTGCGTCAGTGCTGGCGATGCCTTGGGCGATGCCCTCACGGGCGCGGAGGTTGGTCCCTGACAGAAGCTGCCCCCGTGCCGAAGCGCTGGCGTCCTGCGCCTGCAGCCCTTGGTCAAGCTGGTAGGCGGCCCCGGGCGACATTTCGTAACGATCCATGAATTGATCGTAACCTTGGACCTCGCCGGCCTTCGCCTTGACCTCGCCAATGGTGTTCGCCGCTGCCGGCAGGAAAGACTGTCCGAAGCTGTTGTAGGGCGCCACGGTGCTGCCAAACTGGCCTGCGGTGGCGTCCAGCGTCTGCTTGCCTTCCTGCAAGCTATCGTCCGCCATCATGCCGCCGATCACGGCCCCGAGGCCGGCACCGAAGCCCGTTGGAGCAGCCATGTTTTGGACCCCTTGCAGTGTATGACAGTTTCCGGTATAGCCTAGCACCGATGACGTCAGAACGCAAAACAACCATGGTTTCCGCCCGCCTGCCGGCCGCACTGGTCGCGCGGGCCGATTACGTGGCCCGGAATACCGAGGGCGAGGTAAAGAACCGCTCCGCAGCCGTGCAGGCCGCGCTAGAAGCATGGCTCCCGGGGCAGGAAACGCAGCTTCAGGAACTTGGCATCATGCCGAAAAAGGGAACCAAATGATGCAGGCGCTTCAGATCGTGGCCGGTAGCTGGCCGATGGCAGTTATCATCGTGGGTGTCGCGGTTGTCGCCGCCACGTACCTCACGGTGCGACGCGGCATGACGAACGAAATAGTACGGAACGCCAACCGCGCTGTCGTCGTGCGCGGCCGGCGTGACGACGAATGAAGCCGTTTGCCTTCGCAAAACGGTCGGAAGCCAGTTTGGCGTCGCTGTCCGCAAAACCTGCGAAGAAAAAGGCCGTACGGAAGACGGTTGAAAACGACGAAACCTGTCTGCAGAAGCATCAAAAGCAATGGCTCGATAAAACGGGCCTTTGGTCCCGGCTGCTGATTTTCCACGTTGCCAACGAACGCAAGGGCAGCATCGGCGCCGCCATGCACTTCAAGCGCATGGGCGTACGTCCGGGCGTGGCGGACTGGCTCGTATTTCCGCCCGGCCGTGCAATCGCCATTGAAAACAAAGACGACGAAGGTGAGCAAGACGCCAACCAAGAAATATTTCAAAAGAAATGGGAAGCCGCCGGCAACACGTACATATTGGTACGTACGCTTGACGAGTTTAAGGCCGTCATAAACGGCCTTGTTATGTTTGGCTAGAACGGGAACGGCGTCCACGTCGCCACGCCCGTCTTGATGTAGATACGAGCACCCACGGCACCGCCGATGTTCGCATACCAATCGTTGACGCTCCCGAGGCCGGCTGCCGGCGCACCGACGCCGCTGCGGACTTGGGGCCGCGCGCTCAGTGTCGTAATTTGGCCGTTGATCGTGGCAATTGACGTCGCAAGATTTAAGACGTCGTTTTGCAACGCCGCGATTTGCAGCCCTTGCCCGAACTGCCCGCCGGACAGCGAAAGAATAGCCGCTGTGTTAGCCGCCACGTCCGCGAACAACTGCGTTAGCCCCGTGACCTCGCTCGGGTCAATACCGCCTTCGTTGCTTAGGACGCTGGTAACCTCCAAAAGCCAGCGGTTGAACGATTGCCATTGCGGGCCGGTCAAGTCGGGCGGAGGCGGTATCTTTTGGGCCATTTGACTTATCCACAGTTGTACGGTAATGTCAGTGCAGATCAACGAGGAACGCTTGACATGTTTACCATACAATACGAAGCGATCGGCGGCGAACATAAAATGCAGACCGTAGACGGTAACAACCGGCGCAAGCTAGTCGCACACCTGGCGAGCTTTCCCGCACCTATCGTTGCAGTTTACGAACAGGCAACACCCATAACGAAGACGATACGCAAAGAACTGGCCGACTGGCCCGGAGCCAAGACCCGCCACGCCGTACGCTTCGCTAACTGCCCCCTGTAGCCTGCATGAATAGTTCGTCAATCGTGAACGGCGCTTGCGTCCCGCTGTACTGCAGACGGAACTGACGACGGCGCCCCGTCCCAAACTCCCGCCCGATCGCGCGCCGCGTGCCGGGCTGCGGTAGCAGGATTTGACGCGCACCGCGCCACGTTACTGCCTTGTCTTCCGACCAGTCGAGCGTAAACGTTCCGGCCGCCGGCCCCATGGACGAAGTCACGTCAAGCGAATTGAACGTTTGACGCGCTTCCTGACTGCCAACCCACGGCGTAATCATCACGCGCGACATCGCGCCGGCCGGTTCGCTGGCGCTGTTGATATCGAGTGAACAGATATGCCCCGTGTCCAAGCCGACGTAAGTTGCGCCGCCTGCGGTTTCCGTGGCGCAACGTCCCGCGTGGTCAAGCCGACCGCCCGGCGATTGGCGGTAAGACCAAACACCCGTAGACCCCGCCAATTCAAGGGACCACGAACCGGGCAGCGTGAGCACGTAGAAATCGCTACCGCCTTGACCGTACGCGTACGCGGTAAGCTGTGACAATTCCGACAACGTGAGTTGCTGCAGGAGCAAATCCACCCACGCCGGGGATATTGGGTTGCCGGACTGGCCGACGCAGAGCCATATACGGCGATCGGTCGCAACGAACATGATGATATCACGCAACACGGCGAGCGACGTACGGGCCGCCAGCCCCACGGACACAAGCGAGTTGGGGAACGGAATAAACGGCATGTCGGTGTTCGCGCCGCTGTTGTACCACTGTTCTAGCGACCTGGCGCCAAGCGGCCACAGCACGCGGCCCGATACCGCCAAATCCACGACGCGATCGGCGCGGGCTTCCTTGGTGCCCCAGCTATTCGGGAGCACGTTTGCCGGTGCCAGCGGCTGCGAACGATAGACGCGATCACTCTGGTTCGTGTAGTAATTCGACGCAGCGGACCAAAGCGCCTGATTGTCCAATTCCGCGACGGCCGAAGGGTCGAAGTTGATTGAAGCGTCAAATCCGCAATTGGCAACGCCGCCAAGAACTGTCGCAATGTATCCGGTCCCCGCCATCAAAGAATTGTTGATGTTCATATTCGTGGCGATGGCGAGCGCCGTACGGTCTTCCGCAAAACGGATAATCGGCTGTGTCGCGTGTACGGCAACGAAGCCGGCGAGCACGGGGACGCTGGTATCAACAGCACGCCATATCGAGCCGTCAGCGTGGCCGCTCCAGATCGTATTCAAAGCGTGGTGGATGGCGAGGCACGGCGCCGTAGTTGGCCGGCAAATCGTCGTCAGGCCCGGAGCGCCAACAAAACGGACCTTCGATACCTTGCCTTCCTTCATTTCGCGCGGGACCACGCGCACGTTGACTAGACGGCTTGCGCCTTCGTCTAGGTTCTTCGGGTCCGCAAACGAACCTAGGACGTCAAGAGGCGGCATGCGTCACCCACGGCCAGTTTTGACGGCGTAGCATAATCCACGACGTACCTTTTTGTTGATGCGTAACTCCGTGCCCAAACAATGGTGCCCACCACGGCGCCAGAAGCCGCAACACAGTAGAAAGTTTTCGGGTGTGTTCAGCCCATTTAAAAACCATTAATCCTTCGTACGTCGTCACGCGATGAGCTTCTCTGGCCGTACCTTCGATAATGCTGGTTATCTGCTCTGCCGTCCAGTGCCCGTACGAACGAACCATGTTGCCGCCGGAATTGTTTTTATGTGGCGGGTCAAACACTACCAAGTCAAACGGGCCATTAAACGGAAGTGCGCGGCTGTCCGCAACGATGTCCGGCCGCACTTCGGGCCTGATGTCTACGTACAGCGTTTCGTGGTTGGCTTTGTCATGCCACACTGCACGGTTGCCGGCAGACAGGTCCAGTATTTTCATGACCTCACGAACCTAAGCCATTGCTGGCCGCGTGCCCAATCCCGCCAGCGTGCATTGACGCGTTCGGCGTCCTGCAAAATGACAACGATATCATTCGGACTTTTGCCGTACGACGAAAAGATACGCCGGCCCAAGAGCAGCGCCGCGTCGTGAACGCCTTCGGGCGGGAGTTCAACAACGGAGCTTGCGTCAACGATCGGTGCCAGCCGGCCGCCGTATTCTATCAATGCGTTGACAGTCGAGCGCGGGGGCTGCCACGCGGTTATCAGTACGGAGCCGTCCGCATGGCGCTCCTGATGCCATTTCGTGATAATGCCCGGATACGTGGTTCGCACTACGTCGGCAATCGGTGCCATGCGGGTTTCGCGGTTCACCGTCAGATTGATATCGTTCATCCAAATAGCGCGTACGGCGACCGCGTCACGCTGCACGGCGTAAAGCGGGTCCGATACTCCGACAGTGAACGAATAAACACTTCCGGTCACGCCCGCCGGCAACTGTACGGCAACGCGTTTGATAAGGTACTGGCACGCGCCGTCCGCGTTGTCGGCGCGCAACAGATCATTCAATATGATTGTGTTGTTCGTCAGATCGGCCGGCGCGGCCGGTTCTGTCTGGTCTATGATGCCGAACAGCCGCAGCGCGGTTGTGATGATATCTGCGGCTGTGGCCATGTTCAAACGCCCTTAACGGCTGCCCACGGAGGCGCCCACAATTCGAGTTCGGGAAGGTCTTTGTCCGTCTTGTTCACGTCTTCCATTTGATCGTTGGCATCAGGCGGCGTAACCGTACGCAACGAACTGGACGGAATGAACGTGCCGTCGTAATCCTGCGGAACGATCGTGACCAAGTTGGAAACCTTGGCGGACAGCGGCGCATTCGGACCGATGAATGCGGCCGACTTGCCCATGTTGGCGTAATAGGGAACCGACGTTAGCAGGTTCGCAAGCCGCGTCGCGTCGTCGGGTGCCGGCTTCGGAGCGTTGGCGAAGGTGCTGGTTGTGCCGACCTCCGGGCCGTTGCCCCATATGGCGTCCAGATTGTAGCGTAGCGGCAGGGGCTCCGCCGGGGGCTCAATCGAGCGATCGGGGTAAGCTTGGAAGTCGTACACTTCCGGCCACGGGTCCCAACAGAACCGTGTCCCGCGCCCCGACGAAGCGCTGCAGACAAGCAAGCCGGTAAGCCGCTCGCGCTTCAGCGTGTCGTAAGCCACTCGCGCGTTGCAACGGGCGCAGGCGCCCCATAATTCGGCGTTGCGAAACTTGGGCTTTCCGGATCGGTTGACCATGTCACGTCATACCACGACGACGGGGAAAGAAAAAGGGCCGCCCGCGTGTTGCAGGCGGCCCAAGTCTCGGGAGGACACCCGGGGGGTGTTACAGGCCGTCAGCGCCCGCGCTGCCGTAGATGGTGCGGAAATCCACGATGGAAGCGGCACAGCGCATCCAGATCGCAATGAGCGACGCCTGGTTGCTCCAGTTGCTGTCCTCGCGGGTTTCCAGCGGCGAACGCTCCCAAAAGGTGAAGCCCTGGCCGTTGTCCTTGTCCTGCTCCGTGGTCTGGATGAAATAGTTATCCTTGTCCACAAGGTACGGAGTTTCCACGACTTCGGGCAGCGCGCCCGTCGATCGCAGTACGTTGATGTTGTTGGTTTGCGCATTCCACTGCAGCGGCGATCCAAGAATGCGGCGGGTTTCCGGGCCGCTTTCCGGGGACAGGATGACGCGTTTCGGCAGCATGTTGATGATGAAGCCGCGCCCGTTGCGTGTGTACGAAATCTGAATAACGGCGTTTTCAAACGCCAATTCGGACACGTTCGCGGCAACAAGCTGGTTGCTCTGCAGACCCGAGGCGGTGGGGTGCGACGCGGAGATAACCGGCACACCATCGGCACGGAGGCCGTTGACGGCATCGGTGGCGACCTGCAGCGGAGCGTGGGCAATGTATTCTTCGGTCTGCCGGGCGCTGAAGGCGAGTTCCTTCATCATGCGGCTGCCAACGTCTTCGTACAGGTTATCGTCTTTGGCTTCGCGGGAGATTGCGACGGCCAGTCCGTACGAAGCATGGGTAACCTGCGTTCGATAGCCTTCGTTCGGGACGTCGAATTGTACGGGCTCCAATTCCGGCTGCTGTACGGCAAGACCGAGGCCGGCGCGCTCCGTCATGAATTCTTCGAAAGCTTTTTCCGACGACTTGGTGTCATAGAACTGCGTGTAGATCGGAGAGAGGCGTTCGTAATCCATACCGAACAGAGCGAACAGCCCCGGCCAGTATTGTGAAGGCTGCAAACTGCGGTCGATGACCTGCATGACGGATAAACCCCTTTTGGTTGCCCCGGCGTAGTGCAGGCCGGCGTTGCGAATACGGCATAAGTAGCACGCCGATGCCCTTTCCGTCAAACTATGGTATGTTCGGCCCTTGACACTGTCATACATTTGTAAGACAAGGGGCACCATGCGCGAAATTCCCAAGCTAAAACTGGACCTCAATAAGCCCGAAGAATTCGGAAACCTGGCCAACAGGCTGGCTGACGACGAACGCCGTACGGTCGCAAACGACATAATCGAACTGGTCGCGGTTGACGAAAGCAGTATGTCGGATTGGCTTGGCAAGGCCGAGGGGTTCATGCGCAAGGTAAAAGACGAAGGCCGGCAGGAGCCGCAGAACCGCGAACAGGAAGGCGCCGGGGAAGGGCCGCCCCCGGCTACCGAAATGACGCTGTCGAGCGTTATTCAATTCTCCGCCCGCGCGACCGCCGCCATTCTTGGCGAGCCCGATCTAGCCAAGGCAAGCGAACCCGGCGGCGAACAGTTGGCGGCGTGGGTGTCCAGTCAATTACGTACAGAGGACCCGAATTGGACACTCGACACCGACCCGCTTGTGATCCATATGGCGGTAACCGGCCTGGGGTGGCGCAAGCGCAATTACGACGACATGGACAAGGCTTTTGAAAGTCACTTCCTAACGTGCAAAGACGTCATAGTTAACAGCAACATCCGATCGATCGAACGCGCCCCGCGCGTCACGCACCAATTTGAACGCTACCCGTACGAAATCAAGCGCTCGATCGAGCGCAAAAAGTGGATTGACTACCACCCGCGTTTTGACGGAGCCGACAACCAAGCACCGAAGAAATTCTATGAAGTTGACTTGTGGCTGGACCTTGACGACGACGGCATAGAAGAACCATGGACCGTCGTTATCTCGCGCGACGACATTGCGGAAATCGTACGTATCCGTCCGCGCTGGTCCCGCAAGACGGTTGTGGACACCGACGACGCGCTGTTTTTTAACGCCGTGCGCCGGTTCTATCCGTACCGCTTCCTGCCGGACCCGGAGGGCGGCTTTTTCCCGATCGGCTTTGGCGAACTGTTGAACCGCGTGGAAAACAGCGCCGATCAATTGCTTGCGTCCATTACCGACACCGCAAAGAGCGAAAGCGAAAACGGCGGCGTACTGGCCGGGGGCGGGTTTGGGCTGCCCGACAAAATCGAACTGAAGGGCAACCGCGTCACCACGGTAAACACGGATGGCGCTCCGCTGGCGAACCGCTTTTCGGCGTTCCCGTCAAAGTCGGTGTCTTCGGGCTCCGTCGCGGTGTTTGAAAAGCTGACGGCGCTGGGTGACCGCCTGGCCGGCACGTTGAACGTTCTGGACAACGCCCCCGCGTCCATGTCTGCCACGATGGCCCGGGGCGTGATCGACAACGGGCATCAGATACAGGGGGCCGTGCACCGCCGCCTTGTGGCGTCCATGACGCAAGAGTTCCGAATGTTTGTGCAGATGGCGGACGCGTACGACGCGCTGCCACAAGGCGCGGTTGCTGCCGGCGGTAAGGGCGTGGCCGTGACGGCCGATCCGCAGCTTGCGACGGAAATGCAGCGTGCGGCACTTGCCGGCGTGTACATGGAAATGATAGGGCAGGCAGCCGAGGGCGTGCCGTGGAATATGAAAGCCCTGCAGACGCGGCTGGCCGCGACCTTGCGCCTGCCGAACCCGGAAGAACTGCTTGGCTCCCCGAGCCCGCCACAGGCCACGCCTTGGGAGAAGATGCAGGGTGCCGTCGCTCTGATGAAACAACAGACGGAAAAAATAAAGGTGGGCGGCGCCGTAGCTGTACAGTTGACGCAGGCGCTTAAGAACATAGTTGACGCTAACGGCGGCATGATTGACGCGCGCATGGCTTTGCTGAATATAGCGCAGATCGAAAACACCGTGGAAAATCTGATGAAGGACGCAGGCAATGCAGGCAGCTTCGCTGACGGAATGGCGCAACAGCCCGGAAACGCAAGCCCTCCTGGCTTGCCTCCGCCAGCGCAAGACGGCGGTGTTGGCGCAATTCCTGGCGGGGTCAACGGTGTCCCCGACGCAACAGGGGATGGCGGCGGCGTTCCATGAACTGGACACGCTATTGACGGGTCCCGTTGACAAG
>Ga0181352_1000236_pt1 | contig 25127 bp, 21 predicted proteins | sample Fa13VDMLBSN_FD_130103 | JGI IMG/M metagenome (GOLD analysis project Ga0181352, IMG submission 130103) | Freshwater viral communities from Lake Michigan, USA - Fa13.VD.MLB.S.N | ecosystem: Environmental > Aquatic > Freshwater > Lake | place: USA: Michigan | collected 2013-09-23 | reverse complement strand
GCACGGCTAAAGCGGCTTGAGACAATCCTTATGGTGACAGCGGGTGCGATTATCACCGGCTTGGCTGGCATAGCTCTGAAGCTGCATTAGTCATGGAGCTACCTAAACTTACCCCTGTCGTTCAATTCCTCACGGCCAGCTTCGCGCTGGCTGTCGGCGGTTATACGGCTGGTGAGAAGTTTGGGTGGTTCAAGAATGAGATCATTGCTTGGTCTCCTGAGCATTTCAGAATTGTCGATGCCAAGATCGGGCAGCCAGTGACCGTGACGGTAGCCAGGGTCAAGAAGCGTGATGACTGCTCCGTTGAGGGTTTCGAGGTGACGGTGCGCGACGGCACTGGTGTTATCCACCCTGCTACCCCAAGTATGACCCGGTTTACCGGCCCTGCTGGCCCTGAGATCGACACTTTTACCTACTTGCTGGATATCTCAGACAAGGAAACCATAGCCCCTGGCCGGGCAACGCTGCTGGCCACGATCAAATACAAATGCCCTGAAGGTGAACGGACTGTTACTTATCCCCGGCACCAGAACCTGACCTTTATGTTGGAGAGATAGGATGGACCAGCTTCTGAACCTTGTCCGTACTGTTGCACCATCCATTGCGAGTGCTGTTGGTGGTCCTTTGGCGGGTATGGCTACTCGTGCCATTTCGGATGCTCTGCTTGGTAAGCCAGATGGTACTGAACAGGAGCTTGCTGAAGCTGCGGCCAAGGCCACCCCAGAACAACTGCTCGCGCTAAAGCAGGCCGAGCAAGACTTCGCGGTCAAAATGCGTGAATTGGATATTGACCTTGAGCGCATTGCTAGTGCCGACCGGGACAGCGCGCGTAAGCGTGAGGTTGACACAAAAGATTGGACCCCTCGCATCCTGGCTTGGTTGGTTACGGCTGGTTATTTTGGTGTTTTGTTCTACATGTTAACCAATGGTCTCCCCACCACGGGTGGGTCTGAGGCTATGTTGGTTATGCTTGGTACCCTTGGTACCGCCTGGGGCGGTATTATGGCTTACTATTTTGGCTCCTCCGCTGGTAGTAAAGAGAAGACTGACGCAATTAACAAGATGGTGCGGAAATGAAAGATAATTTTCCCCAAGCCCTACAGATGGTGCTCCGCCACGAGGGGCTGTGGAGCGACCACAGGGATGATCCCGGCGGCGCGACTATGCGCGGAGTAACCCTGGCTGTTTATAGGGAATATCTTGGCCGGGATGTGAGTAAGGAAGAACTGCGGAATATCCCCCAGGAACACCTGCTGAATCTGTATAAGACGCGCTATTGGGATAAGGCTAGGTGTGATGATCTCCCTGCCGGGGTCGATCTGGTAGTGTTCGATATGGCGGTAAACGGGGGTCCAGGCCGGGCGGCGAAGCTGCTTCAGATAGCTGTGGGGGCTACACCGGATGGTGCTATTGGGCCAAAGACGCTTGCCATGGTAAACGCAGAAGACCCGACTGAACTGGTGAAAAAGTTTTCGGATGAGCGCAGGGCTTTCTACAAAGCTCTCCCGATCTATGCTACATTCGGCAAGGGATGGCTTCGCCGTGTCGAAGAAGTCGAATCTGAAGCCCTTAAACTTGTAGGAGATAAGTCATGATGAAGGGTAAGCCTATGGCCGGTAAGGCTAAAATGGGTATGGCCAGCTACAAGAAGGGTGGTATGGTGGGTGGCTTTAAGCCTTGCCCCGGCTGTCCGACTCCGGGCAAATGCCGTGCTGCTGGTAAGTGCTTGGCGAAAGCAAAGAAGTAATCCCAGTGTCAGCGATTAAGATCACCAAGTTTCTAGGTACAGCCCCGAAAAACGCTTCGGAGTTGCTGCCGGATACGGCTGCTCAAATTGCGCGCAACTGTAAACTATACTCTGGTGATCTTATTCCCTACCCACAGCCTACTATTGTGGCTGATACTCAGCGTACGGGTACTGTCCGTACGCTATACGCCCTTCGTGACCCGGACACTGATGCCCTTGTCTGGCTTGCTTGGAATGACAACGTAGATATTGTTACCCCCGCTACAGATACCTTCGGTGATCAACGGTTCTATTACACTGGTGATGGCGTCCCGAAGGTAAGTACATTCGAGCTGGCTACGCAGGGTACTGCACCCTACCCAACAAACTACTACGAACTTGGATTGCCGCTCCCTACTGTTAAGCCAACCACGGTGGCGACGACATTTACTCCGGTGACCACGACATCGTTTGCTAGGTCGGCAGGGAATAACGTAACGCTTGTTACAAGCTCAGCGCACAATATAAAGTCTGGTGCTATCATTACCGTATCCGGGTTTTCTTTCCGCACTGGTACTTACAGCCGAGCTGGCACGACTATTACTGTGACCATAACAGGTCACGGTTTATCTAGTGGTTCAGATGTCCTGCTGAAGTTCACATCAGGAAGCGCAACATCTAACACCTACACAATCACTGTGACGGGTGTGAATACGTTTACCTGTACGGATAGTGCTTCCGGTTCGACTTCTGGTGATGTTAGCTGGGATGTCGGTGATCTTAACACGACAGCCGAAGCAACGGTTATTAACTCAACTACTCTGACTTATTTCTCGTCTGGTCCAATCGTTACCACTACATCCAGTACGGTTGGTACGGTTGACCTTGGTGGTCAGATTCAGTCGCGTAATTATCTCTATACTTGGTACACTCCCTGGGAAGAAGAATCCATCGGCTCTGAACCATCTGATGCGTTGTTCATTAAGGAAGGTCAGATCGTAACGGTAAGCGCCCTCCCATCAGCTCCGCCTGCTGGGGATAACTTCGTTCGCGGGATTCGGCTGTATCGTACATTGTCTGGTACAACGGATTCGGATTATTTCCGGCTCAAGACTCTCTGGTTCCCAAATGCTATTGTCTCTGTAGAGCGTACTTCCAATGTATCTACAGTATCTTTTCAGTATCCGCACAATCTATTTGCTGATGATAGGTTCAAGATTGCATCGTGCAGCATCTCATCGTTTGACATTACCGGTGGTATTGTCACTGAGGTTGTTGATCAGTACACCATCAAATACGCGCAGACGGCTGCTACCGTGGCATATACCGTGGCTACCGGCACGTTGTACTACGATATCTCTGAGGACCCGCCCACTACCACAGCGCAGTACTGGGGCGACGGTGGTGTCTATACCTTCACGGATGACTTCAACTACCGGTCCCTTGTGGAGACGCTAACATCCACGAACTATGATCCGCCGCCTTCTGACTTGCAGGGTCTGACCATCATTCAGAACAGCATCCTGGCTGGGTTCGTAGGTAACACACTCTATTTCTCCGAGCCCGGGTTGTTTCATGCGTGGCCCGATGCGTACAGCCGTACCTTCGACAGCAATATCGTTGGGCTTGCTCAGATCGGTGGTACTCTGTTGGTGATGACGGAGGACTACCCATACGTCATGTCTGGGTCTAACCCGTTGGTGATGTCTCAGTCGCGGTTATCTGCGCGATATCCTTGTGTTAATAGCCGCAGTATTGCGGAAACAAGTTTCGGCGTGGTGTATGCCACGCATGACGGTCTTGTGCTTTACTCACCCGGGACTTCAGCGCAGTTGCTTACTCGCTTGGTGCATAGCAGCGACACATGGAATGCGGCACTTGACCCGAACAGTTTGGTAGGTGTGTCCTACAAGGATACCTACATCGCGTCACATACATCGGCCTCCATTGTGTTTGAGCCGGGTGTTGGTAATACCGGCCCTACGTTTGTTGATAACGACTTTGCGTTCTCTGCGTCATGGTATGACCCAATCACCAACAATCTGTATATGGCTGCTGGTACCACTGGTGACATTTACCAATGGGATGACCTAACGCAGCCGTATAACACGATGACTTGGAAGTCGAAGACGTTCATCACCAAAGACTTCACCAATGTTGGCGCTGCCCGGGTCGTGGCTGATTATACTGGGGTGCCAGGGTCTTCTTACTGGGAAGATATCGACACGAACTGGGAAGCCACTGATGAATTGTGGGATGCGGCTGACCCAATCACGTTCCGATTCTACGTGAACAAAGACCTTATCTTCACAACTACACAGGCAAATAGCAACATATTTCGGTTGCCAGCAGGGTATAAGTCTGACACTTTCGAGGTCGGTATTGACAGCCTTGTCCGTATCAGGGCCATTTACTTGGGTGATACACCCATAAGTTTGAGGACAGCCTGATGTCGCGTTTTACCAGTGTGCCAGATATCCCGCAGGGTAATATCGACGAATGGCAGTACCGCGTTCTGGATTCCTTGAAGCAGAATGTCGAGTTGCTAACCGGCACCCGTAATGAAACCGATGAGGCCAGCCTTGCTCTGACTCGTTCGAGCATAACCACAAAGCCGCCAGGGGCTCCGCAGTTCCAGGCGCTTAATGCCCGAGGCGCTGGGTTCACAATTTCCGGGGTTCAGGTACCGTCTTATGATGACTATACTGCCCTGATTCGGGATGTAAATTCTCTTGCCCAAGATGTAGCTTCCTTACGGGCTACAGTAACAACGCTTATCAACCAACTGAGGGGGTCGTGATGCCCGTCTATAACACCGCTTCTGACTTGCCTCCAGCTCTGGCAAGCCTACTGAATGTCAACACGGCCCTCACGCCGATGACGAGCCCGATGGGTATCCAGTCAGCCGGGATGAATCCTAAGATGCCTTCCTATCAGTTGGGTGGTATGGTTGGTCCCGGTGGTGCGCCGCAGCGCCCGGCTATGCCCGGGATGGGTGGCGCTATGGGTGGTATGCCCGGTATGGGTGGAGCCGGTTTGGCTCCCGCTGGTGCGATGCAGCAGAATCTTCCACCTGGTCAGATTCCTATGGAAGTCCAGCGTTTTGTGCAGCAGAACCCGCAGCAAATTCAGCAGATGCAGGCTGGCATCCAGCAGCTTATTCAATCCGGTGAAGTCTCCATTGAGGAGATCAACATGATCGTGCAGTTGGCTCAGGCTGCTGCACAGAATCCGGCCCTATACCCACAACTTCGTAAACTCGCCATTCAGCGGGGTCTTGCGGATGAACAAGGTGTTCCTGAACAGTTTGACAGTGGGTTGATCTTTATCATCCTGCTTATCGGGGCTGCTCTACAGGCCGGTGGTATGCAGCCCGCATCTACGCTCCCATCATTCAAGAAGGGCGGTATGCTTCCCAAAGGCAGCAGCGATGATGACGATGAAGCTGTGGTTGCCCGCCTACATGAAGGTGAGTACGTGATCCCGGCCCATATCGTTCGGGCTAAAGGGACTGAGTTCTTCGACGGTATGCTCAAGAAGTATGGGGAAAGTAACGGTGAGTCGGACGATTGAACATCTGACCCCCGAGCGCGTTGATGAGTTGTGGTCTGAAATCGAACCGCTACTCAACGCAGCTAGTGAGGTAGAAAGTGGTGCTCCGAACCCTGTCACTTCTGACTGCTTACGGATTATGGCCATGAATCGCTTGGCTCATATCCTTGGGGTGTTTGATGGGGCTAAGCTCGACCTCATCTTAGTCTTTGAATTTGCTGTTGTAAGCGGGGTCAAAACTGCTAGTATTTCAGCCATGGCTGGCAGAGGCTTACTACGGTTTCGGTCTGAGTTCTGGCAGGATATCCTAGACTGGTTTCGGGCCGCAGGTGCCCGCGCTGTGGATGCTTATGCTAGACCCAGGCTTGCTAGGATATATCAAGAGAAGTTCGGTTTCGACCAGGGTTGTTCATATGTCCGTATGGCGCTGTAGGAGATAGACATGGGTAAGGTTGCAAAGGGTTTTTCTCGGGCATTTGGGCTCAACGAGGGCGGTACTCTGAACCGTGCTTTGGGCGGCAACTCTGGTATGGCCGCTGTTATTGGTCTTGCAGCCGCTATCGCTATCCCCTTCGCTGCTCCGGCTATTGCTGGAGCTATCCTAGGTAGTTCTGTAGTTACCGGGGCTTTTGTCGCCACTTCTGCTGCCGTAGGCGCGGGGTTAGGTACAGCCGCTGGCGCTTTGTCTGGGTCACTCACTGGTAATATGGGGCGCAATGCTCTTATTGGTGGTGCCGGTGGCGCGGTAGGCGGCTTCCTTGGCGCCAATGGGTTAAGTTATGCAAGCGACGCGCTCTTTGGTCCTGCGGAAGTCGCCCCTACACTTACTGGGTCTCAGGCATCTGCGTTGCAGGCCAACTATTCCCCCGGGGCTGTAGCCACAGAGCCACTCGGCGCAACAACCGGGGTTGCAGCTCCCGAGGCAGCTACAACGGGTATTGGCGGCGGCGTTTCGGCACAAGCACCTAGCCCAGCATATTACGGTGAAGTTGCGGCTGCTGGGCAGGCCGGTGTTCCGGCATCACCCGTGGCAACTGCACCTCCACCTGCAACTGCTGCTCCTCAATCCTGGGGTGAGCGGTTTATGAGTGGGTACTCCCCAGCACCCGTGGCAGGTAAACCGGCTGCCCCCGGCTTCTTCACGGCTGAAGGGTTGGGAGCAGCAGCTAGTAGGGGCGTAGATTCCTTGACAAGTCCTGCCGCTATCGCTGGCATCGGTCAACTTGCGTTGACCATGTACAACAAGCCGCCGGAAGGCTTGACGCCGCAAGAGCGCGATTATCTGAGGGAAACTGCCGAGCTGGCTGCTACCAATCGCTCCGTGTATGAACAGCGCGTGGATGCTGCTCGGCGGTTGCTTAATCAGGGTACGCCTAATCCAGAGCAGGCGTATGCTCAGACCAGTCTTGCCTACCAACGTAGGGCGCGTGAAGCCGGTTTGCGTTCTCCTGAAGATATGCGCCGTACTATGATCGACGCTACTCGCGCTGGTGCTTCGGCTATTCCGGGTGAGTATGCTCGGTCCTATTCGGCTACGCAGGCTGGTCTATCCACTATGCCAACCTCCGTGCCACGCGGCATGGAATCGTACGGGCTCGAAGTGCAGCGCGATATCGAACGCCGTAACCGTGAGTATCAGGCTTCTCTGGCTCAGGCTGGGGGCACCCTGGTGGGTGCCTTTGGCGGTCAGCGTAACAAGCTGTTTAGCTAATCTGCTTCGGAGGTCTGCATGTCCGGTTCATTCTACACCCCGTATTCTTTCGGCGGCGGGTCGCCGGGTTCAGCCTTCCGTAGCGGTTTTGTAGGCGCTCAAGAGATTGAGCGTAACGCACAGCAGCTTGAAGAAGCTGATCAGTTGATGAAGCTGCGCCAGCTTCAGAATGAACGTACGCAGGCTGCTGAAGCCCGTGCTGCTCAGTTGTTTCCGCTTCAGTACAGCGCCAGCGAACTGGCACTAAAGCGCGGCGCGCAGTTGAACCCGCTAGAGATCGAGAAGATGCAGCTTGATCTTCGGCGTATGCGTAGCGAACTTGATGCCACAGCAGCAAACCGCACGGCTGTCGGCAATTATACGTCTGGTTTGACTGTACCTGCTCCTGAAGCTCTGCCGCCCCCTAGCCGTGCACCAGCTTCTGCGCCAGCGACTAACCCTGGTATGTACACCCCACCAGCTCCGGGTGGCGGTGGCGGTCAAGCATCTTTGGATGTTACGCCGCAACAGTATTTCGCAGCCAATGATCCACGCTTCACAGGTGAGCGCCGTTTTGCTGGTATTCAGGTAGCAAGCGCCGGTATCAATGATGCTACTGGTTTACCTACCGGTATAACTCCTGAGATGGTTGCAGGAACCTCTGCGGCACCTACTACACCTACGGCGCCTGCGGCACCTACTGCTAACCCGCGCCTCATGGAAGCAGCAGTCCGTGAATTGTCTATTAGCCCGGCGCTTCAGACACCGGCTATGATTGAGCAGGTTGCGACTCAGTATGGTCTTGACCCGGATGCCCTAGCCAGTCGTTTTGGGGTCACGCTTCCGCCGCGCCCTGAGCCTGTTCAATGGACGCCAAATGCACCGCTTCCCGGTCCTAACGCGCCGATGCCTTTCTTCAGGCCATCGCCCCCTACGCCGCCTGTACCCTTTACTCCGCAGGCAGGTGCATATCCTGACATCACACCGTCAGAACTTCCGCAGCGCCCTGGAGGTCAGCTTCCACAGAGCCGCCTTGATTTCACACCAACATCTACGACCGCTGGTGTGACGCCGCCGGGTGACCGCACCCAAACTCAGATACAAGATGATATTCTCAGGCGGATTACTGATCTTACAAAGATCGAAGCAACGCCGATGTCAGTTCTCACCCCTGTTGCCATTGGTAGGGAGAATGATGCGCTGAACGCCGCGTCTGCTTCGCTTGAACGGCAGAAGCAGCTTGTTGCTGCCCTGGCTCGTTCTAACCCAACCGCAGCATTGCAGATGGCTATCCAACTAGAAACGCGGATAGAAGCCCTGCGGGTAGAACGCGCTAACCTGAACGGGCGCATCGCTTTGACTGAGTTTGCCGCTGGCAGGCCGGAACGGTTAGCTAATGATATCCACCGGGCGTCCGGTGGTGTTCTTCGTTTACAACCGAATCAAGATGGTACTTACAACATCTGGGGTCCTGAAGGTGAAGAATCACCTCGGGCTCGTGGTGTTACGCAATCAGCTCTCCTTAATGAAGGCCGGATGCTGTACGATAAAAACTACCAGACTCAAATGTCTGCGATACGCGATAGTAACATCAGGCGTAGCGAAGAAATCTTCAAGTCGTTTACTGAAGGTCTTAGCGAAAGCCTTAAGCAGCAGGCTAACCAGACGCGCGAAACTGCGGTCAAGTTTGCTGAAGAACGGGCTAAAGCTCAGTATCGTGGGTCCAACTACGATATTAAGATCGACGCAACATCGGGTGTTGTTGTCATCACTGATACCACCACTGGCGTTTCGAGGGGCTTGCGTCCGACTGAAGCTAAAGACCGCAACGGGAATGTTATTCGGGGCCGGTTCGAGCTTGTGCCGGTTGATATACGCGCCGCAGTTACCCAGTAAAGTGAGGCTGCTATGTCTGGATTATACTACACAGAAGGTGGTCTAGGGACCTCACTTGGCATCGAGGCGCAGCCTGAAAGCCCGATGGCGGGGGCCGGGTTACAAAACCTAGGCCCCTCTGCCGCTGATGTTTATGCTTTACAGCAGAACATTCAGGCTGGGATGCTTGCGACTATACCGCCACCACCTCCCCCACGTACTACACAGGCACCAGTGGGTGCTTTCTACAGCCCATCTACTGATAAGATGTTCGCTGGTGGTATGGCATTTGACGCACGTGATGTGCAGTCAGCGTTCCAGGCAGCGCAGCAATTCTCATCCGCTGGTGATGCTCGCCCTCCCATAGAAGTACGCGACTGGCAACCGCTTTCCCGCGCTGGGTATGAAGCCTACCTGTCAGAACTGCGCGCTCCCAGGGGCGTGGGTGAGAACCTTGTGCTTGGTGCGCGTGGTGCTGTTGGTGGGTTGGTCAGCGGTGTTGGTCGTGGCCTTGAGATGTTGGGTTCTACCAGTGTTGGCCCAGCTATTGCCAATGTCGGTGAGGCTATCACCGGCCAGGATGAGTTTGACAAGCAACGGTCAGCCCTCATCCAGCAGTCGAACTCAACGATGTCCAATATCCTTGACGCTGCCGTCCAGGGGATACCGCAATTAGGTATGTCTCTTGGCGCTGGTATTGTTGGTGGTATTGCTGGTGGTGCAATTGGTGGTCCTGCCGGAGCTGCTGCTGGTGCTACTGCCGCCGCGACTGCGGCTAATGCTGGTCGTGCTCTTGCTGCTGCCCGCACTTGGGGTGCCGTCACCGGTTTGGCTGCAACCAGTTTTCCGCAGCAACTCAACACATTCTATGAGGCAGCGCGTGACGCCAGGGATGCTCAGGGTCGCCCTGCCTATGATGTGAATGATCCATCGACTAAACTGACCATTGCCAGTGCTGCGCTGGTTACATCGCTGCTTGATGTGATCGCCCCTGGTCGGGCTGCATTTGTACTATCCAGGGGGTTGCAGGAAGCCGCTCAGGAAGCGGGAGTAAAGGCCCTTCAGGGTATGGCTCGGGCTAGAGCTGTTGGTAAGGAAGCTGGTCTTGAGGCATTTGCAGAAGCTGCTACGGAAGTTACTCAGACCTTAGCTGAACGTGCTTTATTTGACCCCGAGTTTCGGCGGCAACTTAGTGCCCAGGATTGGAAAGCTCTGGGTCCGTACATCGTTGAGAAGTATGGCGAGGATGCCCTCATTGCAGCCGGTGCCGGTGCCATCTTGGGCGGTGGTTTTGGTGGTGCTGGTAAGTTTATCGCAACAAGCGGCCCCGGTAGTCGTGAACGCAACCTGCTTGATTCGACGCAAACCACTGCTGTTGGTGGTCCAGTCGGGACGCAGAGTGATATGTTCCCGGGCCAAGATATCGGCAGACCGCCACAGTCACAACCACTAGGGGGGCAGTATGAGATGTTCCCCGGTATGGCGCCTTCTTATGCGTCTGATAGAGCTTCGGAACAAAGTGCTGCTGCCAAAGTGCAGGAGTTGCAGGCTAACCTTGAGCGCCTTAACGCTAACCCCGCTACGACAGATGAAGCTATACGCCAAGCGCGTATAGCGTTGATGCAGGCTGAATACGAGTACAACTCTATACCCAAAAGTACCCCGGCGGGTCAGGGCGATTTATTTGGGCAGGCTGGTCCGGTTCCAACCATGGCTCCCAGCATGGAGGAAAGTGCTGCTGCCATTAAGGTGCGGGAACTTCGGGATAATCTTGATCGGCTTAATGCTGACCCAACTACATCAGATGATGCTAAGCGTCAGGCTCGTATAGATTTGATGCAGGCTGAGTATGAGTACAGTTCGGAGCCTGTAAGAACCCCGGCAGGGCAGGGAAGTTTCCTTTCCAGTCTGGTTAATCCAAACCTAGCTGGTGCCGTAACAGCCCTTCCACCTTCCGGCCCTCAGTATGGACCTCTTCGCGCGCGGCCTACCATGCCTGCTCCGCAGGTATTCCCGACACGCCCCACCCTGGCGCCTGAGACATTTGTTACCCCTGGTATGGAGCGGCTGCGCCGCCCTGTACCGGAGACTGCTGCGCCTGTTACGCTTGGTCAGACTGAGGTTGGTAATCGTTTGCTGGCGCTTCGTCGCCAGATGGAACTTCAACAGGCTCAGGCCCAGGCTGCTACACAACCACGGGCTATGACCGCTGCTGAGCAAGATTACGAAGCAGCCCTGGCCCAACAAGCCATGCAGCAACCACTCACGTTGGACGCTGAAGCCGTGGTCACTGGGCGTAACCGCCCCGCTGATAACGCACGCCGCTCCATAGTGCAGCAATTCAACGCTCTGACAAAAGCACAGCAGGATGAAGTGTTGGCTGGGTATAACAACGACCCGGCTACGTTCCTCGCGCGCGTGCAGCGGATGCCAACAACGGGTACGCAGCAACTGCGTAACCAACTTAACCGTATTGCTGAGACAGCCCCTGCTGCGCCAGCGGTGCCTGCTGTTGCCCAAGAACTTCCGCCCGCGCTCGCCCCCCTGGTAGCGCCAACCGCCCCTGCGGCCCCCGCAACAGCACAGGGTGTAGAGGCCACATGGCGTAGTGCTGACTATGACTTCCCCGTCAGGGTGCTACCTGAAGCACCACAAACTAGCCCAGATGGGCGGAAGTATCAGAAAGTTATAGGACTGGAAGGTAGGGAAACGTATGTCCCTGCCGATGAACTAGTCTATGCTACACCTACCCCTGCCCCTACCGTACAGGAGACTCAAACCAATGCCCCTGAAGTCAGGCAAGTCGAACAAGGTGGTGTCAGCCAACGTACAGGAGCTGGTGGACCGGTACCAAGCAAAGGGCAAGATCGGCTCCAGCAGACCAAAAAACAAGGCGGCGGCGGTCAAACAGGCGGTCGCAATCGCCTTGTCCAAGGCCGGGCGCAAGCGCAAACCCAAGTAGCACCGGCTGCGGAGGCAGTCCCCCGCCCTTTAGAAGTAGCAGCCGCCCCCGTAACGGCAGAAAGGGTGGCTCCATCCGCAGGCCCAAGGGTTGAAGCTGACCTAACCGCTAACCTTAACGCTCAGATTGATCGGGCGACAACGCCTGCCGCTCCCGTTGCCCCTGAACCCGTTGCTGCTCAGCCTGCTGCCCCTGAGCCTGCACCAGAACCGCGCGCTACAGAAGGGGTTCGGAGCCTTACACTTCAGGCCCTTAACCCAGAGACAACCACTGAAACTCAGGTTGAGGTGCAACCCAAAACCGATCTTGAGGAAGCTCAGGCTATCGCCGTACAAATCAATCTCACCTATGGCATGGAGCGGGTTCGGAATATCGCGGCCCTTATCGGCTGGGCAAAGTCCTCAGACAGCACTAAAGCTGCCAAGAAGTATGCTAAAGAATATCTCAGCGAAGAAATTGGCCTGGAATCTTTTGACTATAAGGCTGCTGAAGTCATTGATCGTCAAGAACGCCTTGGCAAAGAGGAAGCCGCTGTCGTTCAGCTCAACGATGATCTCCTCACTCTTGGTAACATCATAGAACAGGTCAACGCTGGGGTTCAGTTTACTGCCTCTATGCGCTTACAGGCTTCGCAAGCATGGGCGCGGATCAAGTCAACCAACCCGGACTATGGTACAGGTAAGTTAGGTGACTATATTGTTGGTGGGCCTGAGTTCTTTAATTTCGGCCCCCGCGATCCGAACACGGGCATCCGCCCGGTGGTACCAAGGACCACTGGTCGCTTCTCCCTAGCTGACTGGAATACCCGGCAGGGCACGGTTAATATGGACGGTAAGCCCACTACGCAGATGCTTCCGGGTCGCGCTCAGATGATTGTGCAGAACTTCCTGTCGAAGCTGGCTACCAAACCAAATGTAACTGTGGTCCGTAACCAGGACGCTCTGCGTACCAGCAACCCGGCTCTGTATCGACAGGCTATGGATGCCCGCCCGCAGGGTGACTTCGCTACTGCTCAGGCCGCTGGTTACTCATTTGGTGATGGCAACGTCCTTATCTTTACTGACAACATCGCCAATGAGCAGCACCTCCGCTTCGTGCTGGCCCATGAAACCTTCGGCCACTTTGGTATGCGCGGCATCATGCCGGAAGCGCGCTTCGATGCGCTTATGGAAAACATCTATGAGACAGACTCATACGCCAAGCTGGCGGTTGATGCTGCCATGGAAGAACGCGGCCTGACCAAAGCTGAAGCCACCGAAGAATACCTGTCTGACTACGCGGCCATGCTTGAAACCAGCACCGTGGCTCGCGTTTGGAACGCCATCAAGGGCCTCCTTGATCGCCTTGGTATCAAGTCAGGTGATAGCGCCACGCGCTACTTCCTTGATCAGTCACGCCGCTACGTACGGAACGGTGGTCAGGGTGTGACCTTCGATGCTCAAGCGGTGATGAACCGGCTACATGCGGTTGAGTATGGTGACGCAGGCACTGGTCGCTTCAGCCCGAAGGCTGCGATGAGCGAAAGCGCCAAGGTCAACATGTTCTTTACCCAGATGGGTGGGATGCCGCGCAGTTGGACTGATGCTTGGAACGATATCCAGGGGCAGGGCGGCAATATCGCGGATATTTTTGATAGCCTTAAGGCTAAGTTCCTTAGCCTTATGAACTACCGGGCATTGGAAAACGCTGGCCTTTCCGCTTTCGATTGGTTGATGGGTAAGACCAACAGCCTTGCTATGTCAGTTAAAGTGCGGATGAATGAGTTCTTGGCTCCGGTATTGAACGCTTCGGAAGCCACGAAAGCTAAACTCTCACGGACCATGTACGATGGTCGTAGCTATAAGATCAGCAAGTTCAAAGCCTCCGATATAGGTAAGGAGCCGCTGTTCACCATCAACGATAACGGTGAGTTCAAACCCAACGAGGCTGAGCAGAAGCGGATATTCAATGCCGGGCTGTTGTCGCTAAATGAAATCCGCAATGGGTATAGCTACGACCGTGCGATTCTTGGTACTGACGGGAAGATGACCACTGAGAAACAAACAGTGGCACCCCAGAAGGACTTTTCTGACGCGGATTACGAGCTGTATAAGCGTTCTTTGCGGGCCATGTTCGATGTAGAAATGCAGCTTGTTGAAGCTGAGTACGCCAGTTTCCTAGCTAATAAGCGGCTGACCAACAAAGAAATCAAAGGGCTTATGAAGTCGGGTGGTTTGACACCGGCTGACCGCCGCTTCGTTGACTCCCTGGCTCGTCATGCCTTGGCACTCTATACAAAGAATATCACCACTGATGATATGGGTAACACCGTCGTCGCTCCTAAGTCCATGGAGGATTCGAGCAAGTTCTTGGCAGCGGTAAACGCCGCGTTTATTGGGGAGCGCACGGATCGCAACGCCAATGTGCGCGAGTTCTTTGATAATGATGCTGCCGCTACCACCTTCGTCAACAACCTGATGGACTTCAAATTCCGGCGCAAAGAACTCCCAGAAGCCACTAAGTTTGTGCTTCAGGATAAGGTGAAGCAGCTCATCCTCAACCAGCATAACCTGAACACACGTGACCGCATTGCGCGCCGTTCGGCTATGACCGGCTATGTCCCGGTATTGCGTCAGGGTACCCACCAAATGCGCCTCCAGGCGTTCGTTGGTGACAAGCCAGTTGAGGTGAAGGATGCACAACAAGCTCTGCTGACTTACTCTCAGTTTGATACCAGAAATGCAGCCGAGAATATGGCTGATAAATTTAACAGTGAGCTGCAAGGTAAGACCTTCGATCTTCTGGTACGTAATGATGCTGGTGAGTTTGTCCCCACCAAGGTAGCCTTGCGGGCTACGACTGGAGCCGTGCTTGATGCCGTGGCTGCTGACCCGCAGCTCAATCTACAAGAGTTCCTGTACGGGATGAACCTGTTCAATATCAGCGTGAACCCAGCCGTTATGGAGCGGTTGGTCACCACGCTTACCCGTCAAGAAAACAGTGCGCGTCAACGGCTTAACTACTCGCAGACACCGGGCTTCGACCCGACCTCTGGTATCTTCGCCATCTCGAAGCACATTGAGAGCCGGGCATCTATCATTGCTAAGGCTACCACGCGGCAGGAACTCCGTGAGTTGATGAACCTTGATCTGCCGGAATCAAGGGCATTGTGGGAAGGTAACGCTGCGCGGGTACGTGCGTTGGAAGCTGAGATGGCCCGCCTCGAAGCTGACCCCAATGCGTCTGATGAAGCAAAGCGGTACACAAGGTCGCAACTTACCCAGGCTCAGTACCAATACCGCAAAACCAACCCAAGGAGTGATAGCTCATACTCACGGGCAAACCTGTACTATAACCAAGCTGCATCCACCCTCAATCATCTTGAGAGCACCGCACTCGTGGATGATACAGTTGGTCTGGGTTCCGGCCCTGTGGCTTCTCGGGTCCGTGCGTTTACCAGTATGCTGCAACTTGGTGCCAGCGTTGCTCAGGGTGCGCTTAACCTTCTTAGCCCGGAGACTAACTGGATACCGTACATGGCGAGCTTCAATGCCAAGAACGGGTTTGGTGGGGGCTTTAGTGTTGGTAAGGTGATAGCATCCTACCACGTTGCGCTTCATCAGGTTGGCTATAAAGGTATTGTCAGCATGGATATGAACCGTGCTGACTATTATGATAAAGTTGCAGCAGAGATTACAAAGAACCCTGCACTTCAGAAGAAATATAAGCTGACGGTTGATGAAGCCCAGGCTATTGCGTCTGAAATCCGTGAAGGTAAGCTGATCCCGGCTCAGTCAAACGCACTGGTCGCCACATCACGTGGGCAGGTAACGAGTAAGTGGGCGCGCAACTTTGTTGACCTGTGGATGTCTCCGTTCAACCTAACTGAACAGGCTGCGCGCCGTGCAGCTTTCTTGGCTGGCTATCGCCTGCAACGTGACCGGGCTATGGCTGCTGGTAAGTCAGCGAAGGAAGCACAACAGGAAGCCATGGACTTCGCAGTTAAGGCTATTGACCTGACGTTGGGTGAATACTCGGTTCTCAACCGCCCGCCAGCATGGCGCGGTGGGATCACTTCCTTCATCTATATGTACAAGACCTACCCGACCACGACTATTCAGTTGCTGGCCAATCTTTCACGCCCGGCCCAGTTATCCATGCTGGCCGCTATCTGGTTTATGTCAGGTGCGGCTGGGCTCCCCTTCGCGGAAGATTTGGAAGATATAATCGACACCATCGCGCAGGGACTCGGGTTCCGGCAGGGTAGCATCCGAGGTGCAATCATTCGGCATATCGAGGAGTCTTTCCCAGGTATGTCTGCTCCTTTCTTCAAGGGCCTTGTCAATATGCACGGAGGCCCGGACATCGCTTCTCGTGTTGGTTTGGGTAATATCATACCAGGTACCGGTGTCGGTCTTGCTGGGGCTGACGCAAAGCGTGAGCTTGCGGATATCCTTGGCCCGGCTGCTGGTTTTATCTCCGGTGTGGCTACGACTGCCCGTGACCTGCTGACATTCCCATTCTCAGCATCCAAGAACCTGGAAGATGTGGCCCGCGAATCTCCGGTTACGGCGCTTCGTCTGATAGGTGATGCCTATGCCTACGCGCAGTCCGGTGCGGTGGTTGACCGTCGTGGGTATATCGTCAGCAACGAGATGGGTATGGGCACCATTGCTGCTAGGTTGTTGGGTTTCTATCCCGCTGGCGCCGCAGCGCAGTATGATGTAATACGTATCGCCAACCGTGAGACAGACTACCAGAAGGAAGCTGTGGCCGGATTCCGTCATGCTTGGATCAAGGCTACCATGCGCGGCGATGCTCAAGGCGCATCCGATATCTTGAATTCCGTCAACGCTTGGAACGAAGCAACCCGTGGCACTACCCTCGAAATCAGGAACTTTATGGGTGGTAATGCCAGGGCATTGCGTGAGGCTCAGCGCACCGGGATTGAGCGCACATTGAAAGCAGCACCTCGGGGGGCGCAGGAAGATATCCGTGGGTTGGTTGATGCCCTGACCGAATAGGTCAGGGTACTCCCCCTTGGATGACGTTGAGCTGAGCGTTCACCGTCTTGTTATCCTCATTGGTCAGGATGCCAATGAGGCGCGGATGGTTGACGTTGATCGCCAGTACGTACTGCTGGCCTAGCTTGATGTTGGTCCCCCGCCCGAGGTAGCCCTTCTCTGATGGCGGGGTGGCATTGATACCTTCGCGGGTCATGTCCTCAACAAGTGAGCGGTAGTCACCGCCACGGGTAGCCAGCCACTTCTTGAAGTGCCGCCTGTCTATGGTGATGGCACCGTTGTTGAGCGGCGCACCCTGGTTGGGGCGGTACAGGTCGTAGCGGATATGCACCTCACCCCTTGGCATACGGTTCGTATCCACAACTTGCTGAGAGGTGTTGGCCACATGGGTTATGGTCAGAGCTGTGTGCGACTGCTCGTTCAGGTATTCAGCCAGTAGGTCGAAGGAGTCAGCGTGGTTCTCAGCCACCGCTTTCCGCATCGCTCCGGTCTGAGCTATTACGTGAGCAGTTGCGTTGCGGTAGTCGAACTGAATCAGCCCTAAATTTGTAGCTGTTTTGCCCATGAAGTCGGCGCACAGGATACATTGTTCCCAATACCGCTCACTACCGGAAAAATTCGCGCCGTATTGTTTGTTGAATACCTGCCTGTGGTGTTCGAGCGCAGCTAGGATACCCTGCTCACCAAGCTCCATGAGGTGCTGGATGATCACCCGGCCAGCCGTGCCATAGTTGGTGGAGAGGAAGCTGTACATCTTCTGCCCGGCATCCGTGCTGCGGGTAAACAGCGGGTGCGCTGGCACCGTAAGCTCCAATAGCCGCGCCATCTGCGCGTCTGTCTCAAGCCCACTAGCTGCCAGCATGGAGGCCAGCGAACGGTTGGAGGATGTAGTGACAATAGTAGCCCAGGTCTTAGCGTCCCGTTCCTCAGCAGACCGTGACAGGCGGGCCTTATCCCGTCCCTGTGAAATCCAGTATAAGAAGTCACCCACCTCCTTGGCTGGTAACATGGTGGCTTCGTCAATGGTTACTGGCAGGTTGTTATAGAAACCGATCCTGGCAAACATGGCGTTCTGCGTGAACTTGGCTGTGTAGTGCAGTTTGAGCGGGTCACCCCATACTGACTGCTGCCAATACTGAGCCAGCGTTTTGCCCGCCCCTGTGGGTCCATAGAGGCTGAGTGTCAGGCCCTTTAGGCCCGTGTGTCCGAACAGCGGCGCAGCCATGGATACCATCAAGGCAAACTGGTGCGTTGGCATCACGGCTTTCTCTAGCACGGAGGTGAACTTCACCCATGCTTCGAGCGTACCGGATGTGGTGTACAGGTTCTCACTAATACGTTGGGAACTGACCGCAAGGGTGACCGGCTCAGTCACTACGGAGCCATCATCGTTCCGCCTGAACAGGGTGTCGCCCAACAGAAACTCGCTGTTGTTCTGCTTCCAGCCCATCGTGGCGTATAGGTTGGTGACTGTCTTGAGCTGCCGCAGTTCTTCCATGTAGGACCGCAACATCATTTGAAATAGCTCCGTCTGCCTTTTGGTAGGGAGGACAATGCCCTGGTCTGCGATGGTGGTAGCGAAGTCCTTGACTGAGAACTCAGCCAGCAATGACTGCCTGAAGCTCAGGGTTTGCCAGCCAACGTGAGGGCGGTTCCAACGGTACCGCACAGTCTCATACCCAAGGGACTCATCCCTACCGTAGCTGACCGGGTATATATCGAAGGTGCATACGTCCACATCGGACTTATCTATGGTGATCCGAAGCCCGCCGCCTTCGCGCCACTTGAATGGTCTGGGCGGGTTCTGCACGATCTGGTCTGGTGTATCTACGGGCGGCGGTGCCGCTGCGTATTCCAATGCCAGCCTGACCGGAGTGGTGATCTTACCAAGGAGCTTACAGCCCTTGCATCCGTCAGGGCGTTCCTGCTGAAACTTGCTGCAAGTGGTTGGTCCGGTGGCGCTATTGCGCCATTGATTTACCTTGCGAAGCGTGTGGTCCTCATCATAGTCTGAATGGTTTTCGCTCCATGATTTAGCGGTCTGCTCCGGGTCCGAGCAGAACGCAGCCACACCCATCAGGGCATACCACAGCGGCTCATGTACTGAGTCTTGGTTCTGCACCGCCCATGCGATCTGAGCGCACTTCTCGACCAGGGTATCAGGGTTGGCTGGCGGGTACTCCTGCTTCACCGCCATGGCATCTAACAGCGATGACCGGGCTGGCTGTGCAACGACAGCGGGCGCAGCATGGCCAAGGATGCCACGCATGGTATCCACATCAACCGGGTCTGCATCGAATAGGATGCGAACATCACCGCCACCCTTGGGGTTGACCGTACCCACCGGGCGCAGCACTCGGGCGCTATCAGCCGGAACCGCAGGGTCGAACACGGGTCGCCCGTCCTTGGTGGGGATCATGGCCTTCAGGCTGAGTGCCAGAGGGTGCCATTCATCTTGCGTCAGGTCGCGGTCTAATACCCAGTACACGTGCAGTCCGTTGCCGGATGCGACGATCATGGGTCTTGGTAACTTGTTGACAGCAACAAACTCGCCAACGGCGCGAAGCCCTTCCTTCCAAGTGGGGAATGGCTTGCCCGGCCCGCAGTCCACATCAAGGTACAGCGCCTTGATGAGATGCACGTTATCCTGCTTGCGACCAGCCTTCTTATCCACAAAGGATGCCACGGCATAATAGACGTTGTTACCCGCTTGGCTCAGCGCCGCGATGCTGGTTGCCAATGCGTCAATGTCAGCGTGGAACCCCTGCCTGGGGACCTGCCCGTTGTTGATTGTGATAGAAACAACGTAGCCCTCGGACGGAAGGACCCGCCGAAGAAACTCAAGCGTATCCATAACCTACCCCTACCTTTGTCCAACTCCGTGAGGAGGGGGATTGCTCCCCCTCCATAGTCTATTGATACTCAGCTACTAGAGCAAGCAACCTGTGCTTACGCATAACCTGTGGCAGACCAGCAATTTCTCTTGATGGCCATCCATGGTCACGCATTACTGCCAGTAGAATACGTACCATCGAGGTGACATGCTCAAGATTTTTCTGCCGGAGAGACTGCCCTCTCACCCAGCCGTGATAGGTCACCCGAGAGACGCCGAATAGCTCAGCCATCTCCCGAGTTGTTATCAGCATGTGCTTACGCAGCGCCTCGACTTTGTTAAAGTCAACGCTGTCAGGCATCATCCGCTCCCAGCCCGCTGAGCATATTACTGATCTCATCAGCCAGATCGACACCAGCAGTCACAGCCGGGGCAGGCTTGGCCGCAGGCTTCGCAGCCGCAGGCTTGGCAGCAGGGGTAGCAGCCGCAGGCTTGGCCGCACCGAACCCACGTGCCTTGGGTTGAGGGGCGGGTTCTTCCTCAGCTTCCGGCTCCGGTGCCGGGGCAGGCGCGGCTTGACGAACCGGGGCAGGGCGGGGGGCCGGAGGGGGCAGCGCCGCAGGCTTCTCAGCCTGTACTTCACCCGTGATCTCCTTCACCTTATCCGACCCGAACAGGTCATCGACAGCAGCCATGGTGGCTTCATCCAAGAACCCGCCAAGCCCAAACTTCAGCTTCGGGAAGGACGCATCCGTGTCAAAGGACACCCGAGTACGCACGATCTCAGGCGCGATGCCGCGCATGGACAGTTCTTTCTGGTAGGCGTTCAGCCCCTTTATCGCAGCCGGGGTGACTTCCAACAGATAAACCGGACCCTCGGCATCATCAGCAGCAACCACGGCAAGGCGCTTCTTATCTGAACAAGCCTTCAGTTGCTGCCCATTCGGAGCGATCTTGGAACCCCATGCGTTATGCGGGCAGGACGCACACAGATCACATTGCGGGTTGGTTGCATCCGGGTGTGGGCTCACACCGTCCAAGGAGTAGCAGTCAGGGGCGGTAGGTTCGCTATCCTTGTTCCACTCCTTACCATACCAAACTTTAGACAGGCGGGGGTTGGCGCCCACCACGATAACATCAAGCGTGGTCTGGTTCAGTACAGTCTCAGCGCCGCCTTCCACGATACGGAAACGTGCGCCCTTGATGGAGATGCGGGGGAAGTCACCGCCGCTAGAGATACCGCCAGCCAGGGCTTGTGCCAAGGCAGAGGGCTTACCAATACGAGACGCGAGGTGCGCCGGGACTTGCAGATTAGCAGGGATAATGTTGCTCATGGGTTTCTCCTGTTATGAGCGGTTAGATACGTTGTTTAGGTACGTTAATTGGGTAAGCGGCAAACGTAGAACCGCCGCCACCGCTTGCGCTGATATTCACGTGGCTTGGTACGCCCATCGCTTCACGCGCGTGAAGTGTAACGATCTGATCTCCGATCTCACCAACTTCCTTGCAGTACACCATGGTATGCTCGTATCTTCCTGGGCTGTTTGATGACAGCAAGAAGCCGTTTGAAATCCGGTACACCGATATAGATGGTGTGCCTGTAAGGATGTTTGGTTGGACCAACCCATCCGGCTCCGGCTGGTTTCTTGATCTCCGTTTCTCAGCTTTGCGGATTTGGCGTACTATCCATTCACCTATCATCAGTCCTCTCCCTTTGCTGTGGGTTTGCGAATGTTTACTTCCAACTTGGTGCCGTAGTTCACACCGGATGGAACTGCGCCACGCGCTTCGATGTAACCGCGCACCGCTGTCTTGCTGACCCTACGCTCAAGAAGATCGAACGCTCCGTTGTCCTTGATGTAAGTCAGCACAGCATCCCAATCAGCCACGTTGGCAAAGTCGGTCGTGGTTACGAACGCCGTGCCGTGGTTTGTCTTGAATGACGTAACCCCTTGGGCATTGGCTTGCTCAAGTATCCACGCTTCGATCTTAACCATCTTGGCCTTGACCGCGTTGACCTTTTCTTCAGCCTCACGCTCAATGGTTTGCTTCTGCTGCCGCAGGGCGATGTACCCGGCGACAACTTTATCAACTGTAAGTTCTGCCATGTTCACCTCGTTTGTTGTATCAATTCCAGCAGCAACCCTTGGAGCCGCTGCTTCCCCTTGAGCCGTTCGTACATCTTATGTTCAAGCTCGGTGGCTTCAATGTGGATGACGTTCGACACATTCCTCTTACCAATACGTTCAATCCGTCCATTGGCTTGAACGTACTGCTCGTTGCTTGTCACCGGCCCATACCAGATCACAGTACTGGCAGCGGTAAGTGTCAAGCCATGAGCCATTGTAGCAGGATGGGCAATCAACACGTGTGGATCACGCGCATCCTGAAAATTCTTGAAGATGGTTGACCGCTCAGAAGAACTGACCGCGCCGTTCACCACAGCGACAGACCAACGCTTACTAAGCTCACGCTCTAACATATACAGAGTACCGGTCAGCGGGACGAAGATGATCACCTTCTGCCCTGCCTCCTCAATGATCTCCTTCACAGCGTTGAGGCGCGGTGAGCAGTCGAGCTCTACGTTGTTGCCGTTCTCATCATAGGCCACACCGCAGGCGATCTGAACCAGCTTCTGCACCTTGACCGCTTCGTTCACCGCCGTGATCGTGCTGCCTTCCTCTGCCACTTCCGTCATGAGATGGCGCATCATGGTGGCGTAGTGCTTCTTCTGATCTGGTGTCAGCTCTACCTGTCTTGTCTGTACGATAGTGTCAGGAAGATCGAAGCATTCATCCCGAGTGTACCGTACCGATGGATGCAGGATGTGGTACACAGTCTCAACGCTACCGGGCCTTGGCAACCAACGATACTGACCCTGCTTATACATCACCTGATCACGGAACGCCGTGTAGGTCTGAGTGCAGAAGGGGCTATCAACCAGCTTGGCCAAGGCCCAAGCGTCAGTCGGTTCGTTGGGTGTCGGTGTCCCGGTCATGAGCCACAGGTGTGTGTCCGGGTTCTTGTCCATCCACTTCCTGAATATCTTGAACCGGGTCGTGCCGGGGGTACGCAGCACCGCTGCCTCATCCACGATAACCAGATCGAACATACCCATGGCATCTTCAGCGATGATGGGAAACCCGTCATGGTTTATTATGAAGAAGTCAGCGTCAGTCTTGAGCAGTTTCTTACGCCGCTCAGCCGTGCCATGCAGCACCACACCCTTGCGGTCAGGGAACCCCATGAAGATAGCGTCACCCCACACCCGGTCGAGTGTGGACAGGGGAGAGATGATCAGCACTTTACCAATGCTGCCTGTACGCATCAGGTAGTCAGCCGCCCACAGCGCACTCTGGGTCTTGCCAGTACCGATCTCGTTCAGCACCAATGCCTTCTTGTGGTAGGTCAGGAAGGCAGCAGTCTCCCGCTGGTGGTCGTAAGGTTTGAACCGACCCGGCCACTCATAGTAGTGGTTGATAGGTGACGGTGCCTCGATCCCCAGCTTCCGCAGGATGGCCACCTCATGTACCTTATGAGGTACGGCGACCACTTCGCTGCCCTTGACGTTGACCATCTGCGCTGTGGGTATGGCTTCCAATACCCGGCCAGGATGGTTTAGCTTGAGGATGAGCGCCTTGGCCTTCTCAAGCACCAGCATCAGTCGAGCCCTTGGATGTAGTCCCTTGCTTCAGCCAGCGTGGCATCGTCATAAACGACAAAGCATTTGCCGCCTGCCCGTTCGATCTTTGCCATGCAGTCAACCTGCAACTTGGTTGGCTTGTTCTTACCATCTGCCTTTACCTCGATCCCCACAAAATGCCCATTTACACATACGATCCGATCAGGGATGCCTGCCCTGCCGAACGGCCCCGCTTGGGGGCTGAAGAACCAAACACCTAGTTGGCTCAACATCTTATCAACTTTAGCCTTAACCTTACTCTCTGGTGTGGCCATGATATACCCCTAACTTTACAGGGTTGTCAAGTTTTACTTCTTCTCCCGCGCTATTTTTATAGGACGCCCCTTTGAACATCACCACTTGCGGCCCCGAGAAAACGTACTCAAACCATACCTTGTCGAAGGCTGTTTGGATACGCTCATGGGACCAGTCTGCTTGCGCTGGTACGTTGACGGCAAAGAACTTCTCTGGTTCCAGCCACCCTAGCGTTAGTTTACCTGACACTTCAACCATCTAACCCTCCTATTTTGCATAGTCGCAGAAATCTTTACACGGGCAGAATCGGCACAGGCCACTTGGTTTGGCTGGCCAATTATCATTCTCCACGCAGACTTCGATGCGGCGAATACGATCAAGCAGCTTCTCCCACATCTTGTGGGCATCGCGCCTGTGGTAAACTTCTTTATCAGTAGCCATCTCCTGCGTCCAGACAAAGGTACTCGTGACGATGTTTACATCCGGATAGTGGGCAAACACCTGAAGCGCGAACAACTCCAACTGTGTAAAGTCTGGCCTGCGCTTCCCGGTTTTCCAATCCATCACGATGGCACTCTGCCCCTTGATGATGTTCACATCCAGCTTGGACCTGATCCAAGCATCGGCATCCCACCATCCGGTCGGTTCAAGGCCAGGATTGAGCGTCAGTTCCTGCTCAACGTAAAGTGCGCCACTCCCAATCATCTTCACGATGGTGTCAACCACGGGCTCAAGGCTGGCAGCTTCGGGGGGTAGCTCCTCGATCACCCCCTTCAGCCGTTCTTCCAAGAACTTATGGATACGCTCACCGTGCAGACTAGCCTCGCCCCCTTTGTCCACTACGGTCTTAGCAATACGTTGGTGGTAGTAACGAAGGGGGCAGTTCTCAAACATCTTGATGGATGAGAACGAATGGCTGAGCTGCATTAGGTTTCCTCGGGTTCTGACACCATGGGTATAACATACACCCCAGCTTCGAGAAACATCTGTTTGGCAACCTCAAACTCCTCGGCTGGCATGTTGGTCTGCCCAGCCCCGGTGTACACCACCTGTATCCCAGCCTGTATGAGCGTCCTGGCGCAGCGCGCACAGGGCTGATGGGTGACATAGGCATACCCACCACGAAGCGAAGCACCGACCTTCGCAGCCTGTGCTACAGCGTTCTCCTCAGCATGGGCAGTCCACAGGTACTTAGCCGGGCGCTCCATGCGCTCTGGCAGATCACGCACCCCAATGGGGATACCGTTGTACCCACTGGCAACCACCACCTTGTCACTTGATGTAACGATGCAGCCCACCTTGGTGTTCGGGTCCTTCGACCGTGTTGCCACCATCTCGGCCATGTCCATGAAATACTTCTGCCACGACTTACTCACTTGCACTCTCCATAATTGGGACCGTGATCTGCTTCACATGCCACGGGTAGGTCCAATGCCCATGACGGTGGTGTTGACATGACCTGGATCATGTACGCCTTGGCTTCCTCAACCTCGGCTTCATCACACAGGATCACCACTTCATCGTGAACCTGTAGGACAACTTTGTAACG
>Ga0181352_1000235_pt1 | contig 25208 bp, 39 predicted proteins | sample Fa13VDMLBSN_FD_130103 | JGI IMG/M metagenome (GOLD analysis project Ga0181352, IMG submission 130103) | Freshwater viral communities from Lake Michigan, USA - Fa13.VD.MLB.S.N | ecosystem: Environmental > Aquatic > Freshwater > Lake | place: USA: Michigan | collected 2013-09-23 | reverse complement strand
TGCTGACCAGAATCGTTCACGGTTGGTGAGGTGCATCTCAGCGTCAATCTTCTGCTGGATGGCAATCAAACTGCTCTTAACTTCTTCAAGGTTGTTCAGTATATAGCGGATGTATATCTCACCTGCATGACCATAGTTTTCCTTAAGCTGGTAGTCAAACATCTGCTTAGCTACTGCTGGCGGGATAATGTTGTTCGACTCAATCTTGTACTCTAATAGACGCATCATCTCGCCGTCTGGGGTACTCTTATGCACACCAAGTTTCTCGTAGAAGCTAGCGTTAGAACTGCATAGTGATATGGTTTGCCAAGTTTGGTCGTTTACACGTAGTTCGTTGGTCTGAGACTTAGAGCGGTCTGCACCACGCCCTTGAGACATACTGTAGGCTAGGTTTGAGAACTCTTCGGGCTTTAGGTTGGTAATCTCATCAATAGTGAACGGTAGGTTATTCATCAATCCCAAGCGAATCATCTTGGCTGCATGTGTGTCTTTCCAAATAGCCGTTAGCTTGTCAGGGTGTCCATACACACTGTTGCACATATACAACGCTGTGGATTTGCCTGTGCCTGAGTCTTTGTGAATCACGTTAATGATTGCACCTTTATGACCTGTAAGCATAAGTAGCGGGGCACCGAATGCCGTCAAAGCAGCAAATGCGTGCGGTTCTAGCCCTGGCTGACCGTACAAGTTGAACACTTCCTTCCACTTATCCATGCTACCCATAGGCACGATGTAGTCGGCAATCTGCTTTGTTGCATGTGATGGTGGGCTATGAAACACACCATCCACGCTAATCTCACGGTCTCCTAGGATGAACTTGCTGTTCTTATCAGCCCAACCAAATTGTTTTCTCATAACTTCCGCCTTCTTCTTATATTGCATCTCTTTAATAAACGCCATAACAAAGTTACCCAATAACTCTGTCTGCTTCTTGTATCCAGCTACGCCGTTAGCTGCTAGTGTTTCACGTAGTTTATCTTTTGAGCCCACATCAGCAAGCGGTATGACGAAGTCCCGCACACCATCTTGAGGTAGATGCAATCTCATTAATACCGTTTCCCCGATTGCAGGGTCTGGGTCACGCATACGCTTTACAACATACAGGTCGTGTTCGTACACGCAAACAGGTTCTGATTCGTCTTCACCGCCTGGGGGTACTACGTAGATGCCACCGTTCTTCCCACGGAAATATGGGTGCGGGAACTTAGGCACTGTGTAGGTTACTGTTTCAGCCTCTTCCTCATTATCTTCAGCTTGTACGTCAGGTGCTTCTTCGATAATAAAGTCCTCATCTTCCTCAGCCCTAACAACCTCTTTGCCCAACACAATTGGTGACTTGATACGCCCCTTCCAAGGACAACCTTCGCATCCACCTGGATTGTTCTTCTCAAACGTAGCGCATGTTTGAGGGAACTGTGTGTGGAGTGCTTTCTTCTCAGTATCATCGTAATCATAGCCTTCATACTTTTCCGATATTTTATGGATTGCAGTGTCTCTATCTACACAATGTTGTGCAACCGAAAGAGCGTTAAACCACATAGGTTCTGATACGGACTCCTGATTGTTGTATTGATACAACAGTTGAGCACACCCATCACCGTTGGCACTGCGAACCATAATCTTGCTAAACCGAGATACGGTGTTAGCCATCATAGCTTTTTGTAATTCAGAAAGTTCCCGCTTGGGTTGCACTACAACTTCTTTAACACCCAGAATATCCTTAAGCTCCTGCGCATCGTAGTCAGGAGAATCGGATATAACCTCTACTGCCTTAGGTGGAACATCTTTAAAGTTGTAAGTACCAGGAACTCTAAGTACACGAGCGGCTTCAAAAACACTGCTGTCTACATAAAGGTCATGAGTTAAGCACAGTTCATTAAGTCTAGAGGCAAAAGGTTCCCATTCAGAACGCTCTAGTGGTGCTGTTAAAGGCCAGTATACATGGATTCCTCGGCCTGAACTAACGATTAAAGGTCTTGGTAAACCAATCGTTTTGCAGAATCTTTGCAACTCTTGAAGTGCAGTTTGTTGGTCTATGTAGCCATCAGGACGACCTGTCTTTTCATTGACCTTGGCTTTAGTTGGGCCGCAATCTAAGTCAATCCATAAGGCTTTTATGTTGAGTACGTTTTCCTTTTTGCGGAACTCTTTAGGTTTCTTCTCCGCATACTTTGCTACACCGAAGTAAACATCCCACTGGTTAGCAACGTACTTGTTTGTTAGCTCGTCAAACTCTTCTCTTGTTGCAACTATTTGCTGGTCGGCATAACGACCATTGTTCAGACCCAATATCACGTACCAGCCGTCAGCTGATTGCACTCTTGATAATAGGTCGATGTTTGTCATTCTTATCTCTTCGTTGGGGGCAAAAAGGGGGGACTGCTCCCCCCTGCCGTTAGGCATAGCCCGTTATTTTAAGTTACGTAATAGTTGTGTAATCACCGTAGCTAGCTCAGGCTTTGGGTCATATGCACCTATGAACCAGTTGTAAACAGTTTGTCTGCTTACGCCTACTCTACCTGCAACGTCTGCTACGGGGATGCCTAACTTAATACACTTCTTGCCCAGTTTAACTCCTAGACGGTTTTGCTCCGCCTGCTGGTTAAGAAGCATAATATTTAAGCTATACCTATTATTCATGCTTAGTTATCGCTCCAAGCACTTACTACATCAGCTAAGTTCTGCTTAGGTGCATTAGCAGTTGGTTCAGCCTTCTTGGACGCACGCTTAACTGGTTCTTCTACTTCCTCAGCTTCTACCGCTTCAGCTTGCGCTGGCTTAGCTGCTTGGGGTAGCTTCTTAACTCCGTCTTGCTGTGCTACTGTTAACTGCACTACGCTTTTGCACTCTGGAGAAGATTGTGCCGCCTCAACAACATCAATCTCTTCATCGCTCAAGTGGCGTACTGGTGTGAAGTTGACCACATCGGCAGTCTCATTCTCATCAAATGCAATCTGTGTAACGATACGGTCAATGCTCTCACCGTTAGCTGGCAAGAACTTAAGATAGCTCTCGAACGGATGCACGTTGCCAGTACCCTTACCGAATAATGACTTAGACGGAATGTTGAACTGATAAATGTCACCGCTCATATCGCCTTCAAGCAATAAAGCTACACGACGTTGGAAACGACATGCACGACCCTTACCGCCTTGACCTGAACCATCTACGTTCTGTGGGCATGTTGCACATGAAGAACCCTGTGGGTTAGATGCCTTAGCATCAGGTACGTCGCCTAGGTTAGACCAGCAATCAGGTAGCGTTGGCTCCCCATTTGGGTCGTACGGTTTAGCGTAGAACTGACGTGATACTTTAGGTAACGCATTAATAATAATTACGTTAATAGAACCTGCTACTTTACCGCCAGCTTGTTCACCACCAACTACACGTGAGAACTTGCCTTTGTTCATCGTGATACGACGGCTATTGTTTGTGTTGGTAACTAATGATTTAGCTAACTCAGACATGCCCTCAGCACGTGACGATGTTACTGCTCCGCCTTGTTTAAAAATAGAAATGTTGCTCATTACTTGCTCCTTCTAACGACCACGGTGTATTTACTGTCAGCCTGCAACCCAGCAGGTAACAAATCTGGATTCTCTTCAAGAAACTGTCGCATGTTTGTTTGATGCAACCGCTTCTCTAGCAGAGGAAACGCATCATGCTCTTCAATGAACTGATACATAGAATCCCAATCAGTCGTCCAGTACCGTGTATCAACTTTACGAATGATTGTCCCTGCTGGGGTTTTGATGCTATCTGCACCTTGCTCATGGCATAGTGCTAGCATTTGTTCCGCTAATAAGTCTTGCTGTGCTTTAAGTTCGTTGTCTTGCTCTTCAAACTTTTCTTTAAGCTCAGCACGCTTGTCACGAATTTTGATGTAAATCTCGGCCAGTTTGTCCGAGGACACAGATGTTTCACTCATTGTTAGCTCCTTCTCTTTGAACCTTAATAATACTACTTACTTTGACTTTGTCAAGCTATATTTTCAATTTCGTGCTTATACAAGTCAATTATTTTTTCGTGGTTGTTGATGTTATTTTGTAACATCTTGTATAGCCTAGCTTCTACTTCACTGCCAGTAATATGTACAACAGTCATAGGGTTCTTCTGCCCTGGTCTATTGATACGTGCATTAGCTTGCAAGTATGTTTCTACGCTGGTTACGGGAGCATACCAAACGATTACGTTAGCAGCAGTTAGTGTTAACCCGTGTGATGCAGCTTGAGGTTGTATGATGAGCACCCGCACATTATCAGTATCTTGAAAGTCTTGAATGATTGTGTGTCTGCGGTTCACAGGTACTTGTCCATTAATCACGTCACACGTGATGCCCGCCTTGGTTAGGTGCGCACGTAATAGTTCTATAGTATGAGTAAATGGAACAAACACCAGGACTTTATGTGAAGCTTCATCTATAACTTCTTCAATAACTTTCAAGCGGTTGCTGACGTCAAATTCAATGACTTCCCCGTTGTCCGAGTACACAGCACCGCCCGAAATCTGTAGTAACTTGTTGATGTTAGTAGCAGCGTTAACTGCTGAGATGCTTTCACCAGCCGTATTAATTACCATTTGTTTCTTGAGTAATTTGTAATACTTATTTTGCTGGGTCGTTAGTGGTGCATCTCGTTCAACAAAAGTTAAATCGGGTAAATCTAGACATTGATTCTTCTCAAAACGTATAGCAGGTTGTAACACTTTATGTACCGTGTCTTGAGCATCTTTCTTTGGAATCCATCTATACAGACCAACTTTGTACATTACTCTGTCTCTGAACTCACCAAAGAACTTAGGGGTGTTGGTTGGGTTGATTATCTTAGCTAGACCGAAAGCATCTACAGGTGATTGAGCTGCTGGAGTACCAGTAAGCATCCAAATACCCTTTGTGGTTGCAACTACATCACGCAGTGTTTTCCAACGAGTGGTCTGTGCATTCTTATACGCACTTGCCTCATCAACTACGATGAGGTCAAACCCACCATCCATAATATCTTGTTTAACAATTTCTACACCGTCAAAGTTAATGATGACGAACTCAGCGCCTTGAGAGATTATCTTCTTACGCTTCTTGGGTTCCCCATGGGCTACATCACAGGTGCGGTGGATAGCAAACTTAAACAAGTCTTGTTGCCATGCTGACTTCATAATAGATAGTGGGCAGATAACAAGCACGCGTTTAACCACACCTAAGTTCATTAGGTAGTCACATGCCCATATCACGCTAGCTGTTTTGCCTGTACCCTGTTCGTTAAAACAGAATGCTTTGCGGTTTAAAGTCAGAAACTCAGCCGTCTGCTTTTGGTGTGCAAACGGCTTGAACTTACCAGGCCAGTCGTAGTCCGTGAGGATGCTATTTTTTGGTTTTGTTACGCTTGACTGTGTGGTCGGCATTTCTGCTGAATGACCTATTGTCGCTTGCTGATTTGACCCGAAGGTTGCTCTTAGAGCTTGCGCCCCCCTTGCTAAGAGGCTTGATGTGGTCGACATCTTTGCCGTCTCCTTTGTGTACTTTTCCATCTTTCATTAGCTCCGCACGGGCAGCGTTTCGCTTAGCCCTTTTTTTAATTTGCTCAGGCTTACCCTGATACTCTTCGTATTCTTTTTTATACGGTCTTGGTTTGTTCACGTATGGCATTTTCATGCTCCTCGGCTTGTTCACTGTAAGTCTTTATTTTGCCGTAAACAGGCAGACTCATCAAGGCAATCTTTTGTAGTGCCGCAAGTAGTGCCCGTTGCTCATAGTCCCCACGAATAACTACCCGCATAGCCGAAGCTTCCTGTATTTCATGCCACTTACCATCTACTTTAATAGCCAAACCTAGAGGGTACGCACCGCCTTGGTCGGCATCAATATCTATGTAGCTTTCCTTGTCGTACTTGTAGCCTTCTTTGCCAAAACGAATATTGAAGTCAAAGTTGCACGAATAATCATCTTCACCGTGCTCAAACTCAAGCTCGTCTAGCGCCCAAGGGCAATCTTTCATTCCGTAAACATGCTTGCTCATTTTCTCTTCTCCCTGTAATTGTGACACGTTTTAACTGGGCAGTATCCGCACAAAGGGCCAGACACTGCGTTCCATACACCTGTTTTAGTAGCTGTTTCTATACGCATAATGTCAAAGCTAAAGTGTTCGATGTATGCGGTACGGAAATCTGAACTATGGTCTTTCTTAACAAAGTCTTTGCTGATAACAAATAGCAAGCCAGACTTAATCGTTCTAAGCTGGGGGAAGTGTGTAAACAAAGCCGATGCAACTAAATCCAACTGCTTAGTATCTGCGTACTTAGCATTCTTACTAGTCTTGTAGTCAACAGAGTAGGCAGTGTCGCCGTTGATAATTACCAAGTCAGCAATACCACGCCACCACACATCTTTTTCAAAGAAGTCGCAAGCAACATACTTACCATCACGCTTGGCGATACCAAGTTTAAGTTCGCAGTGCTTCTCCCCTGGAATTTTCTTCAAGGAATCTAATAGGTCTTGCATAAACGCAAACTGTGGGGGTAGTGCAACATCATCTTTGATGTAATCTTCCGCAGCTTTATGTAGCTCCTGCCCGTAGATAGTGGCTTCACTACCTTCGTCTTTAACATCCTTGGCAACCTTAAGATGATAATACTTCTTAGGGCACTGTTGAAATGTCTTGATGCTACTGTAAGACCAGCTAAAACTCATGCTCTCTTCCTTACTCTTGGTTTAATAGCAGCAATACCCGATTCATCTTTTAGTTTGCGTACGTTTAACATCATGTCAGCAACCTCGTAAGCTTTTGCAGCGCACTCTTCCCCGCTGTAATGCCCGTTCATAATCCACCCTGTCATTGCAAACATAGCAAAGCAATCTCTCAAATCTTCTTCGTTCATTTTTTCACCGCCACATTGTTTTGACCGATTTCGGTAATCTCATAGCCAAGACCCTGCAAGTGTTCAAAGAGGGCTTTACGCTTCTCAGGAAACTTCCAAGTCCACGCTTCAAAGATAATCGGTGGGTAGTTGTTTTCACGCAGAGTATGCTCCGCACCTAGTAACACAGAAAGCTCGTGACCTTCTACATCAATCTTGATTAGACGCACCTTCTCATACTGCATCATGTCAAGAGGGATGATTCTCATACGTTCGGTAAAGCCTTCAGACTTAACTTCGTAGTTATTAGCCCGTGTATCAAAGTCGATGCTAAAGGCCCCGATGTTAGTTTCTTCTGCATAGTTTGGTAGCACGTAGCTCGTAACCCGCTGCTCGTTACTTATACCTGCTTGGTGTGCGTGTACATTACTTAGTCTGTTCAAAAATATGTTGGCACATAATTGGTAGTAAACAATACGCTGAGGTTCAAAACATTCGAATTGTAGATGTGCATGATTTCTAGCCAGTGGAACAACATAACTGCCAAGATTAGCGCCAATATCAAGCACAATGCCCTCAGTGTGTCCTTCCAAAAGCTTGGTCGAGAGTTCTTGTAGTTCTTTCTCGTAGCCACCACTACGTACAGCGTTACTAACAATATCGTTATGCTTAAAAAGAGCATAGTTCAAATCTCCGTCTGTGGCTAAGTGAATTTCGGGTAGGCTCATTTGAGGTTACCGCCCGCTTTAATGATGTCACCACCATATACGTATGTGCCTACGTGCTCTAGCTTAATGAATGGATTTACGTGAATCTTGCCACCGTGCTTACGATGCAACTCGCAGAAGTGGTAGTCCTCAGATAACAAGCAACCTGAGTCGTCAATACTTGTAGCGAAGAACTCTTTTACTTCGGGCTTGAGGTAGTTACCGTTAGCATCTTTAACTGTACTTGGTCTGTACGTAGGAACTTTGTCGGCTAGCTTATGGAATACTTCTTTTTTAATCAGCATAAAGCCTGTACCGCCATGACGCACTTCAATACAACCTGATTCATCTGTGTGTAGCTCTTGACCTAACTCATGTGCAAAGTTCAATACAAAAGCACCTGAGTAATCTTTAAGTCCTGTGGTCTTGCCTGATGCAACTGCCTTCTCAACCGCAACCCAATCAACTTCTTTCTTAGGGTAGATACCGCACACAATGTCTTTATCCGCCGCCATTAGCTGAGCAACCGCATTACCATCAAAGCCAATGTCAGCATCAATGAACATTAAGTAATCCATCTTTTGCTCTAAGAAGATACGGGTAAGCTCATTACGTGCCCGTGTAATCAATGACTCGTTACCCATCTGCACGAAGTAGACTTGTACGCCTACAGATTGCATTTTATTAATAGTCTGTAATACGCCAACCATGAACTGCCCTGTACACATACCGCCGTACATAGGTGTTGCAATCATCAGGCTTGGTTTGTTTTTGTTAATTGTTACTGTTTCAATGCTCATTTGTAATCCCTTTCTATGTATTTCTTAACTAAGTTAACTAGTGTTTCAAAGCGTGCTACTTCACCCCGCACATAATTGCTAGGGAAGCCTGCTTCGTATGCCCAAAGAACAACTTGTTCTCTGTCAATCGTTTTGCTCTCGGTCTTTTCGTTCTCGTTGTTCACGTTGTTCTCTCTGTTGTTCTTGCGGGGTCATTTTTAATACTTCTGTAAATTGTTTCTGATTTCTTTTCCAAACATACTGCGCACTTCCAACGCTTATGATTCTTGCTTGATGTCGCTACCAGTTTGAATCCTTCCTTGTCCCTCGTCTGCTGGCATGACGGGCAAAACTTCGTTTCCATTTTTTTCTTTCTTTTTAAATATACTGTCCCAATTTGATTCAAACTTTTCACGGTCTTGAATAGGTCTTGGAACATCACCTTTACCGCCGTTACCTTGTGGTCTAAACATTTTTTTCCCTTATCTTCGCTTCTATTTTGTTAAACAATTCACGGGTATAGCCACCGATACCGCCTTCGTTACCATAACTACCAACGATTTCTTTAATCTCATCGTCTGTTAGGTATTGCCACTCTTTCTTCTTTCTTGACTCTTTAATCTCTTCAAGCATTCTTGCCATCTGGTCTGCGCAGTAGCCAAGAAAAGGAAACTTGGTTGTTCCATTAGCAACGCTACGTGCCAATCGAATATCACCTTCAACTGTCCGTATGCTTACCTTTCTCATTTCTTTAGCTCCTTCAAGATGCACTCAAGCCTGTAAACAATAACTACAAGGCACACGACTATAACCCATTCCATTACTTCACCATGCAGGTATAAGCTAACTTGCCGATGCGAAACTGCTTCATGGTGTCACAGTCCTGTTGTAAGTGATAAGTAAACGTAGCGTTAGCCACCATACTGCCGAGGGCAAAGCCAACGAGCAATACAATCAAAAAGTTTCTTAGCTTGGTAAGCCAAGCCTTGTAGTCTTTAGTAGTTTCATCCATCATCTTCTCCTTAAAACGGTGCTTCTTCGGGCACGTATGCCTCTCTTATTACAGTTACTTTCTCTATGCTTTCCCACTCTTCAGCAAAGTGTTCAGCCTCTTCGTGTGTTTGAAACCGCCTGACCCTGTTGCCGTTCTCGTCTAGTATCTGATACCACACGGTTTTATATTGGCTTCTTAGCTGTCTCATGGTTTACGCTTGTTCTCTAGCACAGTCATCGCTAGGGCTATGTTGGCTCTAAGGGTGTTTATTTCTTTTTCATCCATCATACGCTGGGCGTACACGGCAAACTGCCAGCCGTTCTGCCATGCTTCCCATAGCTCTTGTAGCTTCGCACTTTTGTACTTATGCTTAGATGCTTTAGTAAAAGTAGATACGCCTCTTCGTACCATAAAATCTTCAAACTCTTGTCTCATTTAACAATCTCCATAGCTAGCTCCTACTCCTGATTCACAATTAAGTGGTAACTCCAACGCCCAATCAGGGCGCAACCTCATGCACATCTCAACAAACTCCTGAGCCGTTTCTTTCTCAGCCTCAGGTACAACCACTGCGATAGCATCATGCACAGTCATTACGACCTTGTACTTCTTAGCGATGATGAGCATCTGATAGCCGATGATGATTCGGGCTAGTGCTTGGCAGACGTTCTCCACAACCTTACCGCCGTAGATTCGGTTAGGTATGGTAGCTTTGCCCTTCTTGGTGTCATACACATACTCTAGTTTGCCTTGCTCATTTTCTACCTGGCGCAAGTTTGGATACTTGATGTACAGCCCATTCGGTAGGCGTATGCCTTTCTTACCCTCGACCTTCAGCACACCGCCACGACCCAAGTCCATCGCTTGGTCATTCAAGATTGCATCTAATGACTTATGCGCTTTCTGCCATAACACAGGTATCCACTCGTAGGTCTCCCTGTAAACCGAGACGATACGGCTAGCCTCTTCCTCTGCAATATCCACATTGAAGTTCTTGAGTTGCGCTTGGAATTTCTTTCCCCCCATGCCGTAGCCACTCCCCAAGATTGTCGTTTTACCGACAAAACGTTCATCCTTTGTGATTTGTGTAATGTCCTTGTTATAGATAGAAGACGCCATGATTTTGTATACATCTTCGCCTTTCTCAAACGCATCAACCAAGTCGTTCTGTTCAGCCAACCACGCCAATGTGCGAGCCTCAATCTGAGACGAATCGCTATCGATAACCACGTATCCACTCGGAGCTTTGATTGCATACTTAAGCTTTGAGCCACGAGGTAGGTTTTGTAGGTTTACCTTGTCGTCACCGCCCCAACGCCCTGTATGAGCTGCATAGTAGCGTAGGGGTATGGGTAATAAGCCACGGTCAGCTATGTCAATAAAGCGTTCGGTGCGTGTCTCTTCAATCGTAGATTTGATACCAAGTCTTGCACTTGCAAGTAACTGCACATCTTCGTTCTCATGCTCAAGGAGTGCTTTGAACCCTTCATCGGTCTTAGCGAATGCCCATGTTTCTTTACCTGTTGTTGGGCTAACCTTGCGTGGTGGCTTAACACCATACGCTTCAAGCAACCCTGCGAACTTGTCGTTACTCATGAGGTCTTCTTTGTTCAACCCTGTCTTCAATAGCGTTTGCTTCTTGAACCGAATCTCATCAAGGTGGTCACGTAGCACTTGAGCATCTAATGTAAGCGTAGGTTCGCTGAACATACGAATGGTCAGGTCAATCAACTTCAACTCCGCCATCGGGAAGTTCGCAACCATCTTTTCAAATAGGGCTAAGGTCAGCACCACGTCATTGATACAGTAGTCACCATACCTATCCATATCAGCGGGTGATATATCTAGACGACGCTTGCCTTCCATCTTAAATACTTCGTCACCCTTTTGACCGATGCCATAGTGGTCAGCCAACTTAGCCAAGCTACCGCCAACTTCTGTTCCATGTATTGCACGAGCCATAGACAGCGTATCGACAATAGCCCTAGGGCGAATATCAAACTGCCAATTCAAGATAGCCATATCAAACATAGCGTTGTGGGCAACGACCATGTGCTTATCAAGCTCGTATGAATCAAGGAAAGCTTTTGTGTCTTTCTTAGTACCGCTAAAGAACACAGGGTGTTCGCCTTGCACTTGCACGCATACGCCAATCGTCTCAAACTCAGGTGAACGGATATATTCTTCCGTTGTCAGCTTGGTCAGCGAGAAGGTCTTTGAGTAGTAGGTCTCAAAGTCTAAGCCAATTACTTTCACTTAGCACCTGCGATACGATTTAGTAGTGCCATTCTTTGCATGGTTTTTGCTTTATTTACTTCAGCTTTTGCTTTTGCCTCAAGCAACTTTTCTAAATTTGACGTTTCGCCAAGCCCAAGGTCAGAAGTGAGTGATAGTTCCCCATCACGCAGTAGCGTGTCCATAACTTGCTTGGTGAATTGGTCTCCCCTTACGTCTTGTATGGCACGCCATACTTCAGCAATCTCTGCGTCAGAAAGAAAGTCTAAATATCTACAGGCTTTATCGTTGGCACGACCCTCTACCTGTTGCAAGACAGCACGCCACTTCTCAGGATACCTACCTACTATGTCAGGTGTAAATTCTTCGGGGTTGCTCTTGATTCGTTCAAGTAATATCTGCACGCCCTTGTTCATGTCCTCGGTTCTCATTCGTTAGCTCCTTTAGTAACTCTTCAAGTTCGCTTATGTTTTCCTCATTAACCACAAGCGTCTTACCACCAGCGTCTCGGATTTTTTTCATCTCAAGCAATTGCAACTCGGTTGGCTTGTTATCGCCAGCCTTGCATTCAACGCCTAGGAATACTCCGTTAGCACAACAGATAATGTCAGGCACACCGCTACGACCAAAGCCGTTCATTGAAGGAAAGAAATAATACACGTTAAACGCTTTGATTAGCGTAACGCATTTGTTCTTAACTTTCTTTTCGGGTGTGAGTGCCATGCCCTAATAATACAAGGGTCTTGGACTTTGTCAAGGGGTTTTTATGATTTATTTTTTAGACACGACATAACATTGTTATGTGTATGGGAAGTGGGTGGATATGTAGGTTATCCGCCACCCTCGGACTATGAGTTCACTAGCTGAGAAATAAACCCTGTTAAGGGGAAGGGGTCAACTAGTGACACCGATTACCTTTACACCTACAAGGCAACTCAGCAGTCAGTGTATCAATCCCCCTTCTCTGTATTACAGTTTCTCAATAGCTCGGTTCAAATACCACTGAGCCTTGAGTAAGTCTTCCTTGCGATTGCCTTTGTGTTCAGCACGAGTAATGTATTTAACTACGTTACCCAAGTGATAGCTCAAGCCTTTCGCCTCAATGAAATCAATCGTTTCAATACCACCTGTCTTGTAGTGCGAAGGGTGGTTCACGTTATCGGCTGCCGTTGCCATGCGTGTGGCTATTGGAGTATCACTAACAAACTCAGCAATAGTTCTCATACGAGGTGGGCGACCACGCATCTTGCTACGACCTTGGCTTATTTGGAAAGCTAAGTCTTTAGCTTGGCTAGGTGTGATGCCTGTAAGCGGTAGAGGGTTTAACTTACCGCCCTTCTTAGCCCTGCTGATAATAGCGTATACAAGAGATACGGCTACGCCTGTGGCTTTAGCTACTTCACTAGCCTTAGCACTAGGGTGCTTAGCTATATACTTCATTACTTTTTGTGTTTTAGTTTGTTTCATTTTGCTTTTCCTTTTCTTCGTTAACAAATTTTTCTAACGCCATTCGCATGGCTTTACTGCGTGACGGAAACGAGTTATAAAAGTCATAGACTTCTCTACTAACCCTAACCGCCACATACTGCATTGAAGGCTTTTTACCTAATCCTCTGCCTTTCTTATTAGGGGTATCAGTCATTTGAAACCCCCCTATTCTTTGCAAACTCGTAGTCCTCACGATATTCTGTTGGTGGTATCCAACCATACTTACGCCATGTTTTCTGCACATCAGCACCACTCTGATAGACAAACTTTGAATCTTTGTCTAACGCCATAGCAGGTTTAGGCTTAGCCTTTTCAAGGGCTTGCTTGACTACTTTAAAAAATTGTTTCATGTTAACTCCTTATTAACTAACATTGTTAGGTGGTATCAAAGCAAATGTAGTTTCATCTACCCTAACACCAATGTTGGTGATAGCGTGCTTTACTTCTACTAGCTTAAGCATACCCACTCCTCTTCGCACAAAATCAGGCAACTCCTCACTAGTTTTAACTTCCACCTGATTGTTGTGTTTGACAATATAATTCATTCCATCTAATAAAACAAGTATGTGTTGATTTTTTTCTACACTACTATGTATAGCTTGCATACCTGTATGCTCTGCCAATAGCGATGGGAACTTATCTACTGCTTCTATCTGCGTAGCATTAGTATTACTATTGGTCTGCATATAACTTTTAAACGCATCTAAGTTATCAACCACAAAGTTCTTAGCTACTTCTTCTACCGCTTGCCAAGCATTTCGCATCGGATACCAAGAATCTTGCATCACACGATATGTCGCATCTTTAGTTTCTAGTGACGCTTGCTCAATCTTCTCGCCATGATTCATGCGACCAAAGTATTTATCCACGTGCTTACACGCTTTATCAAGGTGAATAGTTTTCATACCCGAACCTCGTTCACGCATCTTTTCGGTTCGGTGATTGCTTACATAAAACCTCTTACCCTTACTTGTGTAGTCAGTGCCGAGCAAGCCCAGCTCTTCGTATTTATCCATGACCTTAACTCGTTCAATCACCATAGCAAAGTCTGCGCCTGATGTATGAGTGCCGTAGAACTTACGGCAGTGATGCGACTTGAACTGCCACTCAGGGTGTGCTAACGCCAGCTTTTCAACTAATGGTGCTAAGTAAGTATCCATAGTGGCTACAACTTCTATACCATTCTTATCGGTTTCTTTTGGGAACTCTACATTTTCCAATTGCAACATACTCATCTCCTTACCAATCAAACTTACCTAAGATTTCATCAACCTTAGACTTAACATCATTACGCACACTTGCGTGTTCTTTAATATCATCAATGTCAACACCTAACATTGTTAGCTCAAGTGAACGGCGTGCCTCTTCCAACTTAGGGTCTTTGGTGATATTCAAGTGCGTCAATAAACCGCACAACTCTGTGGCATTGGTGATAAGGGTATCGTGATACCGCTTAGGAATTTCCTGACCATCAACACCTACCTCTGCCGTTAACTTCTCAGAGATATGACCTAAGCACTTGTGCAACTTATCCCAAGGCTCACGCATAGCATCAGCCAATCTATCTTTATAAGCTAGCTCATAGTCCTTAGCCATTTCATCTAAGTCATTCTTCGGTATGTCTAAGCGGAAATCATTTGACTCAGGCAATGGACTAAACACCAAGCGGAAACCAAACTTACCTTGCAACTCGTCAAGGCTAGGATAATCTTCAGCGTTGAACAAATCGCCTAGGTGAAACTTAGCTTGCTCAACTAAGTTCTCGTAGTTCGTATAGAAATCCTCAATCATGGCGTTCATGTTGCCTTTGATTGTGTTCATGTTCTGCTTATACTCCATGAACAAACTCGTTGGTAGTAGTCTGCTACCCTTATCTGACCAAGGCAAAGTAGTCTGGTTGTGGTAGAGCCTAGCCCTAGCAGCGTAGTCAGCTATCTTTTTACGCTTGTCAGTTCCTGCCATTAAGTTCTTGCGAACCTGTGCCGAATCTTTACTAGCACTCGCATTGCTAAGCACCGCATCAGTCGCACCTCGGTCTAACTTGTTAGCAGTCCAAACACTAATGTTCAACTCTGCCAATACTGCACTACTTGATATACTCATGATTACTCCCCTTGTTGGATTAAATAGTCCATAAAAAATAGCTTTTGGTGTATTTCCTTAAGCATCTCAACTGTGGATTCAGAAGAATCTAAGTTATCTACATAGTCTTGGAATACCACCAATAAAAAATCCCATTCTTCCCTTGTCAAATTGCATGGTTTCATTGTTAGTTCAGCCATATCGTTACTCCTTCGTTGGTTTACCTGCTAATTTCCACATTGCATATAGCTTGTCAGGTATAAACTCCAAGCTATGCGTCTTAATATCTTCTTGTGCATACACATAATGCGTAGTGTATGAACCCTTACCATCACCCACATCTTTGTGGTATTGACTGTCGTAGCACTCAGCCTCATCTAACATTGTTAGTATCTGAATAGCCTTATCATGGTCAACCACATAGGTCTTGTAGCCAATCTGTATCTTTGCTTTCATATATTTCTCCTTAGTCACCAATGTGAATAGTCTTGCCAATAGGTGCATAGGTATTCTTCCCCCACTGTCCACAGATAGTCCACAAGATTGGAGATTCCCACTCGTCACCCCAATGACCAATACAACCATCGGTCAACATGATGATTGCCTCAGGCTTGATGTTCTTCTCCTTCATGTATGCAATCATGCAAGTAGGGTCTGTTCCACCACCACCTCTAGGTTTAGTAGAGCTAACAATGTTATCTACCTCGTGGTATCCATACTCCTCGTGTCCTGCTACTTCAGTATCCCAATACATCAAGTCCACTTTCTCAGGGTGAACCTCATTCGCAATACCCTTGACCTCGGTTAGAAACTCGTTGAGTTCCGCATTACCGATAGAGCCACTCGTATCAATACCAATCACCAGATGCCCAACTCTTTCACCTATTAAGCTAGGCATATAGGTATCACCTGACAGGTATCTGCGATTAACCCTACGCCATGAGCTTGCATCTTTCGCACTACAAGTAGCCTTCACAAACTCACGCAACATCTCACGCCAATCTACCTTGGGTTCAAGCAAATCACCTAACTCACGATTCATACCACCTGCACCCTTACCTGCTATCTTGTTATGGTTAATAACACCTTGGCGTAGGGCTTGGTCAACTTCTTTCTCAAGAGCTTTCTTATCTTCTTCGTTGAGTTCTTTCGCACCTTCCCAATCGTGTTCGTCAAACCCATCACCCCCACCATAGCCACCATCGGGTTCTTCTTCCTTGAGAATATCAAACACTTGCTTAGTGTTGAACCCGCGGAAGCGTTCATCAACTAGACCTATTGCCTTACCTGCACGAGTAGGCATGGCGATTACTGACTGCTCTTTATCCATGTCTAGCAACTGCAAGTTAATAACATAGTCGCAAGCCATGTTCGCAATCTGATGATTCTCATCATGCAACTTCTTCCATGTGAACAAGTGGCGATACGCTTTGTGCAATGTTTCATGTAGCACAACAAAGGCAAGCTCTTTGTCGTCAAGCGATTTAATAAACTCACGCCCATAAATCTCGTCACGCCCATTAGTGCAAGCGGTCGGAACATTGTCATCAACTCTCGTCTTACCCACAGTCATCAAGCCTGACCACAAGGCAAACTTAGGATTACGCATAATGGCAATCTTAACTTTGCTCAGGCGGCGTTCTTCTTTGTCTTTCACTACTACGCTAGGTGTATCTAACATTGTTATATCCCTTTAACTATTAAAGTAAATCTTCATTCTTCTGAACCCAATCAGCGAACTTAGCGGAACTGAATGCCACCGCTTGCTTAGTCGGTGACTTAGCCACATTGATTGCAAAGCACGCTTGCCACTCAGGTTCAAACCTTTCCAAGTAAGTCATGAATGGAGTAATGGTTGTCTTGTCAATCTTAGTAATCGCACCGAATACCACAATCGCACTAGCACCTGCACTCTCAGGAACTTTCGCATTCTTAGGGTCTTTGATTACAGATTCCCAAACAGGTAGCTGGTCTGCATAGTCAATGTATGCTTGCATATCTCGTGATGCGGACTCCCCCACTGCTCCTGTCATTGCACATATCAAAGTATCGGTATCAATTTGTGAACGCACCTTAACAATGTTAGATACTCTCTCAAGTGAACGAGGCGATACGAATGCGGTCTGCATCTTCTTTGGGTTGTAGATATACGGATTGTCTGCTTGGCTTGGGTCTGTATAGCTTGCTAGTGCATGGGGGAACTGCTTGACCCACGCAATAACCTCAGGTGCTATGTCGTTATTGATAGCCCACTCAATCCATTGGTCTGCATCAGGCTTGCTTATGGTTAGTGGAATAACACGATTACGGCTATGAGCTTTCAGGGTATCGCCTACTCCATCTGTGCCTAGGTTGCCTGTCAGAAAGATAATTGACTCAGGGTGAACTGATACATCACCTAGTCTTGGGTTCGCTACCTCAAGTAATGGGTGCAACATATTCTTCACAGGCTCAGCACCCTTCGTGAACTCATCTAACATTGTTATGACAGGTTTGCCCGTATGCACTTTGAATCTAGTGTTAGGGTAGTAGGCAGTAGTCTTGGTTTCATGGTTGATAACAGGCATGGCAATATCGCCCAAGTCCATGTTAGGCACATCAATATATGACACCTCATGGTCAGGCAGACTTGCGGATAGCGTCTTAAGCAGAGAGGATTTGCCAATCCCAGGCTCGCCTTGTAGTAAGTAGCGATTCTGTGGTGTGGCAAGAATCATTTGACTTGCTTGTTTCAATGTAATTGTTTTACCAAAATTTAATTCACTCATTTGCTTTTCCTTATATTAAGAACTTGTTGCTGTATGGTTAAGATACTTACTACTACTGCACTACATATAACAATGTTATGTGATTCATAACTTAAGTAATGAAAAACTCCCATCATCAATATATACTATATTGTAACACACAATACTGACAAAGTCAAGTATTCTTCTGAGTGGTTTCATAACTACCTAACAATGTTATTCGCATGGTATGTGTTCCAACCACCGCTGAAGAACCGCCCATAGGCATCTCGCTTGACCACGCCATTTGCGACAGGCACTTCCTTGAACACCTCGTCACGATGCAAACCCCATATAAAATTCTTCAACTCGTTGAATGCTTTATCCCAATGCACTCGTTTCATTCGGCGTTGTTGCGAATGCCAATCAATCCAAGCCACTGTGTTTACTAGGGTAAGCATAGCCTTGTAGTAGCTCATATGCTGAGCCTCTGAAGTATCAGTAATATATTCTTTGAACTTACCCAAGTGCGTTCCCTGATAGGCAGTGTTCAACACGCAATCACTTCTACCCATGTAGTTAGTCCCATCTTTCAGCTCACCGAAGGTATGCACATACTCTTCCTCACAAAAGACTGCTCTCTCACCATCAAACCGCAACTTCATCATGCGTTCCAGATAGTTAAAGAAATCCTCATACTTGGCTAGTGCTAACTGCGATGCCTTACGATTTATGTGGTGGATAACATTGTTAGGTGGATTGTCCACTTGCCAATTGCCTTGCTCGGTCTTGCTTAGCTTTAGTCCCTCGCTAGGTAGAAAGTAATCATCACCACAAACAGTCAAGCATATCTTGGCGTTGAACACTCGTGCATACACATCACCACCCATCACCTCAGGTATGAAGTTAGCCGTAGTCTGACTAGCCCAACTGCCATCTTTTATGCTTACTGTGTTATCCGTATGGAAAGTAATCACAGGCGTTTGGTAAAGCACACATTGAATGTCGCCGTTATCCAACTTCACGATGGAATACATATCCACACTCTTGCGATGCCCTAGTGGTCGCTTTGGTTCTTCGGTTCTGCCACGAATATCTGTCGTGCTTTCATACTTGTGCAGTGCATCACCATAATCTCTGAACCATGAGATACCTGAGTTCCTACTATATCCGAACATAATTTCCTCTCTTTAAATGAGCTACATGAGCTAGTGTTAATCTGTTGCCACTACTACGCTACGCCTAACAATGTTAGATTGTGCAAATCGTTGTGCTTGTCTAACTTTTCTAACATTAAGACTGCGTTGCAATCGCATCTTGTGCTTGCGGTTCTTCATCATCTGTTTCTCTCTTTCCTAAATAATCTTCACCTTGAAAGTCCATAGCGGAAAACGCATGGAAGTAGTCATAGCATGGGTCATCGCCAAACTGTTCTTCTTCCACATCACGCATCTCTTCGCCCACTCGCAAAAAGTATCCTGAGATTCCTTCAATCTCACCCAACTGATTGAACATCTTGTGAAACTCTTTGACATCTTCATAGTCGGGATACCATTTCCAATCAGCACCATACATAATGAACCTGCCATTACGCCAACCAATTGCGTCTTGGTCTGAACTGTTTTGCCACAACTCCCAAAACCTAGAGAGCTTGATGAACCCAATCATCTGCTTGAACTTGTCCTTATCGTAAACAAACTCATACTTCGGTTCGCCGTTCACATCTGTGCGGTTCGGTATCTCTCTGCGTTCTACATCTACGCTGATACAACAAGCAACCTGACTTCTATAACCCATTGAAATACTCCTTCTTCATGCGTTCTAACAATGTTATGACACGATACCTCGTGACCCTAACTCCCAATAGGTAGCCCAAGATAAAGCCACCAACCAAAGTAATCAATACATCTATGTTCATTTCTCACCTTTCAATGCCGTAAATTTAGCCTTGGCAATTGCCAAGTCTGCGTATGCTGAAACAATCCTAAGAGGGTCAGGTTCTAAGTGTGCGTTCTCATCAAGGATAGCTTTCAACTCCTCAATTCGTTTCAGTAAGTCCGCCACTCGTTCCCCTCGGTAATACTCTGTCATGTTGTCCTTTTCGGGTTAGTAAAAAATAAATCTTTCGGGTCGTGGATAAGCTGATATGCACCCTTGCTATATGGAATAGCAACAGTCCACTTCTTCTGCTTGGCTATGGAATCACCGCACCCAAGACATACTCGGTAGCCAATGTCCCACCGCCCTTCTTCAATAAGCTCACCACAACCACACTCGTGGTCATCAACCTCTGTCTGCAAGGGATAAAGCATGGTTCACCTCTCCTAACATATATTCAGTCCACTGCATGAAAGCATCAAGCTCGTCTGTTGCAACTACTTGAAAACTCACAGGGCAGTCCTCATCGCTGACATAACGAATGGCGTGTGTGTAAATGCCATTCTGCTCAGCTACTATTTTTATTTTGTCTAACATTGTTAGCCTCTCTGAATAACTGACTCTAAATCACGACCTGATGCAAGGCACAAACTAATCAACATAGGCACTCGGTCAAGCATGGATACTGCACCTGATACGAAATAGTATTGGGCTTGTCTACGCTTTTCTGTGTTATGTTTTAGCTTGTTGATTGTGGCGTGTGCTACCCATGCTTTAGCAATGCGTTGAGTGGTTGATTCCTCAGACCTAACATTGTTATACGCAATACGATTGCACTCTTGCTCGTCAAGAAAGTTGAAACGATTTTGTGCTTGTGATTCTTCCATCATCTGATGTTTTACTCTGCCCATGATTACCCCCTAAATAAGTAAAAGAAAATATGACCCACGAAATAAATGGGTGCGACTATGAAAGCAAGGACTACTAAGACTTTATCTAACATTGTTATACACTCCTGAGAAACTACATTAAGAAAACAAAAAGCCCACATAAATTTTTATTTTTTCACATACCTAATTGTAACACATAAAAGTAGTCAGTTCAAGTTTTCTTCGGAGAGGTTTCAGAACTTGGGTATACGGCAATAATCCTAACAATGTTATACAGAGTGAGAAATGTATTGTTATAATGTTAGAAAGTGTAAAAAGTAATTCTAACAATAGAAAGTCAATAAAATCAATTGTGTAGGGTGTATTGTTATAATGTTATAATGTTAGAAAAATTATATACCCCCCTGAGAGTTTTCTTGCTTGGGGGATTGCACTGCGTGTAGGGGGTCTTTTGAGAACTTGCACTCTCAATTTTTCGGGTTTTTCTCACTTTGTATAACAATCGCTTGTAACTTCATGATTACAAAGGTTTTTATAATGTTAGAATTCGTTTTTGCATTTCTAACATTAGGTGTAAGTCCTTGATTTTATTAGGCGTAATGTTAGAAAATTGCAAAGCATTCCCAACAAACATTTCTAACATTAGTTTTTGCGTCTTGCGTCCCCTAGAACTATCACTTCCCCCTCTTACAATTTGAACATTGTATAACAATGTTAGGTCATAAAAAATTAGGACAAAAAAAGGGAGACCCTCAGGTCTCCCTTATCCCTAGCGTAGTAGGTCTTATTGAATCATATTCAACTTGACGCCACATTCCTCAAGAGCCTTGCCAATATGCAACAATGCACCATTGAGTTTTGGGTCTAGGTTTTCTTGGCGTTTTAGGAATTTATACAAAGCAGTCAATTCCTCAACTGTTCGCAACATTGGGCTACGATTGTGGTTCGCACCACTTTCGCCTTGTTCGCCCTCTTGAACTTCGCCCTCTTCTTTAACCTCAGGGTATCTCTCAAGGCGAGCATACTTACGAACATCTGCCCATATCTTGCTAGGGTTAGAATGGTCAATCGCCTTGAGTTTCGTGAACAAGGTTTCCTTGTCCTTGCGAACTTGCTTGCCCTCGTCTGAGGTATCGGTATGTTTCACATCAAACCAATTGAACTCGTATTTCTGATTGAGCAAGCTAGCTAGGCGAACCTGTGAACCATAAGAACCTTTAACGCTATCTACTACGCTATCCATAGCAATAGCGATTTCGTCATTCAACACTTCGTTATTTAATGTATTCATTTTGATTAAAACTCCATATAACATTGTTAGATGCTTTAAACAGGCGACCCAACTAAGCCTTTACTGCAATTTTTTACTATACTTAATTGTATAACAAAATAGTGGCTTAATCAAGTTTTTTGGAAAGAAATTCAAAAAATTTCAAAACTGTATAACATTGTTAGGTTCATGTTTTAGCGTCTTGCGTCCCTTAGAACTATCATGTTCCCCTTGCGTGATGCGACAAAAGAATGTGCAACCTTTCGCGTCCCTGAGAACTATCACTTTGGGCACGTCATAACATTGTTAATCGGCGCCCATAATTTTGGAAATAAAAAAAGCCCGCACATGGCGGGCTTGATTAGAAGGCGGGTGTCATGCGCTTAGCTACAAAGATAAGCCATAGTGTGCGAGGGGTAAAACCATGCTGATAAACAACAAACCAAAAGCCCCAAACTTTTAAATCTTTTTGTATATCAAAAATTGATACTGGATATTTCATATAAAAAACTCCCTATGTAATTCTGTAGGACAGCAAGCTTGATTTATTTCAAACAAGCGCTCTAACTGCTCTAAGTGATACTCGGCTCTTTTAATATGCCAGCGCTCTTTTCTGTCACAATCAAAGTAAGGCAAATAAAAACAGAGCTCGTTATCTTCCCAATAAACTAAACCTTGATTCATACTTACTCCTAAGAAAGTAATGGGGGGTTGTCAGCCCCCCATGTGATTACTGAATCATTGACAGATTCACACCCAAAGCCTGCAAAGCTTCACCGATTTTCACAGTGGCTTTCTGTAGGTTATCAGGGATAGATTCTTGGCGCTTGTTAAACTTCCACAAGGCTGTCAATTCTTCCACGTTGCGAAGCATTGGTGAGCGGTTATGATTCGCACCGCTCTTACCTTCTTCTACTTCGGTAATCTCATTACCTTCAGCATCGAGCTTCTTCTCTTGAGGGAAGCGCTCGGCTCTACCATACTCTCTAACGTCTTTCCAAATCTTGCTAGGGTTAGAGTGGTTGATAGCCTTGAGCTCACCGAAGAAAGCTTCTTTCTCTTTACGCACTGCCTTACCCTCATCAGTGATGTCGGTGTGCTTAACATCAAACCAATTGAATTCAAACTTCTGATTCAACAGTGAAGCATAACGCTTCTGTGCGCCGAAACTGCCACGTAATGAATCGGTGACCGCATGGCGGGCTTCTGTGATTTGGGCTTCTAAATCTACTGGGCTTACTACTGTATGGATATTTTCCATGATTGATAAAACTCCTAAAGGGTTAAGAAAGAATAAGAACAAGATATCGCTATCTAACTTCGCACTCGCTAGAGCTGTCACCCCCTAGGTCAAAGCGGTCAGCGCATATATCTAGTGTCTTAGAATCAGCGCCGATTACATTTTATAAAGCGCTGTAATCTGTGGCGCTCGCTGTCATTATAGTCAGATTGTTTTACAAAATACAAATTGATGGAAAGAATATTTAACCCCCTATCCATAACATTGTTATATGATTTGCAAAGCTGATACCCCGCCCCCCACATTTGTAGAATGGGACTCCTACTGCCTATTACTCACTAATTTGCACATTAGATACACAACTTTAAAAAAGTTACCGAAGTTACCAGGGTTACCAAAGTTACCATTTTTGCTTAGCGCGGCCTACTTAACCCCCTACCCCTACTTGAATATCCACAGATTTCCCAGTTTCCCAGTTAAGCGAACCCACCCCCTATCTTTTTATTTAGGGTCCCATGCACGGGGGGTATATTTTTGATAAACTAATTTTGCTTATGTGAGAGTGAGCAAACGGGGGGAAAGTACGAACGTCGGCTCGGCGACGCTAAATATCCTGTAAACGTTAAACTTCGCATTTTTACAATCTAGTATTAGTACCCCCACCCCACAAAAAGTTTTGCACTTTTTAAAAATCTGTATATACTCACATCAAACAACTGGAGCGCACCCGATTCGCCCTGCATGAGTATTCAAATAGAACCTGATAAGGACAAGCCTGTCCCATATTCCGACGATAAGCCGGACACCTCTTCTTTTGCCGAAGACTTAGCGATTGCTGCTAACACAGCAGACTTGCTTGAGGCCTTGGGCGGACCCCCAGAAATGAGCACAGAAGATGCCCAAGCGGCAGCTAACCTCATTGATAAAGCAGTTAAGAATCAAGACCCTAAAGCGCTAACCACCCCAGGGGCGGCATTTGCTGCACGTGAGTTTCTTCGTACATATAGCGCACGGTTGGCAGCAGATGTATCAGATGTACGAGCTGCATTAACTAATAAGTTATTAGAACTAGCTAACTGTGGTGACCCTAGGTTTGAGCTTAAGGCACTCGAATTGTTAGGTAAACATTCGGATATAGCCCTGTTCACAGAGCGCAGTGAAGTGACTGTTAAATATAAGAACAGTGAAGACTTGGAAACCGCGATTAAAGAGAAGATTAAACGTTTGCTAAAGACAGACGTGATAGACGTGGAACCCATCACACCAACGGCGGAAGTTCTAGATGATGTGCTGGGCGTGGCGGTATCGGAGAAACCGAAGGCGATAGACGACACTAATGGCAATCCTTAATTCGATAGCTAAAGACTTAAATGTCAGTTTGAAAGACATTAATAAAGTCATTCACTTGCTAAGTGAAGAAGAGAAGGCACGGCTGTTAGAAGAGCTCACAGAGCTTGAGAATCTCAAAACAAAAGAAAACGCGCAAGACAACTTCATGGACTTCGTGAATAAAGTGTGGCCCACATTCATTGGGGGTCGACACCACAAGGACATGGCACATGCGTTCGAAAGGGTGGCTAGGGGTGAGATTAAGAGACTTATTATTAATATGCCTCCTCGTCATACAAAATCTGAGTTTGCGAGTTATCTTCTACCTGCTTGGTTCTTGGGTAAATTTCCACAGAAAAAGGTCATCCAGACCTCCCATACCGCAGAACTGGCCGTGGGCTTTGGCCGAAAAGTACGTAACTTGGTGGATTCTGATGTCTACAAATCGATATTTCCTGGAGTCGGCCTTCAGTCTGATTCGAAGGCGGCCGGACGCTGGGCAACTAACCGTGGCGGAGATTATTTTGCTATTGGTGTGGGTGGCGCTGTTACAGGTAAAGGCGCGGACGTCCTCATTATTGACGACCCTCATTCGGAACAAGAGGCGACATTAGCGGAAAGTAACCCAGAGGTGTACGACAAAGTGTACGAGTGGTATACATCTGGTCCTCGTCAGCGTCTACAACCAGGTGGTTCCATCATAATCGTGATGACTCGGTGGTCAAAACGTGACTTAACGGC
>Ga0181352_1000233_pt1 | contig 25275 bp, 17 predicted proteins | sample Fa13VDMLBSN_FD_130103 | JGI IMG/M metagenome (GOLD analysis project Ga0181352, IMG submission 130103) | Freshwater viral communities from Lake Michigan, USA - Fa13.VD.MLB.S.N | ecosystem: Environmental > Aquatic > Freshwater > Lake | place: USA: Michigan | collected 2013-09-23 | reverse complement strand
CAAAGCGGAGATAGGTTGCGTTTAGTTTCACAATATACAAGGGCATCAGAAATAACTAGCTCAGATTTAGGAGAAATCGTTGCCCCAACAGCACCAGGAGCATTTGGAAATGGGAGATATCCGCAAAAAAACATAGATACATATAATGTAGATGGCTCAAATGATATTATTTATGATTTTGTAATTCAAAGTTTTAATGAGCAGACAGGAAGAATAACGTTTTCAGGAGAGGTTACTGGCATTTTACCAACCAATGCCTATGTATGGGAGATTTATAACCCAACAAGAACAACTACTGAATCTGAAATATTTTATGGTGTAGGTCAAGCGTTTCCAATATATAATGCAAGAACAGCAGCTAGAACCTATGTAGACCCATTTACACTAACACCACCATCAGGAACCATTGAAGGTATAGATATATTCCACCGATGGAAGAAAACTGTTTGGAAGCCGCAGAGAGTTAAGTTTAGAGTAGACCAAATCTGTATTCCCATTAACCCTGGACCAGGTATTACGTGGCCAAGAAATACAAATGTTGCCTTAAATGGAATAGACCTATCAACAGTATTATTTTTACAATTCCCAAAATCTGTTTCAACAGTAGCATCGCCTGTATTAAGCAATTTGGCCGATGCCAATACAAGTGCAAAAATAATTGGATTTAAGGATGAAAAATATGGTACATCATTAAATGGTAATTGGAGTTCGTTTAATATGTATTATGAGCCAGGGGTTTACCCTTTAAATCCATCCACCATGATAAACATATTATCTGGTAATATTTTAAATCAAAATAGTTGGGCAGTATTAAGTACAATTTTCAATCCACACGATATAGTTCCCTTAGATGCTCTAGGCATAATTATAACAGCAGGGCAAACTCACGCTTTAATGGCTGCTCCCGATGATATGACGATTGAGTTTGATACTAACAATAATCCTACATACGTTCCATTATTTACAATTGGTGGTGGACTTCCGGTTGATTTAGAATTATTGCAGAAGGAAACAGACCCATCATTTGACATTTATCTACTTTGTGAAGATCACTCACTATCTGATTTTTATGAATCAAATATGGATAGTGTTGGAAAACCATACGTAGAAAATATAAATGCAGAACGTAGACATTACATAGCAAAAATAAGAAACGGAGGCCGCTACTTTGACAATAGTTTTATTAATCAGCTATTTTCATTTGATTCAAAAGCGCAAGAGTCATTACAGAAAAGATTTAATGAAATTACCAGAATAAGAGAAGTGGGATTTACCCTAAAAGTGCATCAGAGAAACAAAATGACGGCTATTTATATAGGCAGGACAGAGATTTATGATTCACAAGGAGCAAGTCAACTATCCCTTACCGACAATATACTAGGAAGCAAAAATCCGGCAGATGAATACTATGGTAGTTATTCGCCAGGTGCCGATGTGAAATCAATAAGAAACATCTACTTTGCTGACCTAACTAACGGTTGTATCGTAAGAGATGCAGGAAATACACCAGTTTCCATATCAGGAAACAAAGAAACGGTAGCTGATCCATATAGAATGAGCAGATATTTTAGAAACCTGTTTAAATTCATAAGGGATAACGGAGATGAAAACTTTAAAATAAGAGCCATGTGGGATGAATACTCTGGCTGTTATTATTTTACTGTAAAAGACAATAGAAAAAGAGTTGATGGACAGGAAGATATAAGCGTAACTTTGGCGTTTCACGAAGCAAGTAACAGGTGGAAATCATTTTGGTCATTTGTACCTGAGTGGTATGAGAGAAGCGGAACCAATATGGTATCATTTAAAGATGGAGATATATGGGTACACTATACCAATGACGTTAGAAATAACTTCTACGGAAATCAATATACCACAAAACATAACGTAATCTGCAACCTATCTTACAATACCATGAAGGTATTTAATAATATAGATGTGGATTCAAATAAGGCATGGGAGGCCACTAATGTTAGCGTTGCCCCAAATGCCATATATCCACAAGGAATGAGATCAAGAATAAAGAAAGGCAAGTTTGTAAATAAGGAAGGAAAGTTCCATGCAGCCTTTATGAGAGATATGCTAACACCTGGAATAAACAACCAATCACTAGCATTAGTAAATGGTAGAGCATTAAGAGGAGAGGCTGTAACAGTAACATTAGAGAATGACGATACGAGCTTAGTATGGACAAGACAGGTAATAATTTACGTTACCCCTAGTGAACTAACAAGTTAATTTAATATATTTGTAAAAAATAACTATATGCCAGCAGGATCACTTACCGGTGCATTAATGGGAGCAAATACAGGAGGAGCCAATGCTTCACCTGCAAATATGCTATCGGGCATGAGTGGAATGATCCCAATGATAGGTCCAATGCTTCAAGGAGGTATTGGCTTATTCCAAGGATTAAGCAATCTATTTGCGCCAAAAGCACAAAGGCCAGTACAAGAGGTACCGGAATCTATGCGCCAAGCAACAGCCAATGCAGAGAGGTTAGCATCCATGAAAGAAATGCCAGGTTACGCTAATTTAGTGGGGCAAATAGATACATCAGTAGGTACCGGTTTAAATACATTAAAAGAATCCCAAGGGGGTAATGCAGATATAGCACAGTCGGTAGCTGATTTAGTTGGTAAGAAAAATGAGGCTTTAATTGGGTTAGGCACACAAAACGCAAACTTTAATATGAATGCTAATCAAGCCTTACAAGCACAGTTAAATGCACAGGCTCAACAAGAACAAGCAGCCTTTGATTATAACGAAAAAGATTTATACGATAGTGAGGCAGCAGCAGAATCAGCAATGACGCAAGCTAGTTTATCTAACGTATTTAATGCAGCTAATACCGCATCAGGGGTAGGAGCATATAATAATTTAGCCAAAATGTTAGCCAAAATGTACGAGCAGCAGAATGTGGCAAACAATCCATATAGTTACCTATTTGGTCAGAGAAACGGACAAGCAAGTAACCAATCAGCTAACAATGGCGTTTCAAATACATCAAATTATAAATTTAATGCACCACCATCAACATTTTTTGACCCTAATATGTTTACTAGCAAATATTCTGTAATGCCAACTTTTAACATTCCAAAATTATTCTAATTAGATGGCTGGAGCAAATGATGTATTTCTAAAGCAAGCCGGAACAGGAGCCGCATGGATGGGTCCTCAAAGTTCTTTTGATCCTGTATTATTTGCAAGGGAAGCCGCCTTTACTAAAATAATAGCAGAGCAAGGAAAAAAGGATGAGGAGAATAAGGCAAAAGCAGCGTTTCTAAAAGGACTAAAAATAAACCCAGAGCAGGTATTAGCCAATGATGCAATGGAAGGCCAGCAATTAGAATTAGATGCCCTAAATGAGGAGATAATGTCTTTAATGGACCCTAATATTGGTTGGGACCCAAGATCACAACAGAAAGCCGAATATGGAGTATCTCAATTTGCTCAGAATGAAAAGTTAAGAAAGGCCCAAGAGCAAGAGTTTTTGAAGTTTAGGGAGATGCAGAAAGATGGAACATTGCTTGCTGACGATATGCAGAAAAATGGAGAAATCTGGTATGCCCCAGAAAAGCATTTTGGAGATCCTGAGTTTCAGCCGTATGAGCAGGAATATAATGATTTGTTAGAAAACGTTACTAATAGCGATCCTAAATATAAAAATCGTCCCATATTAGCAAACTATAAAGCTAGACAGCTATTTAGAGATAATCATAGAGAGTTATTAAGCCCAATTAAAAAGCCACAGTCAATCCCAGAACTTTGGAATAAGGTTAAGGATATAGCTGTAAATAATATCAAGCAGGTAAAAGGAAATGATTATAACGTTAAGACCGATGAATATAGTAGTTGGGATAACGACATAGAGATTACAACCAATCAGGGAGATAAAAAAATAGTTCCATCCACGAAGTCAAACGCTATCAATATTTATAAGAACGATGCTGATGTTCAATATGCCGCTAATTACTATTATCAAAAGGCACCACAATCAGAGAAGGATAATTACAAAAACTCGCAAGATCCTGTAATGGATTATTATTTAGATCAGGTTAAAGGATTTAGCGGAGATGTAACCACAAGCAACGTTACAAAAAACGTTCCCAAGAGTACTGTATTCGCAAATGGATATAGCCCTGATACAGATTGGGATGTTGAGCCTATAAAAGAACTTTCAAAAGTAACTAGAGTGGCTGGTGGTAGAGGCACTGGCGATGATGTTGTTGCAGGAGTAACTACGTATGGATATAATGTTACAAAAAATGGCGAGAATCAGTTAGATGTAAAAGACGTTGCTAATATTCCATTTTATTATGATAAAAATAAAGACACTCATAATGCAATGGGAAAAGGTACTACGATGTCTATTGCAGGCGCAAAACCATTTATGGCTGCTACATTTAATCAGAAAATAGATTTCAATACATTTGAATCTGATCTAACAAAAATGGAGTATGATAAACCAGAAACCGGAACAGGCACTCTAAAGGGCAAGCCAATTAGAAATGCCTATGAAGATTTCTTGGATAAATTTGGTGGGAAATACGAATATGCTCAAAAGGTCGGATCATTACAGGGTATTATTATAGGAGATGATGAAAGATCATTCTTAAATAAAATAGGAAAAGGTAACTGGATTTCTGGGGGTAAGTTCGTATCTGGAGAAGGTTCTTATAGGGTTGAAAAAAGAGATGGCACGTTTACAACTGAGATAATACCAGAAATGGTTGTGCCATTATCATTTGTTAATGATTTAATTTTCAATATAACTAAGGTTGATTTTAATAAGGCCCTTGATAGTTATAAGCAAAATTTCAAGTCTATAAATAATTTTGAAGGGTTGCAGGATAATAAAGAGCCAGAAACGCAAGGCTCAACCGGAGGATGGAATACTAATAAAGGGGTGATTAAGGTAAAATAATTGAAACTTTTATCTAAAGTTTGCGTTTCATAAATTAAAAGAAATATTATGAAGAAGATACTATTTATCCTAATATTATCTCTAACTATTGGGTATGCCCAATTTAATGGCAGTTATTTTGATGTAAGCCAAAACGCTATGTTTACTAAAGACTATGTTATTAATAATGGAGTTACGGAGCCGATTGATACAGTTATTGTTAATTATGAGAAAGATGTTACGATATATACCCCGTTTCACAAGTACACTATAGATTATTGGCTCGAGGCTACTCCTATATGGATTTCATTTACTCAGATGATGAACCCATACCCACCATATTATATGTATGACACTGTATTTGTAAGCACTAATAAAGTTGGATTATATTTTGAGTAATTATCTTATTTAGGTATATTTGTTGAAAATACACAGGTAATGCCAGAAGATAAGCCAACATATACAGTCGATTTCTCTAAAAGTGTAAATAAAGACAAGTCATATACTCCAAAAGTTTCTAATTTAAAACAGAGGCAATGGAATATGTTTGTCCGTGATGAATTACACCCATCTTTAGAAAGAGATAAAGTAACAGATCAAATGTTGGACTCTGATACTCCATTTACTATTAAAGGTGTTCGGTACAATACAGGTAAAGATTATACCGATAAACTTCTTAATGAATATGTTAACACTCAGGGGTGGAGTAGTGATAAAGACCTTAGTGTAAGTGACGTTGCTGATATTCAAGAAACATTCAATAATATAATTACATCCACAAAATCACTTCCAGAAGATGTTGGTAATAATTATGTAGATACATATTTGAACCAATCTGTAAAAAAATACGGGCTAGATACCAATAATCTATCACCAGTAGAGGGTAGGATAGGCTCCATTACGAAAAAATATTATTTCCCGGTAAATGAGGGCACACATCCCCCAAGTGGAGTTATAGATATGACTAAAAATATAGATACCTTCTATCCGCCAAATTTTGGGATGCAGAAAGGGTTTGCTATAGACGATCAGAAAAATACTATTCTTCCAACAGATTGGGGTAAATATAGAATACCAAGGGATACTCAAACAAAATTTACAGATCCAAACGATGTAAATAGTCCAAGAATTAAAAGATGGACAGGTGGAGTTCCAGACTATGTAACATTTGAAGATGGTGGGAAGTTGGGTAGTGCAGAGCAAATGCAGGCTACTAAAAAATTATTATTACAAAATAAGGATAAAGAGTTTGTTAAAAGAATCTTTGACCCAAATACAATGGCCCCCGTAAATTTAGGTGGTGGAGAAACAGGAACACATTTAATGGGTTGGTCATCAGATGATGAAGGCCACGTAATATATCCTACAATCGTAAATGTTAATGGGAAATTAACTCAATTATCTGATGATGACGCTTATAATTATGCTAAAAAAACAGGTGAATTTATAAGAACTCCAGACGCTAAATTAGCTGAATACATAGCCGGTAATGGTTATAAGGAATCAGCAGGATGGAATAAGGAAACTTTTGAATCCGGTGGTAAATTAACTTCCGAGGAGGAAGAAAAGAAAAAGAAACAACCACAGACGCACTCTACATTAAAGAAAACAGAAAAGACGATTTACGAACCACAGACGCACTCTACATTAAAGAAAACAACTAAAAAGATTTATAATAAATTAGAAGAAGGTGGCGAATTAGAAGAAGAAGTAGAGGTAACAGGTAATGGTGAATTAGAGGAAGTATCGGAAGAAATATCAAAAGCAAAAGGGCCAAGCCACGAAAAAGGAGGAATAGACCTTAATACTGGAGATGAAATAAGAGGAGAAGAAACGGTAAATGTTAAAAAAGGAATGGTATTTTCGGCATCTCTTATAAACCCAGATACAAATAGACCGTTTGCCAAAGACCATGAGGAACTGGCTAAAATGATGAAAGAATTGGAGGGCCGCAAAGAAGGTTGGGCAGTACGTAAACTTGGCGTTTTAAAAGAAAAGGAACACGAACTATTTGAAAAACAACAAGAACTAAACGGCCATAACGGAGAGGACGAAGAAGAAGTAGAAATGGAAGATGGAGGATTAACAGACGGAGATCCACCTGTAAAAGCAAAGAGCAAGGTACCACAAATAAGATATTTTGTAGCTAATGGAGAACAATATGAAGTCAACCCTAAAAAGTATGACCAATTTATAAAGGACTTCCCTGATGCCAAAGAGTATATAAAGAAATCTGACAACACCTTTGTAGAAGCTACTTCAACCCTTGCAACCGCAGGGCAAAAAAAAAATGGGCCTCTTAGTAAGGCGGCAACCACTACAAAATCTACGGTTAAACCTACCATCTCAGCAACAGATGAATCAGTCAACACCGGATCAAGCACAATCACAGAGCTTGACTTAGATAAAATAAGAGAAAAACTACCTACTTTATTATCTGATAAAAGTAATATTCAATTAGATGTAAACGAGGCCGCTACCGTAGATTACTTCAAAGGCGTTAATAAATTAATTGCAGATAAGACCAAGGAGCTACAACCTGGGGCTTATAATATTATTATAGAGGAGGGTATTCAAGAAAAAAATAAAGGGTTATGGGGAGATTTCTATATTAACGAGGCCAACCCAGAGGTAGAAAAGATTAAGGAGGAGTATGGAGATAATTACGATATTGTAAAATTTGCAGCCCAAAATGCTAGGTATAATGATAATTACCTAGTTGCTAGTTTAATTATTCCATATATTAAGAAGGACGAAGAAAGTATATTAACTTCAGCTAGAACAGGTAGTCGGACATCTAAAGGAGATACAAATGTTTTTAGGGAGAATATACAAGAAACCTCAGCGTTTAAAGATAAGGTTGACTATTATTTGAATACCTATAAGGGTATGAAGATAAAAAGACCTGACGGAACTGTATTAGATACAGATAATATTACAGAATCTCAGAGAGATGAGATACGCCAACAGGTGAGTAATATGTATCAGGCCAAAAATGCTATTGATGTGGGTATTAAAAATACCCAAGAAAAAGTTACTGATGCTTTTAATGGCGTTAATCTTGATGATCCAGAAGTGGCGTTTATTAAAACACAAGGTATAGACAAAGGGATTATACCATTATCAACTGACCAATGGGATACCTATTCTAAAGCAGTTGACGAGGTTAGTACCCAATATGCACCTCTCATAGCTAATGCAGATAAGTTAATTGAAAATCAAACCAATATCTTTAAGCAAAGTTATCAAAATGAGATTGCAGAATTTTCTAATCTTATTAAGCCTGATTTTGAAAAATACAAATTAGACCTTGAAACGCAGGTAGCTAATAATATTATAACAGAGAAAGATGCTAATTTAAAGTTTGATGAGTACAAAAAAGGTATAGCTGAAAAAGAATCTCAGATATTTACCAAGTGGAACGCTAAGACCCAACAATTCGTACAGGCTACTGTAAAAGATCTTGATAAAGGAATTAATGAGGAGCTTCAAAAGAAATTAAAGGGTACTCTATTTGAAAAAATGGATCTTGAAAATATAGATGAAGATTTTATTAATAAAAGTGTAAAAGCCTTCTCCGATTTAACCTTATCCAGAGTTGACCTTAAAATGGCCGACAATGCAGACTATTTAAAGAAAATGGCTGCTACTTCATGGGATAAACTTGATTGGCAAGCTAAATTTGCACAAGAGGGATTAAGAGGAAGTTTACAGACAGTAGAAGGATTAACAGGAATATTAAGTTTTAGTGGTGGGTTTGAAACAATGAATGTTATTAATGATTACATTGATGACTATAATTTAAAAGCCCCGAAAAAAGAATTAGGCCACTTTACCATAAACTCATTACTTGACCCTGACTATTGGTGGCAAACATACGCCCCAATGTTAGGTCAGCAAATTGTAATGGCTCCTTTAACATTTGTTGGAGGTGGTGTTGGTGGCAAGATAGTATCCAAGGTGGGACTTACTGGTATTCAAGCCGGATTAGCACAAGGTACAGTTGCTCAATTAGCGCAGAGGCCGCTTACAGCATTTGTAAATGCAGGTTCTTATTATAACGAACTCAGGAATAACGGAGTTGGTGAATTAGAAGCCGGAGAATTAACCTCAAAAGATTTATCTAAGCAGTTTGGGTTAATTGTAGTAGACTTAATTCAATCAACTTTTGCGTTTACCCCACTAGGCAAATTAAACCCAATAGTCGCAACCCTAACAAAGGCCGGTGTTGAATCGGGTATAGAAGGACTTTCAGAAGTAGCAGAAGCCGTACCAGAGCAAGAGGGATTAGTTGATAATCCTGTCTACTCAATGAATGAAATTGTACGATCTGACTTATTTAGTGATAACTTTAGTGCAGGAGCTATTGGTAGTTTCATGTTTTCGGGAGCAAGTGTATTCCCTGATATTGCATCACAAATAACCAATAACAATAAAAAGTACACTCAAAACGTTATGTTTAATATGATGCAAGGCCCAGATATGGGTAAAAGGTATCAGGATTTAACAAATTCGTTAGATGTATTAAGAATAAGAGGTACGCTTACTGAAAAGCAATACGTAGATGCTAAAAATATTTTGGATTTCAGCTATTCTAAAGGTAGAGAGATACCAGCTAATTTAACACCAACTACAAAAAATGCTATATTAGGCGCATTGTCTGATATAAATATTAAGCAGCAGGAATTAGCAGTCCTTACTGAGCCAACACTTATTAAGGCCAAAAACTCAGAGATTACTGGATTAGAGAGTATTGTTAAGAATTTAATGGCAGGAAATGAGCCTACATATTTTATAGGCAATATCTCATATCCCAAAGAGCAGTTTGACCAATTAATAGAAAACCCTGATGTAGCTAACCAAATAATAAATGGAGAAACCACAGTTGGCGTTTACAATGATGAAGCAACATTAACTAAAATACAGAAACTATATGATCCAAAAAACAGCGAAGGGGTACAAGGTAGTATCCAAGACGGGGAAGAACCTATCACAAACGAACTTGACAAAGGAGCAAGCGGAGAGGAGATTGGCACAGGTGGAGTGGTACAAGACGAAGAAATCGTCATAACCCCCGAAGATCAGGAATTTATAGACACCTTTGAAGAAGCTAAGTCCTATACCGGTTTACGCAAGATAGAAGCAATGGATGAGTTAAAAACCAAAAATTCTGCTAAATTTGCACAAGCAACCTTTATAGATGAAAACCTAGATGTTATAGTTGAAAAAATGAACATTAAAAAAGATTGTAAATAATGAAAAAAGTATTAATTAAAGAGGAGGTTTGTAATCTTCTTAATAAGGCATTAGGCAAAGAGTTATACGTATCACACCTGTATAAGCACGTTGCTAATCAACTACAAACATTAGGATTTTTTGGAACGCAAAAGTTCTTTCTAAATGAGAGTGCCGATGAGTTAACCCACTATCAGAAGATAGTAGACTACCTAAATGATATGGGAGATACGGCCAAGATGCCAGAAGTACCGGCAATGACCGAGAAGGTAACAAGCATTGGTGATGCGCTAAAGATAGCGTTTGACCAAGAGGTAGCCTTAATGAACTTCTATGGCTCCATGTGTGATAAGGCAGACCACATTACTAAGCAATTCTTATTGCAATTTATAGAAATACAGCGTACCTCAGTAGGAGAGTATGGTGATTTAATCGCTAGATATGAGAGATTAGCAGGAGATACTTGTGGGTTTATAATTTTTGACCAAGAGATGAATGGCTTGTAAATATTACTTAAACGGGAAGTGGATAACAGAAGCGGAATTTAAGGCTCACTTATTAGGAGGAGGGCTTGAAAACGCTATTAATAAGGGGGTGGAGATAGAAGGCTACCCTAAACTTAGCGTTTCAGAAGATTATCCAGCATCCGAATTAACCCCAGAAGAAGAAGCAACAGAAGAAGAAAGGTACAATAAAGAATTAGATGAGTTCGATTCATTCTTAAAACAACAAGCCCCTGATTTAGAATTAACACTTGAACAATTAGATGAACTTAATGGCTCATTTTACGTTGACGAAGATGGTACAATCAGAAATTATGATGGAGATGAAACAACCATTGAGGATGTAATTGAGAAAGGTAAGGAACTGAAAGAAGGCACAATAGGAGAATCAGATGACGGCAAGATACGTTTCGTAAAAGAAGGTGATCGTATTGTAATGAGAGATGCCCAGGGAAATGAGATACTTCCACAAACAAGATCATCCGAAGTAGTAACAATAAAGAATTACGATAGGCTATTAAAGGATTGGAAAGAGAGTGGAAGGAAAAAGGGTGCACCGGAAATAGGTAAAAAGTATTTCAGCAAAAGAGAGGCAGATGAAGGTGTAAGATTAGTAGACTTAAAAACATATAAAAAGTACGAATCCCAACTTCAAAAATTAGATGCAGTTAAGGGTGAGCCTATAAATTCACAAGATCCTAGAGAAATTGCTGATAAATCAAATGACCCAAGGCAAATAAAAGATGCCTATGAGGACGAAAAAGCAAGATTAAGGGAGATAGAATCAACAACTAGCGGAGTTGGTGGAAGTAAAAAAGATATTATTTATGAATTAATAAAAGGTGGTATTAGTGAGGGTGATGCAAGAATATTAGACCTAGACAATAGGGACGGCAGCATTAGCGTTCTTGGTTGGAAAATATATGATACTGGTAAAGGGGATATAGATACGGTTATAGATGCCTTTAATGAGGAGTTTAATGCCGACCTTACCTTAAAAGACATTAAGGATTTTATTGATGAATATAATGGTGGTCCACATCAGTATAAAGCCGAAAGAGAGCAAACATTACGTGATTTAGAAGATAGGTATAAAGAATTAACTGGATATAGCATTAACACTAAGGAGGCAGCTAAAGTTGAAAGCAAAACTAAAAGTGAGCCTAAAGTAGAAACTAAAAAAGTTGAAGAATATGAAAAAAGAAGAATACAATCAGAACAACCCGAATCGACCCGAAACGGAGGAGGACGGGAAAAGAGAAGAATCATTGCGCCGCTTAAAGATTCTCCAAATGTTCAAGGGGCGACAGGCCCAGACCCAAACCTCGTTTCAGTCGCCGAAGAATATGCAAGGCAAAATGGAATAGATTTAAAAAGGCAATCCGAATACGCAGAAATAGACGTAGACCGAGCTGAAAGAATAGCTAAGGAGTATGAGGACATGAAACATGACCCTCAAAATCAAATAGTGAAAGATTCTTATGCTGATTTAATTCGTCAGACAAAAAACCAATATCAAGCGTTGGTTGATGCTGGATATGTTTTTACTTTTTTTGATAATGAAACTGATCCATACCAAGGCAATCCTTGGAACGCAATGAGAGATTTGCGTAATAATAAACGTATGGCTGTATTTGGTACTTATGCTGGATTTGGAACCGAAGAAATTACTAAAACTGAAATAGAAAATAATCCAATGTTGGCTGATACTGGCCTTCGTTGGAAAGATCAAAATGGAATTGATAGAATTGTTACTGCAAATGATTTATTTCGAGCCGTTCATGATGCTTTTGGTCATGGATTAGAAGGAGCAGGATTTAGAGCAAGAGGGGAAGAAAATGCTTGGCAAGCTCACGTTAGATTGTATACTGGTTTAGCAGTTGGGGCTATAACAACTGAAACAAGAGGTCAGAACAGTTGGCTAAATTTTGGCACTTATGGAGAAAAAAATAGAACGGCAAAAGTAGAAGATACAATTTTTGCAGATCAAAAAACAGGATTGATGCCAAAGTGGACTTGGACTGAGGGTCGTGTTAAAGATATGGAAATTGCTACCGAAGAAGCTAAAGTTAGCGTTTCAAAAGAGGAACCAATAACAGCCGAAGAAGTAAAGAAAGAAGTAGAAGAAAAGAAAGTAGTAGAGGCATTTAATAAAGCCGCAGATAACATTCGTAAATTAAAAAACAAACCACGCAAAATAACAATCAAAGACGAAAACGGAAATGACATAGAGGTAAATATTACCACAAATGATTTCTGGAACGCAATGATTGAAATTGCAGCAGTAGCGATAGAGAAAACAGGCAAAGTAGCCGATGGAGTAAAGGCCGCAATAGATTACCTTAAACAGCAGGACTTCTACAAAAAACTATCTTCCGACCAACAAAAGCAAGTCGAAGATCAAATAAAGAATGAGATTAAGGATGCTAGTGGTAAGAAGTTTAAAAAGAAGGAAGCTAAGAAGAAAAAATCGAATGAGAAGGAAAGAGGATTTAGCGAAAACATTAGAGAAACTGAATTAAAAGAAAAGGAAGAAGTTAAGAAACTTGTAGATGCAGACCCATATACCTATTTAGAAATAAGCAATGCAGAATCAATAGAGGATGCAAAGAAGTTTATAGACGAATATGGGATAGAGGCAGCAGAAGAATTAGCATCATTACCTGGAGATAAAATATCTGTTAAGGATGCTAGGATAGCAAATATCTTAGGTATGCTATTAATGGAGCATTATGGAAAAAAGGCAGCACAAGAAAGTAATCAAACCGAAAAGAATAAGTACTTAAATAAAGTTGCTAAAATATCGGAAGCCACAGCAGAAAGAATGACATTAGGCGGTCAATCTACGCAAGTCGCTGTATTATGGAAGAAAACTACCCCAGAAGCCGTTATTTATATGCTTCAAAAGGCCATAAATAGAGCTAATGAATCTACAAAAGGACAGAAAAAACGTAAGAAGTTTAATAAAGCAATTTCCGGATATAAGTCAGATATAGAAAACGCAGCTAAACAAGTTACTCAATCCGATAAGGTTAAAAAGATTAAAGGACAAAGGGTAGCTAAAGATGCCCAAAATGAAATTGATGAGAATAAGAGAAGGCGGTTAAAAGCTATTGATGATTGGACTAAGAAATATTTAGATACCGATATGCCAGGTATTATGGCCGGAACCTTCATTCCTCCTGGAATTATAAAAGGTGCGGTAAAAGTAATGGTTCAAGCCGTAAAAGCCGGAGTAGAAATATCAGCAGCTATTAAAAAAGCCATAGCCTATGTGAAGGCACAAATGGGTGATGCTGAATTTAATGAAAGTGTAATTGAAGATTACCTTAAAAAGCAGCATGAAAATTTAAAAAAATTTATTGATGTTGAGGTAAAAAAGCCAGTTGAAGATATTGAGAAAGCAGTTAAGGATGCCTTAAAAGAGAAAAGCGTTAAGATAGATGATATTATTGTAAGCCATTTTACAGACAGAAATCAAACTAAGCAGGAGTTAATTGATAAATTTGTCAACGAGGCTGGCGTTTCAAAAGAAACTGCAACAGAACTAGCTAATGCAATAGAGGAGGAGTTTAATAGAATAACAAAAGGAGGAGCCAAGAAAGTAATTGAGAAATGGTTTGGAGCTATTGAAAAGAAGGGTAAGGTTACGGAAGAACAGAAACAAGCCAAGAAGGATAAGAACTCTACAATCAATAGGCTAAACGAGGCGTTAAATCTAAATGGGCTAGTGGATGATGATTTATTACTAGAATACTTTGGAGCCAAGTTTGGAATTAAAAACCTAAGTGAAGCACAAATAGCTAATTTATTAAAATACTCTGAGGCAGTACAGAAGCTTGATGGCAAGTTTAGGGATGTAGCAGTACAGAAATTAATTAATGAAATATCTAGGACATTCGGCGCAACTGCAATGGATGTGTTTTGGGCCTTATACTACCCGTCAATGCTATCTGGTATCAGTACGTCTACTCTAAATATTTTAAATAACGCTTCAAACGTAGCAACTAAATATGTTGAAAACCCACTAAACTTCTCGTTATGGCTCAAATCAATACAAGCAGCTATAAATAATAAATCAGGCAAAACGTTTATGTATGGCAATCCATTAGCCGAAACGTTAATGAAGCCAGTATATTTCTTTGGTAAAAAGCAATTTAAACGAAACGCATCCTATACCATAAATGAATTAATTGACATTATGCAGAAGGGTATGTTGGATGATAAATTCATCGATAAACAATTTGCATCAGGGCAAAGAATCGAAACAAGTCCTTTAGAAGATAAGCGTATATCTAATATCCCCGTTTTAAAATATGCAGAGCTATATAAGTATGTTAGCCGTTTCTTACAAGCCCAAGATTCATTTTTCTTTCGTACAAACGAGGAATCTGAGTTTATAAGTTCCATTAGAAGGCACTTTGTAGATGAAGGATTAACTGGAAAGGATTTATACGAGGCTGTACTAAATGAAGTGGTCGGGCTAGATAAGGGTGATGCTATTACTAAAATGGAGAAGGAGGCTGAGGAGTTCACAAAAATAATGGGATATGAACCATCTAAAGCTCAAAAGAATATCAGAATTGTTGAATTATTAAGGCAGAATAGAAATAAAGAGATTGAAAAGGAAGCACAGAGATCTGCTGAAACTATGGTATATCGTGGTGATTTTAGAGGTGGAATCGGATGGATTGCTTATACCCTATCAACACTAACACAAGCAAAAAACCCAATGAGTAATGCTCTTAGATTATTTGTACCTTTTACTAAAATTGTATCTAATGTATTCAATTACATGGTTGATTATACCCCTGTCTATGGTTTATTAAGAGCCAATGGATTAGGTCTTACAGGTATAACTGAAAGGATAAAAGGTTCTAAATTAGAATACAAAGGGAAGGAAATACAATCTACACAAATGGGGGAGAGAGGCGAGAAGGCTTATTATGACCAAATGGGTAGAGCATGGTTAGGGTTAACTGCATTTAGTAGTTTAGCTGCTATAATAATATCTCAATTAGATTTAGACGATGATGATCCAAATAAATTATTTATTGTAGGAAATCATGCAGGGCTAAATAGAGAGCAGTCTAGAAACGCAGAGATTACAGACCCAAAAGGCACTATAAGGATAGGTAAAAATGGCGTTCCAATACCATATAAAAACATACCGGCACTTGATATACCATTAACAATCATTGGTAATTACATGGACCTCCACAGATGGGTAGAGGGTAAAGGGGCTGATGAAAAACTAGCTATGGCTATGTTTGCTTCTAAAAACACATTCCTAGAAAAATCCTTTGTAAAAGGAATAAACGACTTCAACAATATACTATTTGATGATAGGATAAATGGCGTTTCAGATAAATCTATGCAATTATTTAAAACAGCACTATCCTATGCAACAAAACCATTACCTCAAAATTCAACCTTAGTAACTCAAATTGATGATATTTTCAGCAAATATGAGTGGAAAGCAGAAGATGTAAGCGATATTCTAATGTACGCTGCTTATAATGGTAGTGATGTAGGAAAGCCAAGATTGGATGTATTTGGACAACCATATAAGACCTCCCCAGGTGAAACATTCCTACCATTACAATCATGGATAAGTAAGAAAAGCACCGACCCTGTTTGGAGTAAATTAGCAGATAATAACCTAACCAAGCACATCTCTAAATTCGGGGACTTAAGTTTATATGATATAGACGGCAACCCATTACCTGTTACTAAAGAGCAAGATTATATTTATAAGGCTTATGCAGGTAGAGAATGGTATAAAATGTTAAATAAGTATCTAAATAACGAAGAAGAAGCTATTGCGTATCTAACCGAAGATCATGGATACGATAAAGAATTTGATAAGATAGGTCCAGAGCAATTAAAGGAAATTGTAAAGTATGCGAAGGATGATGCAGCTAAAATAGCCTATTACAGGGTAGCTTCTGATGCAGGATTGAAGTATAACATAAAAGATCTTGATTGGTTGAACTCATTACAGGATGTAACTATTGATGATACTTATTCCGATAAATCTATTAGCGGCAAGGATTTAACAATTTACCCCAAATAGTTTCACTAAATATTAAAATAATAGAAAAAAACTTTATATTTGTACAACTTAAAAGTTTTTTTCATGAACGTATTAATATTAAATGTCTTAAGAAAAGGAAGTGTCGAATTTTCTGGAGGCCGTCAGTTTTTATTTAATGCTACCGCACTAGGTAATCCTACGCCAGGACTAACAAACCAGACACGTATCCCCTTCACTCCAGACTTGCGCTGGCAGGGAAACTCAGAGATGCTTATTGTAGATGGAGATTATCAATCTATCCAAAACTCATTAGGCGGTACTTCTGACGTTTCAGCAACTATCACCATCACTCCAGCTAAAGTAAATGGAGTAACAAACACCCAACCAAGAACCGTAAGGATTTCTGACATTGGATATGGTGTTGCAGATGGTTCAAACATTCTTTTATTTGTTTCAAGAGCAGGACGAGTAGACCCTGAGAGATGGCAGATTAATTCAACAACCTTGGAAGCCTACATGACTGTATTAAATCAGGCAACGGCTAACATTAATTTCACTGGTACCTTTGGTGCTTGTGCGACTTCTACCCAAGCGTTTACTTACAGTGTTAATCAGGCAGTTACATTGGTTTTACAAGTATTCAACGGTTCAGTATGGGCAGATGTTGACACTAAATCTGTTTCGGCAGGATCAAGTTCAACCACCTTCTCATTCTCTGCTGGAGATTTGGTATCTGGAGATGCTATGCAAGTTACGGCCCTTTATGGTTCTAACTATGTTGGTGTTGCACAAGGAACCTTCCAGTGTACTGGTGGATCGGCTTCTGGTTCTGGAACATCAGGCGATTGTAATATGTACGCTTACTTTGATGGCGAGAGATGGAGTAATGAAACAGATACTCTTAACTGGGGTGCAACTTGTACCACCGGATACCATCTACAAGTATCTACATCAAGCAATTTCACAGATACTTCAAGTATTGTTGTGGACATTGAAACAACCGTTACTATCCTTCCTTTGGAAGAATTGGCAAATGGAACGTATTATGCAAGAGTGGCAAACGTATCGGGAGAAACCCGTTACTCACCTACACTTACATTTACGAAGTCATAAAGAGCTTCTTTTCCCCGAAGTGTGTTCTGATAGCCCCCTCCTAAAAACAGGGGGTTATTTTTTTGTACTAAATTTGTATAATTAAAAAACTATACTTATTTTTGACAAAACTTTTTATATATGAATTACTTAGAGGAAATCGAAATGCTAATACCAGGATTGCCTGGATGGAGTACAGTTAAGAAGTGCCAAACCTTATACAATCTTATTACAGAGGTTAAGCCAAAAATCACGATCGACATTGGCGTTTTCGGAGGCCGGTCTACAATAGCTATGGCGTTTGCCCATAAAGAAGTAGGTGGATATGTGGTAGGTATTGATCCTTGGACGGCAGATGCTTGTTTAGAAGGAGTGAATGACGAGGCAAATGATAATTGGTGGAAGTCTTTGGACTACGAAGGATTGTATAGAGGTTTTATGATACAAGTATTGGCCCAAGATATTACAGACGTTACAAATATTCTTAGGATGAAGGCAGAGCAAGCCCATTCTATATACCGGAATAATAAGATAGGACTTATTCATATTGACGGCAATCACTCAGAATTAAAGTCATGCCAAGATGTTGAGTTATGGTCCCCATTAGTGCAGGAAGGTGGATATATGGTATTCGATGATAGTAATTGGCCATCTACTCAGGAGGCTCAGAAGCTATTATTAAACTATGGATTCAAAGAGATTGATCGAGTTAAGGAGCAGAATGGAGGAGAAATTGAGTGGGCCGTATTTCAAAAAATAGCACCTATCCGATAGTATGGAGAATCAAGAAAGCAAAGTTCAGCATTTAGGCAAGATCAGAATGAAGCCAGGGTTAACCTTATTCCAGTTAAGTCCAGAAGGTGAGGTTAAGGAGGCAGAGATGGATATTCATTCTGTACCGGACCTTAAGGGTGGCGTTTCCAAAAAGAAATCTATCATCCAAAAAGAAGGTTACAGATATTGCCAAGCACTAAACATTAAAAACGCAAAAAGAAAATTCGGAGTATGGTAACGATATGTTATTTGACCAATCGAGATAACCCTAGATTCCAATGGTTTAGGGATTCATTTAATCGGCTCTATAATGGAGAAGTTAAGGCAGAGATAATTGTAATTAACGGATCTAATAATCCTATTGATACTTTTGAAAGAGAAGGTGATAAGGTGGAGATTACAGAATACAAGCCGAAACCTACCATGTGGCAGGGAGAATATAAGCTAACCAAGGATAATTGGTTTTCAGCCTCTAATGCTAGGAATACTGGTATAATCTATGCAAACGGTAGCTACATAGTCTATGTGGATGACTTAAGCGTCCTTTGCCCTACTTGGTGGCAAGCGGTAGTTAGGGCTTATAATGAGCAAACAATTATTCTTGGGGCCTATAAAAAGGTAAAAGACTTAACAGTAGAAAATGGTAGGATATTGCACTATGAGGAAACGCCAAATGGAAATGACCATAGATTACAATATGGTAGTAGGCCGGCAGGTGGAAGTTGGTTATATGGTTGCAGTTGCGGATTCCCAATAGATACTTTATTATCTGTTAATGGGTGGGATGAGATTTGTGATGGCTCAGGTTATGAAGATTGTCATTTGGGAATAAGACTAGAAAAAGCAGGGTATAAAATGATTTACGATACGCAAATGTTAACCTTGGAGTGTGAAGAATGTCATAGCGAAGGTACGCCATTTAGGAGAGAGGATAAGTTTTTAACTCCAGAACAGTATAATGAATGTAGAAAGAGAATGGGTATTACCGGAACGTATCAAGCAGGAGGTCGAACTGATGTAAGTCATTTATTAATGGATATGGTTTATTCTAATAAGACTTGGACTTGGGGCAATACTTTTAATTTAAAAGAACTAAGGCAAACTAAGGATTTTAAACTGCCAACAGGAGATGAACTACATTGGCCAGACCTACAACCTATAAAAGAAATGTAATGCAAATAGGCCAATACGACATACAGCCAATATCAATATATCTACCAGAGTGGGAGGAGAGGATCAATAAGTCTATTGAATATTTCGATTCCCAGGATTTAAAGCCATATTGGATTACCGGTATTCATGCTGAGAATTTTGGTATAGAAGCGAGTAGGCCGTATCAAAGAGATGTGCCGGATACAGATTGGAGATTGGAGCCTAGAACAGTTGGAGGATATTTGAGTGGCTATATGCTATTAAATGTAGCTTGGTCCCATTCAGAATGGAAACATATAATGATGGTTGAGGAAGATTGTCGTTTTGTAGATGGATGGAAAGATAAATTAGAACAGGCCCTAAAAGATGTACCGGAGGATTTTGATATGCTATACGTGGGATCATGTTGTACAGAAGGTCGAGAAACGCAAAAGATAGCTGGTGGTGTTTATGAAGTTAAGTTCCCTTTGTGTGGCCACTGTATTATTATAGCACGTAAAGCGTTACCAATTCTATTAAGTGGCCTTAGAAATTCATGTATCCCATTCGATATTCATTTATTTGATGAGGTGCATCCTAAATTAAAAGTTTACACAATTTTGCCAAGGTTGGCGTTTCAAGAAAATACATACTTACCTAAATAAATATGGGATTTTTAAGCAGAAAAGAATTATTAAATAAAGGGTTTGGTCAAATAGGGCATAACGTCTTAATTAGCGACAAAGCATCTATATATAACCCTGCCAATATATTTTTAGGTAGCAATATCAGAATAGATGATTTCTGTATTTTAAGCGCAGGAATAGAAGGGATATGGATAGGAGATCACGTACATATTGCAGCACACGCAAGTCTTATTGGAGCAGCCCAAATAACCATAGGGGACTATGCCGGAATAAGCCATAAGTGTACAGTATTAAGCAGCACCGATGATTTCTCAGGCACCTATTTCTCTAATCCAATGTGCGACCATGATAAGAGAAACGTTACTTCTTTAGCAGTAGATATAGGTATTAATAGTGTAATAGGAGCAGGAACGGTAATACTACCTGGAGGATCAGTTGGGAATAATGTAGCAGTAGGGGCCAATAGCTTGGTTAATTCTATTTTAACAGAAAACGCCATATATGCAGGAGTACCGGCCAGACAAATTAAAACAAGAAAATTAAATAAATTTCTATGAGTGCGCAAGGAGTATATAAAATAACACAGGATTTCGAGGAAGCGGTAGCCAAATACACAGGGGCCAAATATGCGGTTGCATTAGATAATTGCAGTAACGCCCTCTTTTTAGCACTTGAATACGTTGGCATAAAGGGTGTAAAAATTAGGATTCCAGAAAGAACCTATATGAGTGTGCCTTGTGAAATTATTAGGGCCGGAGGAAAGGTAGAATTTGAGCCGATTGACGGAGATACCATTACCGGAGCATACCGATTACACCCAACAAGAGTTTATGATGCAGCCCTTCTATTTACTCACAATATGTACTTACCAGGAACCTTTATGTGTTTATCATTTACTGGTCCATATAAAACGCTAAAGTTATCTAAGGCAGGTATGATACTTACCGATGACGAGGCAGCTTATAATTGGTTTAAAAAGAAAAGATTTAGTGGCCGGAATGAGTGCAGCTACCATGAAGATAATTTTGATATGTTAGGGTATAATATGTATCTATTACCAGAAATATCAGCAAGAGGATTACTCCTAATGAACCAATTTTATGATTTACAAGGCAATCCCATACCACAAGAACCGGTAACAATGAAATACCCAAAATTAAGCAACTACTCAATCTATACTGATGAAGGCAACTAAATATAGAGTAATATCAATCGGGGATATACCTGATTCTAAAGGTGGCGTTTACAACCCTGGCGTTCTAAAAGAATGTGATAAAAGGATCGTATTAGTACGGCACGAAAAAGATTACAGGTTCTCAAATGACGTACAAGCAACCGTATTCTTAGGTAATATTGAGGATATGAAAAAGGGCAAATATGACGATTATCATGTTTTAAGACGCAAAAACTTCCCTGATAAATGCCGTATAGAGGACTTTAGGCTATTCACCTACCAAGACGAGGTATATGCTTCTCACACCTTAGTTATGACACCTAAAGGAGTTAAGGAGGCAACAGTAATTAAGCCGGTAATATCAAGAATAGACCTAAATTACAATACAATAGAGTACTTCGATTTCATGGACCTGCCAATTAAGATGGGTAGGGTAGAAAAGAATTGGCTATTATGGGAATATAATGGCAGCCTGTATTGTATTTACAGTATAGACCCCTTAGTGATATTTAAGTTAGAAGGATTCTCGTGGAGGATACTTAAGAATGAGGAGAATGGTATAGGGCATTATATTAAGAGCCAATTACCGGATTGTGGGATGATTTCATTATCAGCAATAACTCAATTAAATGAAACGCTAATGTTGGCGTTTTGGCACACCATCCACGAAGGAGTATATAAGCAGGGTATGTTTACAATAGACATGACAACCCTAGACATTGTTAACCTAACCGAACCCGTATTACAAGGAGGGGATTTAGAAGGGTATAAACCTGCTTGTTTATATGTATCTGGATTAGTCATTAACAACGATAAACTAGAGATATGGGCAGGTGAAGCGGATGCTAATACCTGCATGATCGAGATGGATATGAGTGATGTTACTGATATTCTAGCTAAATACCCATTCAAAAAGATTACCCCTACCAAGGTCCTATTTCGGGATTATGGCTTAGGAGATTATATTTGTATGTCGTATGCTCTACAAGGCTATATTAACGAGAATAAGCACCAGAAGGTTAAGTTATATGTAACTAAGCACTTTGAATTATCCTCAGCATTAAGGATGAAGGGAGTTCAAGTATGCTTATGGAATGGGGAGCAGGTAGATGTAGATTTAACGTCAAACTTAGATGATGCAGAATACAAAGAGAAGTTAAAGCACTCATTTAAGGAGTGGTATGCCAATAAATTAGGTAGTAAACTTGGCGTTCCAAATACAGATCACATTAAACCTAATGACAAATACGAAGGTTACATAGTAGTAGCTCCTTATGCAGCATGGGAAGATAGAACCTGGAACATTAAATACTGGACCTTACTAACCGAGATACTAACCCTAATGGGGGAGAAGGTATTAATTATTGATCCACATACTAACCGATGCGCACACTTAAAAGGAGAATTACATTGTGAGAGGTCTATTATAGATGATTTCAGAGCAATTAAGGCGGCTAAATGTGTTATTAGTAACGAGAGTGGAGTAGCACATGCAGCAGGTCTATTAGGAACGCCAACCATAGTTCTATGTGGAGCCTTAACTAAAGACGGAGATCCAAGGCCAGAGAAGATTTACGACTTAACTAAAAATGAGTGGATATACAAAAAGAAACTACAGGAAGTAACAGTAGATGATATTATCGCAAAACTTAAAGAGATGCAAATTATATGAGAAGTTATGATGAAATAAAGAAGCAAGTAATGAGTAAAGGATATACATGGTTTTCAAAGCCACTATCCCTTAACTTTATATGGGAGAGAACAAACTATAAAGCTACAAATATTTTTGATGATTGGTTACATTTATGCTACAAAGATGATAATGGCAATGAGAAAGTGATGTCATTACACGCCACTACGAAGCCTGGATTAAAAGGGAGCTTATTGGAGCCTGTAACAGTAGATGGAATCAAAGGGACTGCTATTATAGAAGCCGGACAATACCGAGAGGCATGGCAATTTAGAGATACTTCTAAAGAGTTTTCAAAATGCCCTTATTTTAGGCAGATAGGTAAGATTAACTACTACCGAGATGGCAATAAGGATAGGATAATTGATAAAGTGAATAGGCAGTTAGCTAAATTATTTGGCACCCATTGGCACCGAATGAGTAATGATAATACCTATGGATCAGGTCAAGTTAATAATTGGTCGTTAGGTTGTATGGGAGTGCCACATCCGGAATGGATATTGATATTCCCGATAGTAAGAGAATCAGTTAAGAGATACGGAGATAAGTTTACAGGAACGATTATAGATGATTTTCCCCAAGCGTAATTTAATAACAACTTCTCGTTGGGAGGTGGGTCAATATATTAAGGCCCACGCAGAATCTCTATTTGCAAAAAAGGCAATGTGGGGATTCTATAATTGGCTAACCCAGAGGCGAGTTGATAGAAATTATGAACTCGAAATGGAATTATTTAGCTACTTCGAGATACAAAACCTGCATGGAAACAAGATGCCTAAATTAGCGGCAGATAGGCTAGAAAGGGCGTTTCGTATTAAGCGTAAGACAATGGCAGAAAGGGTGAACAGGTGGAAAAGCATGAATGAGTTGATGCGTAAGATAGAGATACCTGATTCGCATGGATTAGAATGTAGGGCCACAAACGGAGTGCTTATTGCAGGAGAAAAGATATATGACGGCACCTCACTATCTTTATGGAAAGTGGCTCATTTTTTAGATGTAGAGAATAGCCCAAGGTATAAGTCAATAGTACAAGATGGCAAGATGACTGTATGCCAGGATAAATATTATGCAGCCGACTTTGCAAGACTATGTAAGGCGTTTATACCCCTCTATTGGTGGACACCACCGGCACTGATAAAACTCTTAGCGCAAGAGAAAATAAAGCCAATAGTAGGGGATACGCTTTATAAGATGTCTACTAATGATATAGCCCATTGGTTCCTAGAGTACAGCCACTATTACGGATGGACAAGAATCTTCGATACTAAGGAGGCTCAGAAATACGCTAGTAGGGGCAAATTAGTAATATTGGTAGCTTCTAGGAGATACGCCAGGGGTAGAATTTCAGTAGTGCTAACCAATAGAAGTAATAGTAAGGCTAAAGATATGATTCCAACACAGACTTATGCTTGGAAAGAGAATAAACTAATGGATAGGATAGATTGGTGGACAAGCAGCCAGAATAGATATTCAAATTTAGGAATTTACGTACATAACGCATGAACATAGAAGATTATAAAATATTACAGGAGAATATAGAGAAGGGTAAAAATGTGGTACGGAAGCCCAAAGAGAGTAACGTGGTCATTAAAAGTAGCGTTACCACTATTCAAATTAAGCCTATATCGGTTAATGATTGTTGGCAAGGTAGGCGTTTCAAAACACCGCACTACAAAGATTACGAAGCAGAGGTACTACTTAAACTACCTAAATTCACAATGCCATTGGCCCCATTAACCATAAACCTAGAGTTCGGATTCTCAAATAGCGTTTCTGACATAGATAACCCAATTAAGCCAACCCTAGATATACTGCAAAAGAAGTATAAGTTCAATGATAAGAGTATCTATGAGTTGAAAGTGATAAAAAAAGTAGTTAAAAAAGGGGAGGAATACTTCTCATTTAATATAGAATCTTTAAATAAATAAATCTTGAAGTTATGAGTAGGCAGAAGCAAGTGTTAAGTAAGAGTGATATTCTAGTAGGTCGGAAGATTACTAAGAAGGTGGAGGATTATATCGAAGAAGTATCCAGTAAACCTAAATTTGCAAAATTAATTAAAATCTCTAGGGGTACGCTAAAT
>Ga0181352_1000232_pt1 | contig 25279 bp, 41 predicted proteins | sample Fa13VDMLBSN_FD_130103 | JGI IMG/M metagenome (GOLD analysis project Ga0181352, IMG submission 130103) | Freshwater viral communities from Lake Michigan, USA - Fa13.VD.MLB.S.N | ecosystem: Environmental > Aquatic > Freshwater > Lake | place: USA: Michigan | collected 2013-09-23 | reverse complement strand
CTTGGCACATATCCAAATACTTGCCATCTAAGGTCTTTCGTGTTGACTCATAATCATTAAGCATTTTGTCACATATTGTGCAGTGCATCATATCTCCATCAATTCGAGTTGAACATAGGTTAGCATACTAACCCATTACCTTGCCAAAATAGGCTATGTTTTTAGCCTGATTGTGGCGTTTATTTTACTGCTGGGCTACCTACCCCTTAACTAACTCAAGAAAACCCCGTATAGCCCCGTTTAAGAGGTTTTAGAGGTATTCCCAAGTATAACATAACATCACTCCAACAAGATGATAGACAACATAGGCTAAAATTAGGTATGTCATGCACCAAAATAGTGCAGTTTTCATGGTTTATTCTCTTCCATGGGTTCAGAGTGTTTTTGTGAAAGTATCTCCATAAAATCAGAATACCATTTATCGAACTCATTTATTCCATACATAAGCCTAAATTGTGGATCATCAAGCCTCATTGACATAAATTCCATGTAATAGTCAAATCTATCCATTTTTATACCTCCTGAATTAAAAGTTTATATTGCTTATCCGAGCCTTTCAAGTAAATAACGGCTTTATCTGAATCAATGTAGGAATCTGGGAACTCATCTCTAAAGTTTGTTCCAATGTTAAAACCATTTTCCATCAAATAGTCATAAACATCCTCCATCAGAAAATTCTTATCTGTTTTCATGTTTGTAAGCCTCTCTCGCATTGTGAATATTAAGCCATAAGTTAAACAGTTCTCCATCAGATAAGCGCCAAAGGTGTTTCTGATATTGTGGATCAGTCTTACCCTCAAGATATCCTAGGTCTTTCCAAATCTCATATTGCATTTCTGATCTAGTCATCTTGCTTTACTCCTACAATACATAAATAAGCGCCTTTAGAATCGGGATCAATATCAAAATCCGAGCATATGTCAGCCCAATCATGCGGGATTATCTCAGGATTGATATAAATCCATCCACCTTTAGGTAAAACTGTATAGCCGTTTTTTAATACTTCATCTTTCGTAATCATTCGTCAATCTCCTTATCAAATTCTCTTAATTGTTCACACATATCTTGCACCCCTGATAAACAAGTAGGACACAAAGCAAAATACAGGATTCCTATATAGCCATCTATTCCGCCCTCACCATCTAAGGTGAAATCACATGAACAGATATTACACTTGCTTAGACTATCGTTTTCCATTTCCTCACCCTTTCTGACAATATTGTTGGTTTACTCCAATCTGTATCGCCTTTTTTGCGAGGATAAGCGACAATAATCTCCCGTTCATCATCAAAAGTAAAGTTAATCTCCCAATTCCTAGTAGCCCAAAACCAATCGCCCTGATACTTTATTTCTTCGTCAAACTGATTCCATAGAATGTCAGCGATTCGCTTTAGGTGGTTAATCTTAGACATAACTATATCTCCTCTTTAGCGGGTTCAAACTTCGGGCAATCGTCATTAACTGATTCGGATACAATCATGCCTGACTGTTTAGCCAATGCCTCTAAAGCGGGTAAACAAGCCATAAAAGTATCATCATCAGCGAATGTTGCAACCACTTCTGAATAGTTCTTAGTTTCAAAGTAAACAGTAATCATGTTAAGCCTCTTCGCTTTCATCATATAAATATTCTAATTGGTTATAAACTTCTTGCGCTATTTCATCATCTGTCATATTGATATAACCTTTACAACCGCCTAACAGTAGGTCATAAATAGTATTATCGTTAAAGGTAGAATCAGATTGACATAAGAGCAAATCATTCTCTAATAATTCATCAATCCATTCTTGCTTTGTTTTGGTAATCTTATTATTACAACTGAATCTCACAGTCAAATTGGTAGACATAATAATCCCTTTCATAGATAGAAAACAATAACATAAACAGCAGTTAAGCAAGTGTATAAGCACACGCCAGTAAGTAGTAAAGATTTAATCATGGTTTGCCTCGCTTTCCTGTTTATCATCCTCTAATTGTTCTGCCTCTACTTCGACATAATAGCGGGCTATTTCATGAAAGTTTACCTCTCGAAATGAGGCGTTCATAACATCAGCGAAAAACCCTGACTCAATATCGGGCATCATATCGACAAACATATCATTGATTCTTTCCGCTACTAATCCTGTGATTGTGTCTAAATCCTCATATGAGCCGAAATAATCGCCTGTGATACAGGCTATATTCTCGGATAGTTTCCAATCGTTATCAATCCATAGATTAGCGTTCCAAGTTTCGTAATTTGTCCATCCATTGTATTTATTAGACATGATTAAACCCTTTCAGTTAAATTATCAAAATATTCCTGTGGCATTTCAGAGTATGGCATATCTGACCATTTAGCAATATCCCATTTCCCGATATGCTTTGATGTGGTTACTGACCATTTTCTACTTGTGCGATACAGAAATTGACTAGGTTTATAGTGCGCTACTGGTGTCTCATAACTAAATAAAACCCGTGATCCATCATTCAGTAGCAACTCTGTCATATTTGACGCTATTGGTTTGATTCTCATAATATAAATCTCCTGTCTAAAGTTAAGATAAAGCCCTGTTAAGTTTACTACTATTTTGCCTCTAATTCTTTCGATAAATTACTTAATCCAAAGGCAAAGATTTGGTCATTGTAATCATCACGATTGTATGCAAACCAATTCCCGTATGAACTCGTTGATTTCTTGATTTTATAAACTTTGCCATTAGCATAGCCTACATATTCTCCGTGATGAAATCCTGATTTCTCGATATTGTGATAGTTTTTCATAATATTACCCTTTCAATTAAAACTGATTATCAAGTATAGCAATTAACCAATAAACATCATCAAGTTTTATTGCCTCTCTTACTTCATCATTCTCAAGCGCTAATGATGGTTCAATGCATTTTTCTACACAGATTGCCATAAATTCATTCTTAGTCATAATAATCCCTTTCAAGTGTTTAAGTGTTTACAGTCTATCCCTATCGCTAATGATACGCAATAAGGATAAACCCTAGGTTATGCTAAACAATCGTATCCGTTGTGTGATGGATCGTATTGGTGTTTCTCGCAATATGCTTTCCAGTCTTCCCAGTTCAGCGAATCCTTGAGATTGTTGTATTCCTGAACCCAGTTGCTAAGGCGTGGCGATTTGTTCCAGAGGTCAGAATATTTGGTGATGTAAAAAGACAGTATTGCTAGTCTTTCCTGTTTTGCTTTAGTGGTCTGTTGTTTCATGGTTTGCTCTCCTGTTGTTTACTATATATACAGTTTAACGGCTAAGGCACTGTATCGTCTATTAGGATAAACCCTAAGTTATTGATTGTATTTAACTATCAAGATCCAATGTCGATAGCCTAAATCTATTGGTCTATGTTGGTGCATTGGTTTACTAGGTTGCACTATAAAGGTGCAACATAGCCCCTCATACACCCGATAGCTTTACTCTATTGTTAGCAGTCTAGTCAGTAGAGTGCTAATATGCGTATATATCGATATTGTTGTATAAAAACAACATAGGGGGGGGTGGGTATGATGATGTTGTGTAATGTTGTCGGAGCCGCTACTGTATATAAAACAGTAAAAAGCAGGTATATAAAATAAAGAAAATAGACTATATTGCACTGCAATGTAAGTACTTGATAATAAAGTATATTTATACGGAGCATAGAATAGACAATAAAGGGGACACAGTCGTAGACTGGACTGTAGTGGAATCAGCGCACCGTAGGGACTATGTCGGATAGGTTGCGGAGACCAATCAAGACTATGAAGTCCCGCACAGGATGGACTATGAAGTAAAGAAAAGTAACAAAGTACTTGACAAATTAAGAAAAGTATGCTATAGTTCGCAGTATAGTACTATGTCGGATGTTAGGGATATCCGATAGCGATATAGGATGATTTATATTCTTCTACTATAGAAACCTCTCCGATAGCGTAAATCCTATATAGTACGCAACGTCTCCAAAAAGGATAAAGACTTGTTAAACGAATTAGAAGTAACAACTGATGTTGTCGAAAAGAAACAACGTCCTAAGATTGTTCGTCGTAAGTTAGGTCGTCCCCTAAAGAAGGACATCGAGGCGAAGAAGAAGGGTAATAGGGGTAAGGTCGGAAGACCTGCCGGAGACTCTGCACGAATTGCTGAATTCAAAGCAAGGTTGCTAGGCACTTCCGGAGATAAAATAATTGAAACACTTATCGCTAAAGCATTGAACCCTGACGATAAGGACAACATGGCGGCACTAAAGCTATGTGTCGATAGAATTCTGCCAGTGTCGGTATTCGATGCGGCAAAGAACGGTGGAACCACTCCACAGATCAGCATCAATATTACATCGCTAACACAACCAGAAATAACTGCTGATGTCGTGGACATGGGCGCTGTAGAGGAAGAAGATGACAACGCTTGACTTTAAGTTGTTGCGTTGGCAAACTGAAGTCTTTAAGGATACAACTCGCTTTAAAGTAATAGCAGCCGGGCGGCGGTGCGGCAAAAGCAGACTCGCTACCATGATGCTTATCATTAAGGCATTAGAAGCCCCTGAAGGGTCTGCAGTGCTGTATGTGTCCCCTACCCTAGGGCAGTCCAGACAAATCATCTGGGACAGCCTCCTAGAGATCGGTAGACCTGTTATTAAGTCGGCACACATTAACAATCTTGACATCACCTTAGTGAATGGTCGTAAGATTCATGTTCGTGGTGCAGATAACAGTGATACTCTTCGTGGTCTGAGTCTGTATTACGCAGTCCTCGATGAGTGTGCGTTTATTAAGCAGGAGACGTGGGAGAAGATTGTTCGTGCTTCTCTGTCGGATAACAAGGGAGAGGCTATGTTTATCTCCACTCCGTCAGGGCGTAACTGGTTTTACGATATGTATAAACTAGGCTTTTCAGAAGAAGACGAAGAATGGAAAGCATGGCACTTCACCACTAAAGACAATGAGACGATTGATCCGAAAGAGGTGGACGCAGCGAAGAAGACACTCTCATCTTTTGCGTTCAAACAAGAGTATGAGGCTTCTTTTGACAATGCCGGTCAGGAGATATTTAAAGAAGAGTGGATTAAGTATGGCGAGGCTCCGCAGCATGGCGACTACATCATCGCCATTGACCTTGCCGGTTTTGAGGAAGTTGCTAAGAATGCAGGCGCTTCTAAGAAACGGTTAGACGAATCCGCTATTGCAATTGTAAAAGTAGAAGACACTGGAGATTGGTTCGTTGAGAAGATTGTACATGGTCGTTGGGATATTAAAGAGACAGCGGGAAAGATACTTAGACTTGTACAAGAATACAAACCGATGGCTGTAGGAATCGAAAGAGGGGCGCTAAAGAATGCAGTGCATCCCTACTTAAACGATTTGATGAGAAAGAACAGCGTCTACTTCCATATCACAGATTTGACGCATGGCAACAAGAAAAAGACTGAGCGAGTAGCTTGGGCGTTACAGGGTAGGTTTGAGCATGGCAGGATTACCCTTAACGAAGATGAAGACTGGAAAGAGTTCGTAGATCAAGTACTCCAGTTTCCTACCGCTAATGTCCATGATGACCTTGTGGACGCACTAGCGTATGTTGATCAGATGGCTTTAACTAGCTATCAGCAGGATTACGAAGAAGACGATTACGAAGTACTAGATGTAATTTCTGGCTATTAAAGGAAAATCATGGCTGAGTTTGAAAAAGAAGAATTAGGACAAAACGAGTTCGAGCAACCAACCGAATCAGACAAAGAGATTGTCGAGTTCGTTGTCTCTCACTGTGACCGGTGGAGAGACCATAGAGATACAAACTATTTAGAAGAATGGAAAGAGTATGAAAGAATATTTAGAGGTAAGTGGGCTGCAGAAGACCGCACTAGAGAATCTGAGCGCAGCCGTATTATCTCCCCAGCGACTCAGCAAGCTGTGGAAACAAGACACGCAGAAATATGCGAAGCAGTATTCGGAAACGGTGAATGGTTTGACATCGCTGATGATGTTGCCGATCAACAGCTTATTGATATTGAAGTCCTTAAACTCCAGCTCAAAGAAGACCTAGAGAAAGAGAACATTAGAAAGGCTATCACTCAGGTTGAGTTGTTAGCTGAGATTTATGGTACTGGTATTGGTGAACTGACAGTCTCTAAGAAGATGGAGATGTTCCCACAGACAATGCCAATGGAAGATGGTACTGCCGCCTACGGAGTGATGGAGAAGGAATATACCTGCGTCAAGCTAAATCCCATCAATCCAAAGAACTTTCTCATTGATCCTAATGCAACAACCATTGAGGATGCAATGGGAGTCGCTATTGAATCTTATGTGTCAATTCATCAGGTCGTATCTGGTATCGAGAAGGGAATCTATCGTAAGGTAGATATCCAACCTTACGGACAAGACGACGATCTTGAGCCAACACAGGAAGAAGTACAGTTTAGAGACGACAAAGTGCTTCTCATGAAGTATTATGGTTTAGTTCCTCGTGAATACATTGAACAATTGGAGAACAAAGAAGGTGAGGAAGTTGTTGACTTATTTCCGGAGGATAGCACTGCGGATAAATATAGTGACCTCGTTGAAGCCATCGTTGTTGTTGCTAATGGCTCACTGCTCCTTAAAGCGGAGAAAACGCCTTACATGATGAAGGATCGTCCTGTTGTAGCATATCAGGATGATACAGTACCAAATCGCTTCTGGGGTCGTGGCACAGTTGAGAAGGCTTACAATATGCAAAAAGGTATTGACGCTCAGTTGCGTTCACACCTTGACAGCCTAGCCCTCACCACATCGCCAATGATTGCGATGGATGCTACACGATTACCTCGTGGCGCTAAGTTTGAAGTTAAGCCCGGCAAAGCAATCCTCACCAACGGTAATCCAGCAGAGATCCTATTCCCATTCAAGTTTGGTACTACCGACCAAGGTAACTTGGCAATTAGCCAGAACTTTGAGAGAATGCTTCTTCAGGCTACCGGAACAACCGATGCTTCTGGACAGCCTACACAGTTTACCCGTGATGGTGCAGCTCAGATGTCAATGTCAGTTGCTGGTATCGTTAAGAAGTACAAGCGTACACTTACAAACTTCCAAGAGGACTTCTTAGTTCCGTTGATTCGTAAAGCAGCCTATCGCTTTATGCAGTTTGATCCTGAGCGTTATCCTGCTTCAGATTACAAGTTTATCCCAATGGCTACATTAGGTATCATTGCTAGGGAATACGAGCAACAGCAGCTCATCGCATTGCTCCAGACTCTCGGTCCTGACACTCCAGTACTGCCGATGATCCTCAAAGGTATTATTAGCTCCTCTAGCCTACCAAATCGGGCTGAGATGATCCAGCAACTAGAGCAGATGATGCAGCCTAACCCAGAGCAACAACAGATGCAACAGGCTCAAATGCAGCTCCAAACCGCTGCTGCACAGGCTGAAATTGCTAAACTGCAGTCCGAAGCAACTCGAAACAACGCTTCTGCTCAGAAAGACGTAGTTGCGGCTCAATTGATGCCACAAGAAACCCAAGCAAGAGTTATTAGTGGTCTAAGTCAGAATATTCGTGGTCAAGACAGCTCAGGAGAGTTTGCTCAAAGAGCCAAGATTGCTGAACTAGCTCTCAAAGAAGAGGATATTAAGAGCAACGAGCGTATTGCATCGCTACAAATGTTGCAAAAACAATCAAAAAGTGCTTGACATTTTACAACTTTTGTGGTAATATCAGCATAATGTTGTAATAATACAACATAGTTCCTAAAACAGGAGAAAACTATGGACAAACAATTAGAAAAGTACTATGAAGAGCGATTTTCCACTATGACTACGGTTGGGTGGAAACAATTCATCGAGGATGTTCAAGGAATATTCGATGCGGTGAATAAAGTAGCTCCGATTCAAAACGAAATTGATCTGTTCTTTCGCAAAGGACAATTAGACATCCTTCAGTGGCTGCTAACTTTGAAAGAAAGCTCAGAACAGGCTTACGAAGCATTGCAACAAGACTCGTCGGGAGACGCTCAGGATGCCTCGTAGATGTAAAGGATGTCTTGAAGATAAAGATGAAAGTCTTTTTCATGTAGACAAAAGAGTTAAAAGTGGTTTGCGTTCACGCTGTAAGGCTTGTTATGCTGTTCTAAATAAAAAGAACAAACAAGTTAGAGGCTGGACAGAAAAAGATAAAGAAGCTCGGTATAGCAGACAGTATGGTTTAAAGATAGGCGAATATGCAGAAATGCTTGAAGCTCAAGATTATAAATGTGCTGTTTGCGGAAAAACTGAACAAGAGAATAAAAAACGGCTTGCAGTAGACCATTGCCACAAGACAGGAAAAGTTAGGAAACTGCTTTGTCATCATTGTAACTGTGCTTTAGGCATGGTTAACGATAATGAAGAAGTTTTAGTTTCAATGCTTTCTTATCTTAGGGAGAATAGTTAATGACAAGACGCTTATTTGAATTCCTTTGTGAAAAGGAACACCTTCAAGAACACTTGGTTAGTTGTGAGATAACTACAGTCCCTTGTTGGTTGTGCGGTAAAGACGCACACAGGCAGATTTCTGCACCCCGTATTAGCCTCGATCCTATCTCTGGCGATCATCCGCAAGCGACAGCAAGATGGGCTAAACAGCGTGAAGAAAAACGTCTTAGAGAGCGTAAGCTCAATTCGTGACGAAGACAACCCCTAACGGACCTTTGTTATTTTATAAATCCTACAATCACTTTGTGACGGGAGCATTATTATGGCTGCAAACTTTGTTGAACAAGAAGAACTGTTTGAAGGTACTGAGCAAGAAGAAGTATCCGATGTGACAACTGAAGACGCTGCGACACAAATCGCTGCACAACCTGAAGTTAAGCAAGAACCAACGGAAGAGTTACCTGAGAAGTATCGAGGTAAATCTACGTTAGAAATTGCAAAGATGCACCAAGAAGCTGAGAAGCTAATCGGTCGTCAAGCAAACGAGGTTCACGAGGTACGAAGTCTAGCAGATCAGTTACTCAAACAACAACTCGAAACTAAGCAACAGTTTAAGCCGGCTGAAACAGTTCCAGAAGAAGATTTCTTTGCTGACCCAAAGCAAGCTGTCTTAAAGACCGTTGATCAGCACCCTGCAGTACTTGAAGCTAAACAAAACGCACTCGAATTTAAGAGAATGCAAACTGCACAGAAACTGCAGTCTAAGCATCCCGACTTTGTGGAGATAGCACAAAACGCTGAATTCCACGAATGGATTAAAGCAAGTCCAATTCGTATAGATTTGTTTACAAGAGCCGACGCTGAATTTGACTTTAACTCGGCTGATGAACTTTTAAGCACCTACAAGGCGATTAAAGGTACTCAGTCTAATGAGAAGAAGACCCAAGCAGCAGAAGCACAGGCTAAAACTCAAGATACAGCATTACGTGCAGCAGCAGTCGATACAGGCGGTAGCGGGGAAAGCACTAGAAAGATTTATCGAAGAGCTGACCTTATCAAACTGAGAATGACAGACCCAGATCGTTACATGGCATTGCAAGACGAAATTCTTGCAGCTTATAACGAAGGGCGAGTTAAATGAAACTTAATAATTTAGGAGATTTATAAAATGGCAACAGCAGCATACCCCGGTGGATCCGGTTCAATCGTAGCAAAAACGCAAGCAGATAAGTTTATTCCAGAAATTTGGAGTGACGAAGTAGTAGCTGCTTACAAAAAGAGCCTCGTATTAGCTAACTTGGTTAACAAGATGTCTATGCGTGGTAAGAAGGGTGACACTCTTCATATTCCTAAACCAACTCGTGGTGTAGCAACTGCTAAAGCTGCAAACACAACAGTTACCATCCAAGCTGACACCGAGACCGAAGTATTAGTCTCTATTGACCAGCATTTCGAGTACTCACGTTTCATCGAGGACATCGTCGAAGTTCAGGCTTTGGCATCACTACGTCGTTTCTACACTGACGACGCTGGTTATGCTTTGGCTAAGAAAGTTGACGACACGTTGTTTACTTTAGCCAAGACCTTTGGTAACGGTACTACAACCTATGTTCATAGCAACAGCTATTACATCGACGCTTCTACTGGTCTCACAGCTTACGCTGCGGATACTGTAGTTCCTGCTGACGTATTTACTGATGCTGGCTTCCGTGCCTTGATCAAGTTGATGGATGATGCTGACACTCCAATGGATGGTCGCTTCTTCGCTGTTCCTCCATCACTGCGTGCAGCTATCATGGGTATTGATCGTTACAACAGCTCTGATTTCGTTGATGGTCGTGGTGTAAACAACGGTCAGATCGGTCAGTTGTATGGTATCGACATCTATGTAACCAGCAACTGCCCAGTCATTGAAACAGATGCTGAGAACACCGCAACCGCTGGTGGCGACATCAAAGCAGCTATCTTGGCTCATAAAGATACGATGGTTCTTGCTGAGCAACTAGGTGTTCGTTCACAAGTTCAGTACAAACAGGAATATTTATCCACTCTCTATACCGCAGACACCCTCTTCGGTACAAAGACACTACGTCCTGAAACTGGCTTTATCTTAGCTGTAAACGCCTAATATTGGCAACTCAAGCTCCTTAGCTTCGGCTAGGGAGTTTGTTTAAGTACATTTTATGAGTGTATTTAAACAAATAAGGAGATAGACCTTGGCAATCTATAGAGGACCCGGTGGTTCAGGCGATGCTACTCAAGACGCTGCAAGTGAAGTACTCTTAGCCTTAGCTGCTAAAGACGCTGCTATCGCTGCACAAGCTGCTGCAGAGGCAGCACAGGTTGCTGCAGAACTAGCAGAAACTAACGCTGAGACAGCAGAGACCAATGCAGAAACTGCAGAGACTAACGCAGAGACTGCTGAAACCAACGCAGAGACTGCAGAGACTAACGCTGCTGCGTCCGCATCTGCTGCTTCGACATCCGCTACTAATGCTGCTGCATCAGCTTCTACTGCAACCACCCAAGCAACTAACGCAGCTTCTTCAGCGTCTTCAGCAAGCACCTCAGCATCTAATGCAAGTACCTCAGCCTCTGCTGCTTCTACATCTGCAACCAACGCAGCAAATAGTGCAACATCAGCGTCTGGTTCGGCATCTACAGCAACCACTCAAGCAACTAACGCAAGTAACTCTGCCACCGCAGCAGCTACGTCAGCAACTAATGCTGCTAACTCTGCTACTGCTGCAGCTACTTCCGCTGCCGACGCAGTTACAACCCTTTCCTCTTCACTGTTAAAAGCAAACAACTTATCTGATTTAACAAATACATCTACTGCTAGAACTAATTTAGGTGTTGCTATTGGTACGGATGTTCTAAGTCCTAGTGGCTCTGGTGCTTCTTTAACAGCGTTAAACGCTACGAATATCTCTAGCGGTACTCTTGACGCAGGACGACTTCCTGCATTCTCTGGCGATGCTACTAGCACTATTGGTACAAGTGCTTTAACTCTTGCTACAGTAAACTCTAACACTGGATCTTTCGGTTCATCAAGTGCTGTTCCAGTTATTACAGTTAATGGCAAAGGATTAATCACTGCAGTAACAACTGCTGCAGTATCAGGCTCTATATCAGTTACTGGTGGTGACTTAACTCTGTCAGGTGATACTGGCACTGCAATCACTAACGCAACTCTTGCTACAGTAAACTCCAACACTGGTTCATTTGGTAGTTCTAGTTCTATTCCAGTTATCACAGTCAACGGTAAAGGTTTAATCACTGCAGTAACAACATCTGCCGTTGCTGGTGGTCAATACTTTGGTACTGCTGCAGTAAAAGCAATTGCTTATAACGCTTCAAACATTGATGAGAATATTACAATGAATTATAACGGTATGTCCGTAGGAGCTATTACTATTGGTTCTGGTTTCTCAGTTACAGTTAACTCTGGAGTAAGGTGGGTAATTCTATGAGTCTTATACTTTTGGGTTCAACTTCAGGTAGCGTTACATTACAAGAACCAGCCGTTGCTGGTACTACTGTATTGACCTTACCAGCAGTTACAGGAACAGTTCTGACTACTACTGGTCAGTTAATAGGAAACGGAACAACAACTAACGATTCTGCTTCTACTGGTCAAGTAGGTGAAGTTGTTTTAAGCACAGTTTCTTTAGTAAATTATCCAGCCACAGGAACATGGGGAGATTTAACTTCTATTTCATTAACTGCTGGCGATTGGGATATTGCTGCAATAACACAACAAACAACTCCAGGAACAATGACTGGTGAAACTAGATTAGGAATTTCTACTACATCAGGAAATTCTGCTACTGGTTTAACTATTGGATATAACAGATTAACTTTTATAAGTGCAACAGCAACAACTGATTCTGGTGGTTCAATACCAATGTATCGTTTATCACTTGCTTCAACAACAACAGTTTATCTTAAATATTTTACTGAATATAGTACTGGTACTCCAAAAGCATCAGGAACAATTATTGCAAGGAGAAGAAGATGATTTACGCACAAATTGGCAATTCTCTTGCAATGTATCAAGGCATGAGCCAAGAAACTATTGCGGCTATGCTTACAGCACAAAATATTACTTTTATATTTATAAGTGAAGAAGTTTATAAACAAAAACTTGCAGAAATAGAAGCACAAATGGGAGTAGCATAATGGCATCAATTATTAACGCCACAACCACAAATGGGTTGTCAACAAGTGCTGACAACTCAGGCTCATTACAGTTAGCTACTAATAACGGCACTACTGCGGTAACAATTAATACTTCACAGAACGTGGGTATTGGTACTAGTAGTCCTGCTTATGCTCTAGATGTTCGTTCTACAACTGCTCCAGCAATCCGTCTTTCCCGTTCTGGTACTGCTGGTCAAATTGCATCAATGGTATTTGAAGATGGTAATGCCACTTTAGGTTCTGGTAGTACAACCCGTGTAGCTTCTGATGCTGGTGCGATGTCTTTCTCTACTGGCGGTACAAGCGGTGCGGTTACTGGCGGCACAGAACGGATGCGTATTGATTCAGCTGGTGTTGTAAGCATTAAGAATACTGGAAGCACTGCAGATTTTGTATCGGAAACATCTACAAGCTTAATTGTAGGAAATGGTTCTGGAACACAAGCTATGACAGTTTACTCTGGCACAGCTAACAATGGAGCACTTTATTTTGCTGATGGCAATACTGGAGATGCTACTTATCGTGGTGCCGTTCAATACCTTCACGGTAGTGATGCTATGCGGTTCTTTACTTCAGCTGCAGAACGGATGCGTATTGACTCTAGTGGTAATTTGTTGGTTGGTTGTACAGCAATTCCAAGTAGTTCTGTTGGCGGTTCTGCTTTTCAAGTTGCGGGCGATGGTCGTAGGCAACTTATACAGGCTACTACATCAACAGGCACAAGAGCCTTACAAGAATTTTATAACCCAAATGGTAATGTTGGTTCTATTAACACAAGTGGTTCAGCAACTAATTATGTAACCTCATCCGATTACCGCCTAAAGAACACTATTGCACCAATGACAGGTGCTTTGGCTAAAGTAGCACAACTAAAGCCTGTTACATATAAATGGAAAGCCACAGGCGAAGATGGTCAAGGATTTATTGCCCATGAACTTGCTGAAGTTGTGCCTGATTGCGTTGTTGGGGAAAAAGATGCTGTAGAAACTTACACAGATGAAGATGGTAATGAGCAGACACGAATCAAAGCACAAGGTGTTGACACATCATTCTTAGTAGCTACTTTGACTGCTGCAATTCAAGAACTAAACACCGATTTGGCTAACACCAAACTGCTGCTTACTGAGGTAAGCAATAAAGTAGACGCACAAGCAGTCCGTATCGCTGAATTAGAAGGAGCTAAATAATGGCTATCGTACTTGACGGCACAAACGGAGTTACAACTAATTCGGGTACTCTTATATCAGCAACCACCATTGGAGTTGGCGGTGCTACTCCCTCTGCTAGTGGTGCTGGTATTACATTCCCAGCTACTCAATCAGCAAGCACAGACGCTAATACGTTAGATGATTATGAGGAAGGTACTTGGACACCAACTATTTCCTATACAACAAGTGATGGCAACTTATCTTATGCAACACAAGTTGGTAGATATACAAAAGTAGGAAACATAGTAACAATTACAGGACAAGTTGTTTTTTCTGAAACTACTGCAAGCGGTAGTGTTCGCATTGCTTCTTTACCTTTTACCTCTGTAAATGTTTCAAATTATAGAAGCTCTGGTGGTGTTTACTTTGATAACATGGCGGGCACAGCAAACGCTGGTTATGGAAGAATTGCAGAAAATTCTACTTTGTTTGTTATGACATATGCTGATTCTGGCGGTCAAGGCGGATTAACGGCTACACAAACTGCCGCTAGTGCAACTATTCAATTTTCAATTACTTATCAGGCGGCTTAATAATGGCACTTACAGAAAACACAAGCATTGACCAAATTGAAATAGTGGGTGGTTGGAATATTCAAATTCGACAAGCTACTGTTATTGAGCGAGATGGTCAATTTGTATCAAAAACATTCCATCGTTGGGTATTAACTCCTGATATGGACATTAGCGGTCAAGAACAAAAGGTTAAAGATATTTGTAATGTGGCATGGACTGATGAAGTTAAGTCTGCATACGAAACATTTAAGGCTGAACAAGCTCAAAGGATGACACCATGACAGAATCTGATTTAAAACTCCTAAGCCACGAAGAAGTCTGTAAGGTTCGCTACGAACAGATTAACGCTAGACTAAAGAGACTAGAACAGATTCTCCTCGGCACTGCTGGGTTCATTATTATAACTTTATTAACTCTGGTACTTAAATGAGCAGACCACATTCCGTAGGTAAAAACCTAACTGCTAATGTTAAGACAACTGTCTTTACTGTTCCAACTAGGAACATGGCTAAGTGGACTTTAGCACATATTAGTAATCATACTGGTAGCAATAAATCAGTTAGTCTTTGGTGGTACGATTCCAGCGAAAACACTGAGATTGTGATTATTGACGGTTATAATCTTGATGCTAGAAAATATGTACAGTTTAATGGCGGTGCATATGTAGTGCTAGACGAAGGAGATGAGATCCGAGTACAGTCTGAGACAGGATCTTCAATGTCTATTATTGTGAGCATGGAATTAGAACAACGCAGTACCGTACAAAACTTTGCATAAGGAATAATTATGCCACTCGCTAAAGGCAAATCCCAGAAGACCATTAGTAAGAACATCTCTAAACTGGCTAAAGAAGGCTATCCTCCTAAGCAGAGAGTAGCAATTGCTTTAAGACAGGCTGGAGTCGCTAAACCCAAAAAGAAAGGAAAGTAATATGCCAATGGTAAAAGACAAGAAGTTCCCCTATACAACTAAGGGTAAGAAGCAAGCTAAGTCGTATGCTCAGAAAACTGGTGCTAAGGTAGTATCTAAGCCAGCTAAGAAGATGGGTGCAATGCGTGGCTACTAAACCCGGCTTGTATGCCAATATCGCCGCTAAACGCCGTCGTATTAAGGCGGGTTCCGGCGAGAAGATGCGTAAGGTAGGCAGCAAAGGCGCACCTTCGGCGCAGGACTTCAAAGAATCTGCTAAAACAGCTAAAAAGAAGAAATAATGCCAAAGAAAGCATATCAGAACCCAGAAGGTGGTTTAAACGCCAAAGGAAGGGCTTACTTCAAGCGAACAGAAGGTGCTAACCTCAAGCCTCCAGTTTCTGCTAAAGCGGCTGCAAAGTCGCCCAAAGCGGCTGGAAGGCGAAAGAGCTTCTGTGCAAGGATGGGCGGTGTCAAGGGTCCGATGAAGGATGAAAAGGGTAGACCTACTCGTAAAGCCTTGGCATTAAAGAAGTGGGATTGTTGAGATTTTACTTGACAAAACAGTCAAACTATGATAGGATAGCACATGGCTTCAATGAACTATATTCAACTTGTTAATGACGTACTTATTCGTTTACGAGAGCCAGAGGCTTCCTCGGTATCGGATAACGCTTATGTTAAGCTCATTGCTCGTTATGTTAATGATGCTAAGCGAATGGTTGAGGACTCCTATAACTGGAATGCTCTATCAGAGACACTGTCTGCCACAACAACAGCCGATGTATTTAACTATGTATTAACAGGTTCTGGTCAACGCTTTAGGGTTATTGATGTACTAAACGACACTGATAACTTCTTTGTAACAAATGCTCCTACTGTGTGGATGGATCAACAGTTCTTGTTGACGACTCCACAAAAGGGTAGTCCAATGTACTATAACTTTAATGGTACAAACGCTAACGGCGACACCCAAGTAGATTTGTTTCCTATTCCAAATGGTGCTTATAACCTTCGCTTTAACATTATCAAGCCACAAGTACCTTTAGCAATTAACGCTGATACTCTGTTAGTACCGGACGAACCAGTCATCTTGGGTGCATTGGCTAGGGCGCAAGCAGAGCGTGGCGAAGACGGCGGTGTACAGTCTGGTGAGACTTATGCTTTATATCGTCAAAGTTTATCCGATGCTATTTCATTAGAATCCAATCGCTATATTGAAGAATCTCAGTGGAACTGGGTCTAATGGCTAGTAAGTTACTAACATCGTCTATAGCAGCACCGGGGTTTTTTGGACTCAATCTACAAGAGAGTAGTATTACGCTTTCTTCTGGTTATGCACTAAAAGCACAGAACTGTGTGATTGATAAATATGGTCGTATCGGTGCAAGACGAGGATGGACTACAGTAAACTCTGCAGTTAATACTGACTTAGGTGCTGGTAATCCAGTAGAGTTTATATTTGAATTAGTAGATGGTGGTAGTAATCAAGTGTTAAGTGCTGGTAATAATCAGTTATTTGTAGGAACTACTACGATGACTACTAAGACAGTGCGTAATACTACTAACAGCGGTGACGCTACTTATACTATTACAGCTAATAACTGGCAGGGTGCTGCCATGTCTTATGGAGATGTTACAGACTTCCAAGCTCATGTATATTTAGCACAAGCAGCACACCCTATGTTGGTGTATCATGAGTTACCTATTTCTGGTAATCCTTTTAATTCGCACGATAGCGGTACATTTGGCTACCAACGTGTAGGAGATGACGCTAAGTTACCTTCTAATCATAGCACAGCAACATTCATGCCTAGCTGGGTGTTGTCTGCTTACGGTAGAATCTGGTGTGGTGGTATCTCAGGAGACACTCAGACTGTCTATTTCAGCGACTTACTAGCTGGTACAGACTTCTTAAATGGGTCTGCTGGGTATTTAAACCTACAAGAAGTATTACCTAACGGTGATCCTGTAGTCGCTGCTGCAGCACATAACGGATATATTATATTCTTTGGTCGTAAGAACATAGCAATCTATGCTAATCCTTTAGACACAGGAGCGTTAACACTTGTTGAAGTTATCTATAATGTAGGATGTATTGCTAGAGATTCAGTACAGAACATCGCAACAGATGTGTTGTTTTTATCTGACTCAGGAGTTCGTAGTCTACAGCGAGTAATCCAAGAGAAGTCTATGCCAATGCGAGACATCTCTAAGAATGTTCGTGATGAACTAATGGCTGCCGTAGCATCTGAGACAGACTTAACTAAGATTAAAAGCATTTACTATGAAAGAGATGCTATATATTTATTAACGCTTCCTACAACTAAGTTTGTATATTGTTTTGATACTCGTGCTGCACTGCAAGATGGTTCTATGAGAGTTACAGTCTGGGACAGCATAGAGCCTAAATCATTATTTGTTACTCAAGCAAGAGACTTATACTTAGGTAAGCCGGGATATATTGGTAAATACTACGGCTACGCTGATAATACTTCTAGTTATCGTCTTGCTTACTATACTAATTACTTTGACTTTGATGCGTCTACAAATCTTAAATTACTAAAGAAGATTGGTTGGGTATTGATTGGCGGTACTAATCAAGCAGTAGCTATTAAATGGGGATTTGATTATAACGAAAGTTATCAAGCTACTACTTATAATTTGGATGCTGCTACAGTGTATGAATATAATAACTCTACTGTAGATACTATCCCCGGATCATCCGAATATAATATTGCTGAATATACATCAGGTATTGTTTTAGATCGATTTAACATTAATGCTGGTGGTCAAGGAACTGTAATGCAGTTAGGCTTAGAAGCAGATATTAATGGAAATCCAGTTTCAATTCAGAAAATAGACGTAGCAATTAAGCAAGGAAAGACTTTAGTCTAAGGACATACTATGGCAAACTATACAAAAGCAACTAACTTTACAGCTAAAGATGGATTACCTACTGGTAACTCAGGCAAGATTGTTAAAGGTACAGAGATTGATACTGAGTTAACTGCGGTAGCTTCAGCTATTTCATCTAAGGCAGATATAAACAGTCCTGCACTAACAGGAACTCCTACTGCTCCTACTGCGTCTGCTGCTACAAATACAACACAATTAGCTACTACTGCTTTTGTACAAACTGCTCTAGCAAGTGCCTTTACATCTGGTATGATTATGATGTGGTCTGGGACAATCGCTACGATTCCTACAGGCTGGGTATTGTGTAACGGTTCTAATAGCACTCCTGACCTTCGTAATAAGTTTGTTATTGGTGCGCATACTGATTCTACTGGCGTAGCATACTCCACAGTAACTGGAAGCAATACACAGACAGGCGGTACTAAAGACGCTATTGTTGTAACCCACAATCACACAGCTACTAGCACATCAAGCGGTGGCTCACATCAACACTTTATTGCAAACAATGTTGAGGCAGGAAACGAAGGTACATTAACATCAAGCAATACAATGGCACGAAGAGGCTCGTTCGGCAGTGACTATAACTACGACCCTGCGTCTACAAGCAGTGCAGCTAATATTGGTTTGACAAGTTCTGCTGACGCAACTCCTTCAGTGTCCACAACAATTGCAAATAATGGATCAAGTGGTACAGACCAGAACTTACCTCCATACTACGCTCTTGCGTTTATTATGAAGACCTAATATGAAAGTACCTGTAGTCATTAGAAACGACTACACAATGTTTCTAGAATTACACGATGCAGCATTGTGGTTTCATACAGATGTACGAAAGTGGACATCAGAAGTAAAAGTAAAGTATTTAGAAGATTTAAATATATTACAGGATTTAATAAACAGTCCTTTATTTGCACTAGTACAGCAACGAAATAAGAAACTAAGTAAATTTGGTAAAGTAATTGGTTTTAAATATGAACAACCCTTTTTAGGTAATGATAAACAAATGTATGACATCTATAGTAGGAGTAAATAATGGGTAGCTTTGCGCAATTTGCAGGTCCAGTCTTTTCGACTGTCGGAGGTCTCATTAGCGGAGGCAAAGCTGCTGACGCTGCCAGAGGAGAGGCGGAGTCGCTTCGTGCTGCTGGTCTGCGTTCTTCGCAGATGGCTTCGTTTCGTCCTATTGGACTAAGAACTGGCTTCGGAACTTCTAACTTCCGAGTAAATGAACTAGGGCAAGTCGAAGAAGCAGGGTACGAATTAACGCCAGAGTTACAATCCTTACGCAATCGATTTATCTCAGGAGCTACTGGAGCGCCTCGTGCTATTACTACACAGGTTCCTCAAGTTCCAGAAGGATATAGTCTAACTGACACTACTGGTGGACCTAGGACTATGGTTATGCCAAGAGACGGTTTTACTTATGCTTATGGTCCTTCCGGTGACCGCATTGAAGTTCCTCTGACAGCACAGACTAGTTATGAACCAACACAAGGATACGACCCTACTCGTGTCCAGCAACTAACAGAACCTATTTATGGCGGAGCAAGCTCATTATTCAATTTAGGCGGTAGCTACTTAGGTGCAAATCCACAAGAGGTTGCAGCTAAGTACATCTCTGATAGACAAGGATTATTAGAACCTAGTCGTGCTGCTGAGTTTGGTAGAATAAATGCTAGGAACTTTGCCACAGGTCGTGGTGGTCTAGGTGTGCAGACAGGCACTGGCACTGCTCCAACTAATCCTGCATTACAGGCATATTACAATACTATCTTCCAACAAGATAAAGCATTAGCTGCCGAAGCAGACACAGAAGCCATGAATCGTATTCGGTTCGGTGGAGAACTATACGGTGCTGGCGGTAAACTTGCTGCTGGTATTCCATCGCTGTTTAGTGGTTCATTCTTACCGATTGAGACACAGCTTAACATGGCTAAGAGTATTGAATCACTAGGACAAAACCCATATCAAATGAGTCTAGACTTAGCTGCTGCACAGTCGGGTGCTGGTGCAAGATCAGGTGAATTGTATTTAAGACCACAAGCTGCTGCAGCTAGTGCTTACAGATCGTATCAAGGCTATAGTCCACTTGGTTCTGCCTTTACTAATTTAGGGGCAGGAATGGGCGGCGGTGGCGGTGGTGGAGGTATGGGAGCTGATATGGGTATTGGAGGTTCTGGATTAAATCCTTACAATCGCTATGGTAGTGGTATGTTTGATTGGGGAAGAGCGCCTACAGGTTCTACTGGTTTTGAATCGTGGGAAAGTCCCTACATTTAGTAAAAGGAATAATCATGGCTGACATCGTAAATAGTTTATTTGGTATTGATCCTGCTGCATTGCAACAGCAACGAGCATCAACAGATCAAGCAGCGGCGTTGAAGTTTGCAGGGCTTGATGACTTACAACGAGCGCAATATGGAATTGCTCTTGGTGCAAGAGGCATTGGTCGAGGCATTAATCAGTTAATGGGCGGAGATGAACAACTTAATAAAGCTACAAAGGTTAGGCAGTTAGCATCACAGTTTGATATGACCAGTGCTGAAGGTATAGAACAGTTTGCTCAAGCCGTGTCTCCGTTTGCTCCAGATGTTGCTCAAGCCGCTATTAAGCGTCGTGATGAGATGCGATTAACTTCTGCAAATATATTCCAAAAGTCAGGAGAGAACATTAATACGCTAATTTCTTCTGGTAAATTTACTCCAGAAAGTTTAGCGGTTTATAAACAAAGTCGTAATCCTGCTGATTTAGAGTTAGTAGAAAAAGGATTATCCAATACAAACAAAGAAAAAGTAGCTGGTGCTGTAGAAGCAAATACAATGTTAGAGTTTGGTATTTCTGAAATTGGTAACTATCGTGATATGATTAAAAAAGGAGAAGTACAGTACGGTCCTCTTACAAATTTAACAGCACGGGCTTCCGCAGCTATTGGTTACCCTACAGATAATGCTTTAAAACAACAGGAAATAGAATCCTTCTTAATTAGCCAGATAAATGAAGTTTTAAATGCAGCAAAAGGTGTTCAAGCCAAAGACGATGCATTACGAGCTGAACGACAGATTAAAACATATCTAGCTGCTAATAGTAATGACGGAATGGACAAAGCCTTAGAGCTTCTTGAAAAGACCAAGAGGAATGTTAAGAAGGCTAATGAAGCGTATATTAATTCATTGACTGGAGAAACTGCTACTAAAAAACCAACAACTCCTGCTACACAAGGTTCTCCTAAGAATATATATAATGTTGTTCGTAGTCGGCAGGGTTGGACAGATGCTACAGATGCAGAAATCGAGACAGCAATTAAAGCTGGTAAAATCAAAGTCCCTACTGGTAAATAAAAACTATGGCACGATATAAAAATACTGAAGAAGCAATTGCTAATTTAACGCAAAAGATACAGGCTAAACGAAGCGAACTATCTAATATTGGTCAAACAACCGATGCGTCGTTAAAGAAACGAGCTGAAGCCGCACAGGACGAATTAAATAAACTATCTCGTCAATTGTATGTTGCTCAGTTAGGCAATAAAGGAGTAAGTGGTCAAGTCGAAGCTGCTGTGTTGGGCGGTGTTACTGGCTTACCTAAACTATTTACAAGCGTTGCTGATTTAGCCGCTGCGGGTGGTCGTAAACTAGAACAGTTATTTCCAGAAGCTGCTAAGTACCAAGCATTTACAACTAAACAGATGCGTCCCGATGCCGAGTTAACTCCACGAGTTTTTCCGGGGATTGAAGTAACAACTCCTGAAACGGCGCTGGCTTTTGGTGCGGGACAAGGTGCAGCTACATCAATGTTCGGTGGTCCGGTGGTCACAGCTATAGGGGCAACAACTGGCGCTATTGATGAGCGTATATTTGAAGGCGCTCCTGTTACTTCCTTGGTAACTGCTTTAGGATTCTTAGGATACGGCGGTATTCGAGGTATTTCCCAATTTAGGGAATCTAGAAGTTTTAATAAATTCTTACAACAATTAGGACCTGATGAAACTAATCGTTTGCGTCAGTTTATGATTTCTGGACAAGATAGTAAAGACCCATTAATTGCTGGTACTATTAATAAACTACGCAGTAATCCAAAGTTTGCAGAGTTCTTTACTGAGTTAGAAAAAGGAGCAACAACTAAAGTTCTGTCTGGAATGACTCCAGAAGCAAAAGCAGGAAAGATTGCAGAGCCTGTATATAGTGCTTATAAAGAACAGATTGCTCGGTTGTATGATAATATAGTAGGTAAACCTGTATCGACAAAGTTTGATAAAGCATCACAACTAGCAGGAGATCGTACAATCCCGGTTAATACCACAGCAGATAAAATTGATGAACTTATTGAAGGTTTTAAGGCATCAGGAACCGATAGTTCTAAAGCAGCTATTGCGTACTTAGACAGATTTAAGACAAGATTATTAGGAACTCCTAATAGTGTAGGATATTTACCAAAAGACACTACCATTCAAAAGATTCAGGGTAATCTAGCATCGTTTGGGGCAGAAGCGGCAGGGCAAGAAGGAATGCTGCGTAATGTGGCTAAGAACGACCAGCAACGAATTGCTAAAGCATTGTTTGGTTCGTTAAAGGACGATTTAAGCGACGTTTCAAAAACAACGACTGATAAACAATTACAAGCTGCTGCTAATTTATTAGAGTCAGCTCGTAATGATGTTAGTAAGGGATATGATGCATTAAATCAATTTAGAGCAAGAGGCTTGCCTAAAGTATTTAAAGACAAAGAGGTCTATGAGTTTGCTGATGAAGATTTAGTTAAAGCATTTAAAGGATTAAACAGCAAAGAACTACAACAAACTAGAGCAATTCTTGAAGTAGAGAATCCAGACGCTTTAGCTAGGGTTCAGAAGAATCTTTATGAGGATTTTGTTTCGACAGCAAGAACAACACTACCTGATAATACAACTGGTATTGATTTACAGAAATTAGTTCAACGCTATAATTCATTACCAAAAGCAGAACAAGAGACGCTTGCATTCTCATTAGGAAGTAATGCTAAAGAGTTTGGAGAACGGATGACGGATGCGCAGAGATTCTTTAATTACACAATGAAATCAGGATCAATTCTACCGTCTGGAGAAATTAATCCTGCATTAGTATCTGAAGCCGCTTTTGCTGCATCCGGTGGTAGCTATACAGCAGGTAAAGCTGGAGGTGTCACAGGACGACTCCTTAATTACTTTAAAGGCGAATTAAATGACGATCAAGTCTTTAAATTGTTATTAACTCCTGAAGGTAAAGATTTCTTAAAAACCGCATCGTTAAGTCCTAATGCCGTAAAAACACTAGATAAATTAACAAAAGTACAAAATACAGCGCCTACTGGACTTGCTCTTACTTTGTCTACTGGCGTAAAACAAAACATTCAAGAAACAGAAGTAGGTATACGTCCAACTGGCAGACCGGATTTGGATTTAACAATTGAAGAACCAGCAACAGCTCCTACAACAACAGAAAGACCAAGTCTTGATCTGAGCTTTAATCCAACAGATATTGAAACTAAAATTAGGGATGAAGCAAATAAGCAAGGTTTAGGAAACTATGCTGATTTGTTTGTCCGCCAAGCAAAACAAGAATCTGGCTTTAATCCGTATGCTGTGTCAAAAGCAGGAGCGCAGGGTACATTTCAATTAATGCCGGCTACTGCAACGGAACTAGGCGTGACTGATCCATTTGATGTTGACCAGAATATTTCTGGGGGTATTCGTTATATGGGACAGCAATTACAGCGTTTTAATGATCCGGCACTAGCTTTAGCTGCATACAATGCCGGTCCTACAAGAGTGGCTAAGTTAGGACGAATTCCAGACATTCCAGAAACGCAAGATTATGTTAGTAAAATACTAGGAACAATGTAGTAACAGAATAAGAATATGATTCCATGTCCGACCAATTTGGTTTTATCGAAGGAGCAAAGTCTGTAACCAGTAGTATGGATGCTAGTCGAGAGGCTAGTAAGTCTATTACTAAGAGCATTACCGATGTACAGAAAGACGCTGGAGCAGCAGCACAGCAGAAAGACCTAGAGCGTAAAAGACAGATAAGAGAAGCACAGGTCTTTAAAGAGCAGTATTTCAAACGGGCATTGATGGAATGGCAACGTCAAGAAGACATTCGCATTGAGGAAGCAAAAGTAAAAGCTGATTTCATAAGAAAGCATGGAACTAAACGCTGGAATGAAATTGAATCCATTAAACAAAAGATAGAGAAACAAGATAATGAACTTACTAGAGAGTTTAAAGAAGATTTGGCAAAGAGTCGTCGAGCAATGTTCATGTGCTATGCAGTGGCTGCGGTCATTGCTTGGTATTTAACTTGGGGGTATAAACAATGATTCCATTAATGGCGCTAGTAGACGTTGGGATGAAAGTCCTAGATAAGTTCATTCCTGATCCAGAAGCTAAGGCAAAGGCTCAGAAAGAGTTGCTACAGATGCAGCAAGAAGGCAGACTCGCTGAGTTAAACGCTGATATGAATGAGCAGAATAATGTATCAGACCGTTGGAAAGCTGATCTTGCTAGTGATTCTTGGTTGTCTAAGAATATACGACCTATGTCTTTAGTGGCTATCTTTGTAGGATACTTCTTATTTGCAATGATGTCGGCTTTTGGCTACGATGCTAAAGAGTCCTATGTCAATCTACTAGGTCAGTGGGGAATGCTGATAATGAGTGCATACTTTGGTGGTCGTACTCTAGAGAAGATTATGGATATGAAAGCGAAGAAAGATGAACCTAAGCAATAACTTTACCTTAGAAGAGTTAACTCACTCTGAAGTAGCAGAGCGTAAGAACCTAGATAATACCCCTAACGCTAGTGAGGTTGCTAATCTAACTCGATTGGCAGCCTTGCTAGAGCAGGTTAGGTCTTTGCTAGGCAAGCCGATCATGATTAATTCAGGCTTTCGCTCTAAACCAGTCAATGACTCTGTCGGTAGCAAGGACACTAGCCAGCATAGGCTAGGTTGTGCTGCTGATATCAGAGTCCCCGGAATGACCCCTAAACAGGTCGTAGAGGCGTGCTTGGCTTCGGATATACCCTTTGACCAAATCATCGAAGAATTCGGCTCTTGGACGCATATAAGCGTTCCTAACGGTGCTTCTGACAAGCCTCGTAGACAAGCCTTAATTATTGATAAGGCTGGTACTAGGAATTTT
>Ga0181352_1000231_pt1 | contig 25289 bp, 45 predicted proteins | sample Fa13VDMLBSN_FD_130103 | JGI IMG/M metagenome (GOLD analysis project Ga0181352, IMG submission 130103) | Freshwater viral communities from Lake Michigan, USA - Fa13.VD.MLB.S.N | ecosystem: Environmental > Aquatic > Freshwater > Lake | place: USA: Michigan | collected 2013-09-23 | reverse complement strand
CGATCCCATCGCGGCCCTGCAGATCGTCGATCAGTCCCTGTTCGACAGCTACGGCGACTTCACCAGCGCCACCCCGGCGATGATCGCGCCCTCGGGCACGAAGTTCCGCTTCAGCGGCAATCCGGGCGAGGACAACGCCGCCGTCTGCACGCTGCGCTACTACGCCCGCCTTGCGACGCCGAGTGCGACCAATCCCGACAACTGGATTCTGGCGAACGCGCCGGCCGTCTACCTGAACGGCATCCTCCTGGAAGCCTCGATCTTCAGCGGCGATGCCGATGCGGCCAAGGCTTACTCGGCCATGTACGGGGCGGAGGCGGCGGGCCTCAATCGCAAGCGCAACCGTGTCCTGAGTTCCGCGCACAACCTCAGGATTCGCTTTCGCGGACGCACGCCGTGACTTTGGTGCCCTACGGCCAGTGGGCGCCTGACAGCCCCGAGCTTGGCGACACGGCCCTCGAAGCCTCCGGCGTGATCCCCGAGGCGGACGGCTATCGGCCCTTCAAGGCGCTTGCAACCATCTCCAATGCGCTGACGGCACGAGCGCAGGGCGCGGCATGGTTCCGCGCACCCGGCGGCGGGACCAAGAACTTCGCGGGCGACGCGACCAAGCTCTATCTGCTGTCGAGCGCGACGTGGAGCGATGTCACGCGCGCCTCGGGTGGTGCCTATGCGACGGGCGGAGACAACAACTGGCGATTCGGCCAGTTCCAGACGTTGGCCTATGCCACGAACGGCGTGGACGCCCTGCAGAGTTTCGACCTGTCGGCGGGCACCAACTGGATCGCCGCAGCGGGCTCGCCTCCGGTCGCCAAGTTTATTGGCGTCGTGAAGAACTTCCTTGTGATCGCCAACATCTCCGGCGCACCGCAGCGCACCAAGTGGTCGGGTGACAACAACTCGGGCACATGGACGCCAAGCGTCACGACGCTCTCCGACGAGCAGGATCACCCTGACGGCGGCGAAATCACCGGATTCGTCGGGGGCGAGTTCGGCCTGGTGTTCCAGGAAGAGACTATCCGCCGGATGGTCTTCGAGGGCGCCCCGACCGTCTTCCGCTTCGACAAGATAGCCGAGAACATCGGCGCCACGATCCCCAACAGCGTGGCGGGCTGGGGCAATCTCGCCTTCTTCTGCCATCGCTCCGGCTTCTACATGGTTCGGGGCGGGCAGGAAGTCGTGCCGATCGGGCGCAATGCAGAGGGCGGCAGTCGCATCGACCGCTGGTTCTGGGGCCATCTCGATCAGACGAATATCCACCGCGTGACGGCGGCCTTCGATCCAGTCAATGCGCTGTACGTCGTGTCTTTCCCATCGAACAACAGCAGCGGCACGCCCAACTCGAAACTGATCTACAGCGTCAGCGCCAATCGTTGGGCGCACGTCGATTCCACTTGCGAGATGATCTATTCCGGCGCGACGCAGCAGAGCTACACGCTGGAACAGCTCGACACGTTCGGCACGCTGGAAACCCTGCCGTACTCGCTCGATAGCTCCTACTGGTTGGGCTCGCGCCAGCTTCTCCTCTCGGGCTTCGATACTGACCACAAGTACGGGACATTCAGCGGCAACAACGTCGCGGCGGTTCTGGATACGGGCGAGTTCCAGCCCATCCCCGGCCGCAGGGCTCTCCTTCGTTCCGCTCGCCCGATGATCGACGGCGGCTCGCCCACGATGATCTGCGGCGCCCGGTCCCTTCACCAAGGCATCGTCTCCTGGGGACCGGAACGCGCAAGGGCAAACAACGGCGCGGTGCCGCTACGGGCGGCGGGGCGGTATTTCCGGCTGCGGACGAAGCAGGCAGCGGGCGAGACCTGGCAGTGGGCGCAGGGTGTCGATGACATCGACGCGCGTGGAGCGGGGTTGCGATGATGGCGACGGGCATCTCGCGAGAGTGGATTTCCGAAGTGTGGCCGCGTCTCTGGCCGCTTCTGGCGCCAGCATATGCGAAATCGCGCGAAAAAACCGACCTGTTGGCCGGGATTCGCGCAAAGGATTTGCAAGCCTGGGCGATATTTGATAAGGATATTCTAGTCTCCGGCATCGTCACGCGCCTTCGGGCCGTGGGGACAAGCGGACACCTAGACTGCCGAATTTGGCTTGTTGGTGGTGATCGCTTGAATATCTGGGCTCCTGACCTCATCGCGAAACTGTCTGCCTGGGCGAAAGCCGAGGGCTGCACCAGCCTGTCCGGCTCCGGCCGCAAGGGCTGGGCGCGCATCGTTGCCCGCTTTGGTGGCGAGCGGATTGAGGATGAGGACGGCGAGCCCGCGTGGAGGCTTGCGCTATGAGTGGTGGTGGCGGATCAGGCAGCGGCGGCAGCAGCACGCAGACGACCAGGAACGTCAACGAGCCGCCCGAGTTCATCAAGCCGATGCTGCAGGGCGGCATCACGGACTTGAACCAGATCTACATGCAGCGGGGCGGGGCAGGCGGTGCGCCAGCCTATTACTCTGGCAGCACGGTTGCGCCGTTCTCCAGCCAGACCGAGCAGGCGCTGCGGATGATGGAGCAGCGCGGGGCCAATGGTTCGCCGCTGACGGGCGCGGCGCAGACCCAGCTCACCGACACGATCAACGGCAAGTACCTCGACCCGACCAGCAACCCGCAGTTCAAGGCGGCGCTGCAGGCGTCGCATCAGCCCTACATCGACCAGTTCATGGGCACGGTGATTCCCGGCGTGACCTCGGCATTCGAGGGCTCTGGCCGCACCGGCTCGCCCGCGCACCAGATGGCGGTCGATCGCGCCACGACCGGCCTCAACCGCACGATTGCCGACGCCGACGCCAAGGCGGGCTCTGAATACTTCACGACGGCGCGCGGACAGCAGATCGCGGCCTCTGGCATGGCGCCGACGCTGGCCAATCAGGATTACGTCGACATCAACCAATTCGGCACAGCAGGCCAAGCGCGGGACAATCAGGCGCAGTCGCTCATCGACGCCGACGTGGACCGCTACAACTACAACCAGAACAAAGACATGGACTACATCAGCCGCTATCTGGCGATGCTGAATGGTGGCTATCCCGGCGGCACGACCACCGGCACCGGCACGACGATAGGCACGCGCCCCGCGCCCGACGCTTTCGGCTCGATCTTCGGGCCTGCTGCGAGCATCGCCGGCCTTGGGCTTCAGGCAGCATCTTTATTCTCTGACGAACGCCTGAAGGAAGACATCGCGCCAATCGGCAAGACGCACGACGGGCAGAACATCTACTCGTATCGCTACAAGGGCGACCCGCGCCGCACCGTGGGCCTGCTGGCCCAGGAGGTCGCGGAGACGCACCCCGAGGCCGTGCATGTCGATCCCGCCAGCGGGTTTTTGAAAGTGAACTACAGCCAAGCTCTGGGGCTTTTCTGACATGAACATGCCCTTTGGTCCCAACGATCCCAACTCACTCGTCGCCCTCCGCGCCCGCGCGATGATGCCCGGCATGCAGACGGGGCCTGTCGCGCCGCATATCCCGCAGCCGGGCTTCCGTCCTCCGGGTGCCGGTGGCGCTCCGGGACTCCCGCAGCAGCCGCAAACGCCGGGCATGGGGCTTGATCCCACCATGCTCGCGATGATGTCGATGGCGATGCGGAAGCCGGGCGGCAATGAGCAACAGGTCAACGACGTGCTCGGCGCGGCTCCTCCGGGTGGCAACTCCGACCCCTTCGCGCAAGGCGCGGCACAGACCGCCGACATGCAGGGCGGGTGGCTGCAGCGTGCCCTGAAGGGCCTCTTCTAAATGCCCGTGAATCCTTTTCTGGACGACAAGGGCAGCCAGCTTGCCATGCTGCTGATGTCGCTTGGCGGCGGGATTTCCAACGCCGCGCAGAACGGGCAGCCGGCGTGGGCGGGCATTGGTCCGGGCGTGGCTGGCTATGCCGGCGCAATGGGGCAGCAGCAGATGCGCGCCCGAGAGCAGGCGGATCAAGAGGAAGTGCGCGCGCTGCGTCGCCAGCAGTTCGGCCTCCAGGAGCGCGAGTTCGCCAGCAAGGAAGCCGAGCGCGCCCGCGCCGAGAAAGCTGCGACGGGGTGGAGCCCGCCCGGCATGCGTCCCGATACGACCGTGCGGATGGGGCCGGGAAGTTTCGAGCCGCAGCAGGCCGGACAGGACCTTGTGAGCCATCTCACGAGTCGCGGTCTTAGCCCGGCACAGGCGGCGGCGGCTGTTGGTCACTTTCAGCAGGAATCAAGCCTCAATCCCAATGCCGTCCACGACGGCGGCACCGGGCAGGGCCTCGCTGGCTGGCGTCTTGATCGCCGCGACGCGCTGAACAACTACGCCAAACTCAAAGGCGGCAATGTCAGCGATCCAAAGTTGCAGGCCGATTTCTTCGTCGATGAATTGAAGACGCGGCCCGAGTGGCAGCAGTTCTCGCAAGCGCAGGACCCACAGACCGCAGCAACTGCGCTGATGCCGTATTTCCGCCCGGCTGGCTACACGCCGCAGAATCCCACGGGCGGTCACGGCTACGAGAACCGCGTTCAGTATGCACAGGCGTATGGTCGGCAGCAGCCCGGAACGATGATCGAGCAGGGGTCGGGCGACGGCATGCCCGTGCGCTCGCCGCCGCCGTCACCGCAGATTGTGCCGCGCCCGCAGCTTCCGCCGGAAGACGCCGCACGCCTCCAGCGGGCGGTGCAAAGCCGTCAGATCACGCCCCAGCAGGGCGACGCCGAGGCGCACCGGATCATCACCGATCTGCACAATCGCGCGCAGGCACAAGCCGATGCCGCGTGGAAGCAACAGAACGACCAATATCGCTTCGACCGCAGCGAATCGACCAAGGCCGACCAGTGGCACACGATCGGCCCCGACGATGCGAAGATGTATCCCGGCCTAGAGCCCGGCAAATCGTATCAGCGGAACAAGCGCACGGGCGAAATCAAGCCAATCGGCGCACCCTTGGTCACCGTCGATCAGAGGGGACAGACCGAGTTCGCCAAGGCCGTGGGCAAGAACGACGCCGAGCGTCTGAAGGCTATTCAGGACGCCGAAGGCACGATGAGCGACTTCGCGAGCAAGATCAGCTTCGCGGTCGATCAGTTCAAAAACACCTACACCGGCCCCGGCGGCGAGTCCGCCAATGCGTTCTTCAAGACGCTGGGTGCCTTCGGGCTGGAAGAGTTCGCCAACAAGGCCAACGCCGCCGACGCCGGCATGGCGATGATCTCGCAGATGAAGCCGCACATGCGCGCGGCTGGCTCCGGCGCATCGTCCGACAAGGACATGGACATGTTCGCCCGCGCCCTGCCGGGCCTGCTCAACCTGCCCGGCGGCAACGAGCGCGTTGCTTCGTACTTCCAGCGGCTTGCCGACCGTGCCACGCAGATCAGGCAGCTTGCGGAGGAACATTCGCAAGGCGGCACGCAGCCGCTCACAGGCACCAAGTTTGCCGATGAGGTCAAGAAGCTCGGCCCGCTGTTTGGCGAGGATGAGCGCAAGGAAATGATGGGCCTGACCAAGGCCAAGACCGCCGAGCCGCCGCCACCGCCGGCCGGATTCAAGGTGATCCAGAACGGCGGCATGTCTCCGATGCCCAACCTTCCGCCGCCGCCAACGGGCTTCAAGGTGCGGCCGTGAGCGCACTCGCTACCAACGACGCAGGCGATGTGATGGCCTTCGACGGGCGCGAGTGGAAGCCCGCGCAGGTCGCAGAGAACGAGCGCGGCGAGCGCATGGCCTTTGACGGCAAGTCGTGGCAGCGGCTTGGCCCGCCTCCATCGCTGGGCAATCGCGTCATGGATACGGCGAAGGCAGCCGGCGGTGCTGTCGTCGATGGCGCCGAGACGGCGGGCAACTATCGCGACACGCGCTTTGCCAAGGCGATGGGCAGCGTTGCCGGGCTGCCGCGCATGGCCTCCGACGCCGTGACATGGGCTGGCGACAAGATCGGCGTCAGCCCGACCGCAATTCCCTTCCTCGGCGCGGCCACTGCCATCGGCAAGCAACTTCCGAGCGGCCCCGAGGCGCAGCAATTCATGCTGGATCGCGCCAAGGCACGCCCTGACTTCAAGGAAACGAACCTCAACCCCGTCGTCGATGCTGGCGTCGAGGCCCTGTTTGCCGGTCCCGTGATGGGCGCGGGCGGCAAGATGGGACCGATCGTCAACGCGACCGCCGCAATGGGCGGAGAGGGCGCGGCGGAAGTTCCAGGCATCGCAGGTACGTCCTACGAGCCCTATGCGCGCGTTGCCGGCTCTGTCGTCGGCGGTATGACGCCGTTCGCCCTCAAGAAGGGTGGCGAGGCCACCATGTCGATGATCGAGCCCTTCACCAAGGGCGGACGCGACAAGATTGCTGGTGCTGCGCTCAACCGTTCCGCCACCGATCCGACTGCCGCGATTGCCAACATGGATTCCTACTCGCCGCCGGTTCCGGGCTTCAATCTTCCGGCCGGCAAGGCTTCGCGCGACCCCGGCATGATGGCGATGCAGGAGGTTGCCGAGGCCAAGACGCCCGGCATGCGTGGCGTCTATGACAAGAACAATGCGCTGCTGACGGACAACCTCGACAATCTGGGGGCTGGCCTTCCTCCGGCGTCCACGGCTGGCGAGACCATCCAGAAGTCGCTGCGGGAGCGTTTCGACGATCTCGTCAAGGCGCGCTCGGCCAAGTCCGACCCTCTCTATGAGGCTGCTCGCAATTCCAAGACGCCGGTTGACCCGTCCGACGCATGGGCGACTGCAGCCGGCGCCGCCGACGAGACGGTCGGCAAGCCGCAAAAGCTGATGCAGTCGGTCGCGGATTTCTTCGAGAATCCGACCGGCCCGCTGCCCACGACTCCGAAGGGCCTGATGGCGATTCGCGAAGCCATCGGAGACATGCAGGGCGACCTGTCGATGGGCAAGTTCAGCAAGGGCCTGTTGGTCGCCGTGAAAAAGCGCGTTGATGACGCCCTGGCTGCCGTGCCCGAGGAGGCCGCCGCTCGTGCAACATTCCAGCAGCACAGCAAGCCGCTGGAGCCCTTCGACGCGAAGCTCGGCAACAAGCCCGTGGCTGACGCCATTGCCAGGGACAAGTTCGGCAAGGACTTCCTGATGCCGGCTGAGAAGGTGCCTTCTCAATTCATGCGTCAGGGCGATCTCAGTGCGCCGATGATGCAGAAGTTCCTGACGGCCAACGGCGGCGACATCAAGTCCGTCGAGGCGATGCGTTCCTACGTGCTGGACGACTTCCGCAAGGCCGCCGGTTCCAAGGTGGCCGAGGATGCGACGGGCAACGCCCGCATGACCGCCAATGGCGCCGCGAAGTGGCTGGAAGCCAACAGGGGCGCCGCTGTCAATGTCCTGACTCCCGATCAGGTGAAGGGGCTCGAAACCATCACCCAAGCACTCAAGGAGCAGTCGGCGTCAATTCCCGGCCGCACCGGCTCTCCGACATTCGACCGGCTCGCGTCTGAAAGCATCCTCGGTGCGTTCCTGTCGCCCCGTCTTTCCGAGGCCCCGATCCTGCACCCGATCAAGAAGGCGCTGGGTCTGGTTTACGGCGGATCGGATGAAGCGGCGATGGCGCGGATTTTCGAGGCGCTGCAGGACCCCAAGATTGCGTCAGCCCTCATGAAAAAGGCGAACGCCGGCAACGTGAAGATGGCCGAGCCTGTACTGCAAAGCCTCGTGAAGGGCGCCGCCGTCAGTCAAGCCGTCGGGAGGCACGAATGATCGCGTCCTTCCCGTATCGCATCCGCACGTACAGCCATGTCCCGGCGCATCCGCAGATGATCGACGCCGCGAGATACACGCCGATCGGCGGCGGGCTGGGATCGTCTGCGAACAGCATCAAAACGACGGTGGCGCCTGCGATGGCGGAAACCGCCTGCACGAACATGAGCATGGCCGGAGAGTATAATGGCTGACATCCCCGCCAGCAATTGGTCAGAAACCGATGGCAGCAACACGACTGCCTCGCCTGACGGCATGCCCGAAGGAATGGCGCCCAGCGGCGTGAACAACTGGGGCCGGGCCGTCATGGGCGCGGTCAGGCGCTGGTATTCGTGGACCATTCCCAAGGTCACGGCGGGCACGTCCACGGCTTACACGCTGTCCTACACGGTGGCTCCCGGCGCGCTTGTCGACCAGATGACGCATCTGGTGAGGTTCGACCAGGTATCCGGCGCGGCCCCCACGCTGAACGTGAACAGCCTTGGCGCGAAGCCGATCCACTACTACACGGCGGGCGCGTGGGGGGCGGTTCCGACCGGCTACCTGACGGCGAACCTCGTCGCGTGGGTCTACTACGACTCCGGGACGGGCGCCTATCGCATCATCACCACGGTAGGCGCGGCCCTTCTGGCGGTCGCTAATACCTTCCTCGGCACGCTCACCATGTTGGGTGCGTCGATCAACGAAGCGCAGGGCTCCGACATTGCCAGCGCCACGACCACGGACATCGGGGCCGCGACAGGCAACTTCGTCCAGGTCACGGGCACCACGACGATCACCGGCCTTGGCACCGTACAGGCGGGCACGGAGCGGACTGTCCGCTTCACGGGCGCGCTGACGCTCACGCACAACGGCACGTCGCTGATCCTGCCGGGTGCCGCGAACATCACCACGGTAGCCAATGACCTTGCCGTGTTTCGCTCGCTGGGCGGCGGCAACTGGATCTGCATCACCTACCAGCGATCCGTCGCCTTGGCTGCAGGCGGGCAGTTCGTTTCCAGCATCACGGGCGCCGTCAATACCGGCACCACGGCGATGTTCCAGGACGACACGATCCCTCAAGTCACCGAGGGCGACCAATATATGTCGGCCATCATCACGCCGAAGAGTGCGACATCCATCCTCGTCATCGACGTTGTTTGCTGCCTGTCTTCGGGCGCGGCGGACAATCCCATTGTCGCCCTGTTCCGCGACGGTGCGGCGGACGCCTGCGCTGCCGTGATTGGGCGCATAGACGCAATGTCCGCCTCCGAGCCGATCCATCTCCGCGTCGCCCTGGTGAGCGGTTCAACCAGCGCGTCGACCTTCACTGTGCGCGCGGGCTCCGTCGCCGGCAGTGGCCTCACGTTCAACGGCGTCGGCGGTGTTCGCCGCCTGGGCACGGCAATGGTTTCCAGCATCACCATCGAAGAAAAGATTTTCTAAGGAGAAGACTATGACCACCTACGTCGGACGCCTCATCAAAGCCCTCTATGTGACCTCCGATCCGTCGCTTTCGGACCAGGAGACCTACCCCCTCCGCACCGATTCGCAGGGTCGCCTCATGACGACCGCGACCGGGGGCTCGTCGGACACTCTGCTCGGCGCGCTTACGGAAACCGCGCCTTCAACCGACACCGCGTCGAGCGGCCTCAATGGACGCCTTCAGCGCATCGCTCAGAGGCTCACGAGCGCCCTGACCGCGTTGGCGGCGACGCCGCAGGCCGTTGCCGCAACCAACCGCAGCACGACGATCGCTACGGGTGGAACCGCGCAGGCTCTTGCTGGTGGAACGCCGGTCAATGGCTGGTCTGTGAGCAATCCCGACGCGCTGGCGGAAAGCCTGTGGGTTTCCGACACCGGCACCGCAGCGGCGAATGCGGCGGGCTCCATCGAGATCGTCCCCGGCTTCTCTTACGAGACGCCGCCGGGCCGCCGTCCGGCGGGCGCGGTCTCTGTCGTTGCGGCCACCACGGGCCACAAGTTCACCGCGTCGACTTGGTAGGAGGAAAAAAATGGCCCTCACTGGCTCGGACTATAGCTCTGGCACCTGGACGCCGACGATCCTCGGTTCCTCGACGGCCGGCACGCAAACCTACAACGGCTCGGCAACCATTGGGTGGTGGGCGCGCAACGGCAACCTTATCACCATCGGTGGCATCGTGACCCTGACGGCGCTCGATCCCGCATCGGCGGGATCGACCTGGATTGGCGGGCTGCCGTTTACGTCGATGGCGACCCACAACTCCCCGATTGCGCTGGCGGAAGTCTCCAACGTCACGCACGGCACTGACTACTTCCAGTACGGCGCCCGCGTGCGCGCGGCTGCCACGACGATTGCGCTGATCGAGTTCGGCAAGGCGGCAGCCGCTGCCAGCAATCCGGTCAACATCGCCACGCAGCTCAGCGCCACGACGATCATCAACTTCGGCGGGTCGTACCGGATTCTGTAAATGGTCGACCGCACCGTCCCGACCGTCCTCTCCCCCATGCCGGGGGTCTACTCTCCGGTATGGGGTTTGGGCGTCACGACTTCAATCAATGCCTTGGTTGCGGCGTCGCGGGCGGATGCGTTGACTCTTGGCGTGGTGGTGAATGCCAATTCGCTGTTTGGGCTGATCGGTGACGACTCGACGGACAACACGGCGGCCTTCGTTGCACTAATCGACGCGCTCAACATCACGAACTACACCTATAAGATCGAGCCGGGGAATTACCGATACAACAGCACTACGTTTCCCCGGATCATCGCCATCGGCGGCGGGATCGAGGGATGCGGCAACAACGTCACGGTGCTGCGTGATACCGCCACTTCGGGATATGCCTGGAAGGTCGGCAACGACACAGGCCCGGTGGCGGCGCAGGAAATTTGCTTCAGGGGTCTGCGCTTTACTCCGGTCAACATCAAGACCAGCGGCGCGGAGATTGCCAACTTCGGCGGCTCCTACCGCACGCGCATCATAGATGTCGCGTTTTCGTTCTGCTACCAGCCGATCTATTTCAGCTACTCGAACAGCCCCATGGTGGACCGCTGTTCCTTCCTCTACGTCTACGGCCCGGCCGGGATTTGGGGCAAGGCGGTCTCACTCACCTACCAGACCAACGCCATCAACATCACGAACCTGCAGGCCAACAATCCGTGGTGGAACACACCGAACCCGAGCCAATCCAAGACGCGCTCGAACACGACGGCCTATAGCCAGTACGACTATTTCGTGGTCAACGGCCATATCTGGCAGGTCACGACGGCGGGCACGACGGGCACGGGCACGGCTCAATATGTGCTGCCTGCGCTGACGGCCAATCTGCAGGACGCCATCACGGACGGCAGCGCGCAGGTCAAGTGGGTGTCGGGCTCCACCACGGCGTGGCTTCTTCACGACAGCTACACCTACCAGATGGTTGCGGAGAAGTGCCAGCTTGTGAACGGCGTGCATGCCGCGAAGATGACCGACACTCTGGCGGCTGGCGACTCGTTCCCGATCTGGCTCTACCTGATGCGCGTCGAGTGCGACCGGCAGTATTCCAATGTCGTGCAGTTGGATGCGGGCCGCGACTTTACCGCGATTGGCGGCTGGTACGCATCGTCTCTGACGGCAAGCGGCATCTATGAGGGATCTAGCGCCATTGGCGAGTCTATCGTAATGGGCTCGAAGCTCGAACTAAACGCGAAGCACGGCTACCAGATGGACGGCGCGAGCGGGCGCTATACGCAGATCATCGGGAACCGGATCGGCCGCAACAGCGAGTTGACGAGCAACACCTACAACGGCGTGGAAGTCGTCGCCAACCGCGCCTACTTCCTTGTCACGAACAACATCTTCGGCCCCACGGGCACGACGACCGCCGACAGCCAGCACGCCGCAGTCAACGTGAACGGCGCGACCGATACGCTGTTCAACGTCTCCGACAACATCGCGCACGCGCAGGCCAATGGCTCGACCGCTGCGGCCGCCTTCCTCTACGGATCAGCGCAGAGCATCAGCATCCGTCGCGACAACATAGCCGACTAGGTGAAGCATGGATGAAGCAATCGCATGGGCCGAGCGCGAGATCGAACACCTGAAGGCCGACGAGTTCTACCGGCCGGAAATGACGGCGCATCTGGAGGCGCTAGTCGAGGCAGCGAAGGCCAAGACGGACGAATAACGAAGCGGCCCCCGGCGCACCGCGAATGCCACCGGGAGCCTGACCCCAACGAGCCAAGCACGGCTCACGGAGGCTGAGATGAGACTGACCCTGGAGTCGCCCCATGGCTAGGGCTACCCGCAAAACACCCACCGCAACTGCGTCCAAATTGGCGACTCACGAGGCGGTCTGCGCCGAGCGGTACGCGGGCATTTTGGCCCGTATAGGCCGCCTTGAGGCGCTGGTGATTATCTCGTCTGGCGCGCTCATCTGCGCCCTTTTCGCTGCCGTCTGGCAGCTATCGAAGATTGCCCACTGATGAACGAGACGCTTCGCACTCTCGGCGCCGTGATCTACTGCACGCTCGTCACGATATCTTTCTTTGCCTGCCTCTACATGATTTTCGTGGTGAAGATCGAGGGGGAGCAGGAGAAGTACCTGCTTATCATGCTGGGCGCGCTGATTACGTCGTTCAAGGACGTTGGCAACTACTTCACCGGCTCCACCGTGAGCAGCCAGAAGCAGCAAGACCAGATCGCCACCATGGCGAATAAGGCGACCGACACGGCGGCGACCGCAGCCGCGACGCTTGCAGCCAAGGTGCCGTGATGAAAACCAGCAAGCAGGGCATCGAGCTTCTGCACGGCCGCGAGGGCTGCCGCCTCAAGCCCTATCTCGACACCAAGGGCGTCTGGACCGATGGCTGGGGAAATACGCATGGCGTCATCCCGAACGGGCCGCCGATCTCGCAGGAGAAGGCCGACGCAGACTTTGTGCGCCACCTTGGAGTGTTCGAGCAGTCCGTCAACGACTGCGTGACCGTTCCGCTCAAGCAGCACCAGTTCGATGCTCTCGTGTCCTTCGCCTACAACGTCGGCAAGAACGCGCTGGCCTACGGCAACGGCGGCAAGCCTTCGAGCATCCTGCGGGCACTGAACGCGGGCGATTACGAAGGCGCTGGCCAAGCCTTCAATAACTGGATGGCCGACTTCGAGGTGCGGACGCGCCGTGCTGGCGAGCGTGACCAGTTCCTTGGCGTCGCCTTCGAGGCGAGGCGGCCGGTATGATCGGCCTTCTCCGCTTCGCCCCATGGCTGATCGCCGCCGCCGGTATCGCCGCTGCGGCCTTCCTCTTTTGGCAGAACGGCCGACTTCACGAAAAGAACGGGGCGCTGGAACAAGCCGCCCGCACCTATGCCGCCGCACTGGCTGGCAAGGTCGAGGCTACCAAGGGCAGGGCCGTAACCCAGCAGAAGGTTAGGCAGATGGCTCCGGCTGAGAAGCTGGAGAGGCTGAAATGATGAACGACGGGCCGGCCTCTAAAGGCTCTGCAGAGCCTAGCGGTCCAACCGACAACATCCGCTTAGCGTTGCCGTCGTTCCTGATTCCTGTGGCCGCAATTCTACTCCTATCCGCCTGCTCCCCGCCACTCCCAATTGTGAGCGCGGATACCAGTTGCGAACGCTTCCGCCACATCAGCGCCACCGACGCACAGATCAAGGTCTTCGCGGACAATTGGGACGTGATGGAAAGCTACGCCGACCAGATCGTGGCCTTCAACATCGAATACGACAAGCACTGCCTACCTAGCGAGGTCGTGAAGTAATGCCCACCCCGCCGCTATCAGACGAGTTGTGCCAAGGGGCCGTCGATGCCATGGCAACGCACGGCAGCATCGCCACTGTATGCCGGGCTCTGGACCTGAACCGCTCGACCTTCGAGGGGCGGCTGAGAGAGGCCCGGAGGCGGGGGTTTGTTTCGGCTATCCCGCCCAAGATGGTGATGAAGGGTCAAAGCACCCTCTACAACAACGACGGCGAAGAGATAGCCCGATGGGACAAGACACGGCTGGCGGGCATCGAGCCCGAGGATGCCGTCCAGATTCAGGATCCGAAGAAGATCGTAAAGCTGTCCACGCTCCGCGACCAACAAGGCAAGGTCGTGCAGCAGTGGATTTCGGAGAAACCCGAGGACGCTGAGCGCGAGCGGTTGTGGCTTCTCTACGCAGAGAAGATCGCCATGGCCGTGCCGAGGGCCGCGCCGGTCAAGGCTCCCAAGGGCAAGTCGCATGCCGATCTGCTGGCCGTCTATCCCGTAGGAGACCAGCACCACGGAATGCAAGCATGGGCCGAAGAGACGGGCGATGCCGACTATGACCTGAAGATATCAGAACAGGTCTTTCGCGATGCGTCCGTCCGGCTGATAGATACCTGCCCGCCGTGCGAACAGGCGCTGATCCCGTTCCTGGGCGATTTCCTTCATTACGACTCCTATGCGGCCGTCACGCCCGCGCACAAGAACCTACTGGATGCAGACGGCCGCTTTCCGAAGATGGTCGAGACTGGCGTTCGGATCATTCGCCACATCATCGCGGCGGCGCTGGAGCGGCATAAGCTCGTCACGGTGATATTCGAGGGCGGCAACCACGACCCGGCGACAGCGGCCTTTATGCGTATCCTGCTGGCGTGCCTGTACGAGAACGAACCCCGCGTGACGATCGACAAGTCCCCGATGGGCTGCCATTACTTTGAGTGGCACAAGGTCTTAATCGGCACGCATCACGGCGACAAGATCAAGGGCGAGAAGCTGCCCGGCATCATGGCGCACGACCGGCCGGAAGCGTGGGGCCGCACGGCGCACCGCGTCTGGTTTACCGGCCACGTCCACCACGAAAGCCTCAAATCGTTTCCCGGCTGCAAGGTCGAGACCCTGGAAGTTCTGCCGCCGCTGGATGCCTACGCGGCAGGCGCGGGCTATCGCGGCAACCGCTCCATGAAGGCCATCGTCTACCACTGCGAACACGGCGAGGTAGAGCGGCACACCGTCAATCCCGGCATGTTCGACGCAAAGGTGGCGGCATGAGCGACGACGACAAACCCCCGTTCCGTTTCATCCGCTGCGTCTGGCTCGACGCCTATTCTGAGGACGAATGGAAGAACGTCGATCAGTACGAACACGTTGACTACACGGTCGAGAGCTACGGCTATCTGGTGAAGGAAACCAAGAACTACCACCTGATCGCGCCGAATCTCGGGCGCAACGATGGCTCATGGGAGGCGGGCTGCATGATGGCCGTGCCCAAGCGGATGGTTTTGGAGCTGGACGACTTCCCCAGCAAGAAGGCCCCGGAATGACCGAGTTCCGCCCCGTCGTAGGCCCCGAGGATCGACGCTGGCTGCGTTGGCTCGATGCCGAGTGCTTCCCCGATGACAAGCCGCTGATCCTGGATGCGGCGCACTGGTCGCTCGTATGGCAAGGCCCCGTCGCCGTGGCCTTCTGCGGCTGGTGCAGGCACCTAGAGGAAGGGTTCCACTACAGGGCGGGCGTCCTCCCCGAAAGCCGGGGCCAGGGCCTGCAGCGCGCCATGATCGAGTACCGCGAGAACGCCATGCGCGACGCGGGCATCAGGAGCGCCATCACCTACACCGAGGCTTACTCCGCAGCGTCCATGCGTTCGCTGATCGCCTGCGGATACCGGCCATTCGAGGCGACGGCGACGACCGGCCTCGTCATCAACCCGGCGTACTGGCGCACCATGGTCTACTGGCGGAGGGCGATATGAACCTCTACCCCCGCTTCGTCGTCGAGGACGGTCGCATCCTTCACAAGGTCAACGTCGATGGGGTGGAGCGTTCCTGCGAGGTGGGGGAGGGTCTGGCTCTATCCCTGATCGCGGATTTGGCGAAGGCCATCCAGTGGGCCGAGTGCAGCCAGCCGCACCCGTCCGACTCTGACGCCCCGGTGCCGCCGCGATGATCCCCGCAAATCTTAACCGCCGCTTTGCATTTGCAGGGAAGCCATGAACACCCGCGATCTAGGCGTTCTATTCGCGGCAGTGATAGCCTTCGGTGCGGTCGTTGGAGCCGTGAAGCCGGGGAGGTCGCAACAGCACCATCACGACTTCCACAAGGACTTCTATCGGAACTGGAAGCCGAACGACAACCCGAACACTTCCTGCTGCAATGCGCGGATTGTGGGGCCGGATGGCGTCGAGACCGGAGATTGCGAGCCGACCAAGGCCGAGATACGCGCGGGCGTCTGGTGGGTGTGGGTGCGGCAGATCAACGGATGGATACCCGTGGCCGACGCCAAGATCCTACGCGAGCGCAATCCGAACGGGCAGGACGCCCACCATTGCTGGACCCCGGATCGCGGGACCATCTGCTTCGTGCCGCCAGATACGGGCGGTTAGACATTCCTGCTCATTGCCGACGCTGTTCTATCAGCGCCCGCGCGTTCATCCGTGAGACTCGGACGAGGTCGCGAGCCTCCGCAAGATCATGGCGCAGCTTCTTGTTTTCGCGCGTGAGGCCATTGATGTGCCGCAGCATGTACTTGGCGAGGTTGCGTTCGTGGTTGTTGGCAGCGGCGCGCGCCAAGGTGCGAAGGCTCTGCATTGCCTCGCGCAGGCTGGTAAACGGAACGTCCGGTTCGTCCGTCTCGTCATGCCGTCTGATGGTGTCGCCCATCTTCGCCTCCTCATACGTCGGCAGGTGGCCGCCTACGCGCCTTGCGGCCCACCGCCTTCTCCGCGTCGGCTAGAAGCGCCGGCACAGCCCGGAGGACGCCGACAATGCCGCCAGTGTTTCGGCCTTTGATGAACTCCTGGACGCCCGAAAAGCTGCCCGGCAAGTCCTTCAGGAAGTACCTGATCTGCTCGGCAGTAATGCCAGCCCAGCGATAGCCGTCCTTGAAATTCGGGCCGGGTTTCACCCAATAGGGCTTGGGGGCTGGGAGGGGCTTCTTGGCTTTGGCCGCCTTCTTCTTGGCCGTCGCCTTCTTGGCTTTCGGTTTCTTCATTCGTCTCTCCATTATACGTCGGTAGGTGGCTGCCGTGGGACTCCGCGAGCCGCGAAGCGGGGAGCCACGGCTAACCCTTCCTGCTGGCTGACAAGGTTATCTGTCATTGGGAGTCCTTAGTGGTGCTCGCGACTTCGTCGCTCGGTGGTCTGTCCTCGACACCTTCCTGCTCATATTCTCGCGGCGATTTGAGCCGCCGTTTCTCTGTAATAGGCGTTCACGAGGATTCGCACGTCCTTGTGCCCGCTGATCTTGGATAGGGTCATCACGTCCACCTTGCGGGCCAGCCGCGTCAGGGCCTCGGCGCGCGAGTCGTGGAAGTGCAGGTCCTCGATCATAAGCCGATCGCGGGCCTTGCGGAACAGCACGTCGAGCGAGGCCGACGAAATATCGAAGCATCTCTCCAGATGGGCCACGGGGCGCAACAGGCGGATGACGGGATGGCGTAGCGGCACCTCGCGCGGGCGGCCCGTCAGGTGCTGGGTCTTGTGCTGGACCTTGGCGACGCGGTTCCTCATGTCGAGGTTGCCCCGCCCCAGGCTCAGGATCTCGCCAGCACGCAGGCCGGAGCGCAGGGCCACCATGAGGGCAAGCGCGACCTGCTGGCCCTTGGTCTGGGGGGCCTTGCCCGGCCGGTAGTCGAGGATGCGGCACAGGGCGCGCACCTCGCCCATCTGCATGCGCCGGGTCCTTGGCGTCGGGTTCTTGGGAATGCGCAGGCCTTGGAGCGGGTTGCGGTCCATCCACTTCCATTCCTCGCGGGCGACCTTGAGCGCGTGCCGTAGCCAGCTCAGATTGCGCAGGACCGTGGCGTCGGACACGACCTTGAGCCGGGTATCGCGCCACCGGGCCAGATCGGGCGTGTCGAGGTCGGACAACTTCTTGGCGGCCAGATCGGGGAAGTCCCGCAGCAGTGCCTTGGCTTGCCACTCCTCGTGGGTGCCGCCCCGCTTGCCGGGGATCACCTCTTCTATATACCGCTCGACCAACTGGCGGACGGTGTGCAGTTCGGATGGCGACCGCTCCAGTTCGCCTTCCTTGCCGAGCGCCCAAGCCGACGCCTCGCGCTGGGTGCGGAACACCTTGGAAGCGCGCCGCCCCCCGACATAGACCTGCGCGCGGTATCCGCCCTGGTGCTTCCTGATCGACGCCATCCGCTCCCCCGTGCGTAGTGCCGTGGGGAGATAGTGGGGAATAGCGGCTGGAATTGTCCAGTTCGGGGAGCCGGGATAGGACAACGAGCCTGTGCGGAAGTGTCGATTTAGTCTATACTGGCCGCCTCTGTCCGGCGGTTGAGTGACAATAGCGGACAAGCCCGTGGTGCCCGCTGCTGGACTCGCAAACCCAATTAAATCAACGATCGTCATCGTGTCGTGCGTAATTATTGGGGAGCGCGCATCGCGTCGACCGCCTCAATCGGCAGATAGCCGCAGCGATTGAGCTTCAACCGGCCGGCGCGGATGTAGCGTCGCACGGTTCGGGGCGCAACGCCAAGGATCTCCGCAGCCTGGGTCTGCGTAACCTGCGTTGGCCTTGGGTGGCTCTCAGCGTACAGGCGCACAGCGCGGGTGGCGATGCGCAGCTCGCGGTCGTCGTTCTGTTCACTCATGGGCGCTTCCGGGGCTTGGCGCGCGGGAGCAGTTCGATGATCGCCACGTCTTTTAGACCTTCGCTGGTGCGCAGTTTTTGGAGAGGGTAGACGCGAAAGCGGCGAATGCCGGGCCGGGGAAAGCCGTTGCCCTCGGGATCGTCGTGCTTGGCTATAAAGCCGCGCCAATTTTCCTTCTTGGGGGCCTTCTTCTTAGGTCGGGGCATCATCGTCTCCTAGACTTCAATGGTAGGACTACGCTTCCGTGGGTGAGAATTGAAGAAGGGGGGTGGCTACGCAGCTTCGCTGCTTCGCGGAGTCCTGCATTACGGACCTTCCGCCTTGCTAGGTGGCGGCGCGGCAATCAGGGCAGCTACGCGATGTTGAAGTTCAGCCCATGCGTCGAGATATTCCCGGATCTCGATGGGCTTGTAGCTGTCGAGTGACATGCACGCCTCGAAGGGCTCGATTCTGATCTCGCCGCGCGAGGTCGTCTCGAACTTGAAGATGATCGGGCGGCCCCAATCGTCAGCACCGACCACACGGGCGTACAGAAGCCAGCTCTTCTCTCCGCTGCCGTATGAATTGTTGAAGCGATAGCAATTGCCCAGCAACGCTGCGCATTTGTCGGCTCGGGCCTTCTTCTCGAACTCGTACAGGGCGTTCTGCGCTTCGTTACGCTGTCGTCGCCACTCGGCCTCGGTCTTTGGTTTGGCATCGGTAGGTTTCTCTGCAGGACTCCGCGAAGCGCTCTTGCGCTGAGCCAGTTCATCCATCTCTCATCTCCTTATTAATACGAAGGGGTTAGGGGTGCCTACGCGACTTCGTCGCTCCGGGTGGTCCCGCCTCGACACCTTCCTGCTTGGGTTCGATGCGATCCAAGCGTTCGATCTCGGCGAGGATCAGCGCGCCGGCTCGGACGAGGTCGCGACGCGGGCTCTTTGGTTTCCACCAAGTCCCATCCCACGGCCAGATCCATTCATATCCAGAGGCGTAGGCTGCAGCCGCAAGGGCTATCGAGCCATTGGCGTGCTCGTCGTCATGCTCTGGCGTCCAGCCTTCGGCGGCCTTCTGGCGCTCGCGTTCGACAAGAACGTCCTGCGCGGCTTTCGTCATGTTAGTCATTGTTCGTCTCCTTCTCGACACCTTCCGCCTTCAGAAATTCCTCAACATCTTCCGCGATAGCGGCGCGCTTGGCGCGTTTGTCGTCCATGCCTTGAAGGAAAAGCACCGCGAGGCGGAGTTCAGTGCTGTTCTGCATGTCCTTGGTGACATCGCGCAAAAGCTGTTCGGCCTGCTCTAAATCGGCCTCCAGTTCTCGCACGCGCCCCTGTAGCTGGAGGTTCCAGCCCTCGGCCATGGTGAGTCCGCCGCTGGTCATGCTCCACCACCTTCCGCCTTCAGTGCGCGGATGGCTGCGGCGATGTCGCGACGCCAGTGAACGTCCATCACGGGGCACGTCTCGGCCTTAACTGCCGCCAATTCCAGCACCGCATCCCGTTCCGCCCGGAGAGAGCGGCGGTTCCAGGCGGCGATGGCGTCGGCTTCGTGTGTGAAGGCGCAACCAAGGGGCGTCGTCATCACGGCGGCACCACAGGCGTTCGGCTTGAACGTGTTGCAAGCCACGTAGACCGCGATCAGCTTTTGATCTGCTCCTTGACCCTCGCAATGCCGATGCAGAATCGCGACGTTCCCGCAGAAAGGGCAGCTTTCCAGCACCGGAGGGAGGTCTTGCGCGGTCACGATTGCACCGCCTTGCTCGCGTGGTCCCATGGCTGTCACCTTCCTGCTCATTGGCGGCGCTCCTTTGTCTGATTTCGCACGGTCGTCTCGGGTCCGATCATCGGCGAGAGCGTTTTGGCGAGCGCTGCCTCGTCCTTGCCGGTGATGATCCAGATTTCGAGATTGCCGAGGCCCATTTCCTCGCCGTGGATCTGGATCGGCTTGCCCTCGCGCATCTTCTGGATGTTCATGTCCGTAATGCCGAGCAGCGCGATCTTGCGGCCGTTCTTGCCGTGGCATATTGCCTTGATCATGGCCGGGGCCAATTGCAGACGACGTAGAGCCAGACGAGGAAGTAGCAGACGGCAGCGCCGCCGATGGCCGAAGCGATGTACCAAATCATGGCGCACCATACGGATGCTGGTCGCTGTACTGCGCGGCCAGCGTGCGCGCCTCGATTTCCTTGTCCGTCAGCGGCCCCATCACCTTGTCGACGTATTCGCGCTCCGTGACGACGTAGTAGAACTTGCCGCCGCTACACATGGCGGTGCGGTAGCCGACCTCGTCGCCACACTTGCCGCGCCAGATCGAGGCCTCGGACCATCGCCCGAGAATCAACCCCATCAACATCGCTGCCATGCCGACAACGATCATCAAGCTAACCTCATCGCTCATGTCGCACTCCTGTTTCTGAAGGACTCCGCGAGGCGAAGCCGAGCCAGTTCATTCTCTATTTCAAAGGAGAGTAGTGCGTCGGCCTTCGGCCTCCGGGAGTCCTGCATGTCAGACCTGCCTGCTCATGGCCTGCGCCCCTTAACGTGGGCACTCGCGGGGTGCGGGCGCTTTGTCGGATGCAGTGTGATCTTGATCGGGCCGCCGCCTTCGCGGACAACTTTGAGCGCCGCACGAAACAGCATGACGGCCATCTTGTCGCTCGCGTTGTCCAACTCAACCGGCTTCTCTCGCTTTGCTTTGCTCATGTCGCTTCCCTCATTCGTCTTTTCCAAGGATCGTATCCTTCAGGTGGCTTACGAAAGCCGGAGGGCTTAACCGCCCCAAGATGCTTGGCACGGATGCGCTTGACCTTGGCGATGGCCGGAACGTCGATGCGATGCGTCTTGACCCCATGGCACGCGGAGCAAAGCACATCACAGTTGGATAGCGTCGGCTCGCCTCCCATGGCATCGGGGATGCGGTGGTCGTAGTGGATCTTCCCCACGAACAGCTTGGCGGTGCATTTCTCGCAGTGACCATCGGCGCGCTGGAAAGCGTCTATCTTCACCTTGTCGGGGAACTCGCGTCTCACAGGCGCACGCTTCTCATGGTTGCCTGCTGGGTGCGCCAGCTTTCGATCCGGGCCGAGTGTGCCGACCGCATGGCGCGGAACGTCTCGTCTTTCGTGATGGCCTCGCGCAGCCCCTCAAGGGCCACCCTGTAAGCCTCGGATGCGTAGGCGGTGGTTTCCCGCTCGCCTATGGTTTTTGCGTTGGCGTCGCGCATTTCCATGGCCTTGATGCGCTTCAGTCCCTGTTCCAGCACTTCCCGGTCGGCGCGAGCCTGCGCCGCCGCGACGGCCGATCCGAACAGGTAGTCCATCGACTCCTGCACCTGGGGCTCGGTAATCATGTGCCGTCCGCCGTGCGCTTCACGATGCTGCGGGCGGTCGGAATGCAGGCCGCCTCCAGCGCCGGCAGATCGGTGAGGCCAAAGCTGCCGCTCTCGATGAAGGACTTCATCAGGGCGATGGTCGCGATCTGCACGTCCTTGGATACGCTGCCGTTGCCATTCCCGTTTCCGTTGTAGGCGGGGCGTGGGGCGGCCTGTGGCGCGGGGGCAGGGGCTGCGGGCGGGGTGGCGGGGTTGGTCGATCCGGCCGCGCCGGGCCGTCCCTCGATCACCGTCACGACGCTATCGCCCCATTTCTTCTGCGATGTGGGTACGTCGTAGGTCTGCCCGGCGGCGAAGGCATCCTGCATCCCGACCGGGAGCATGAACTTCGCCCCGCTGGCGTCCACGATGCTGCCGAACTTCTTGTCCGGCTTGGCCGGGTTGACGTACTTGGCGACAATGACGGTCATGCTGGCGCTCCTTCAAGAACCTTGTTGGCGGCCAGCACCATCTCTGCCGACCAGTAGAACGATGAGTAATCCGGCGTGTAGAGCCGCAGCGCGTCTTCGCCGCTGTCCACCTTGCCGAGCATGTGCTGGATGGCGAGCGCGCCACGACGGACGCGGGCCATGCCTTCGGCTGCCTGCTGCTGGCTGATCGGATAGATGGCGTGCTTCTTCGGGGTGACGTAGACCAGCTCGAAGGGCTTGCCGGTGGCCTCCATGTAGATCGCCATCTGGTCGATGTGCTCGGGCTTGGGGTTGCTCGGCAGCGCCCAGGTTGTCTTGAGATCCCGGCCCACATCGGCCCACTGCCAGTCCGAGAAGCCGATGATTGGCACGACCAGCCCCGGTATCTCGATCTTGATCTTGCTCTGGCGGGTGAGGGGCGTTCCCTTGCCCTCCAACGCGAGCCGCGCCTGCGTCAGGAACATCGGCAGGGCCTGCCGCTCCTTGACCGTCTTGTCGTCGGCAACCCCGGCGGCGCGTTCCTCGAAGGCGAGGTGCATGGCCTTGGTAGCGTTCTCGGGCTGGCCGAACAGGTACATGTCCATGCCGGCCTCGGTCGCGGTGCCGCGCCATGCGCCGGGCCCGGCCTCGTCCTTGACGCGCAAGAGGTAGCGGCAGACCCACGCCGCTGGCTGGTCCCTGTAGAGCCCCAAGCTGCTCGCGCTGAGGTGGGTTATTCCGTGGCGTTCAAACGGGTTCATGCTGCTGCCTGTTGGTCTAGGTTGACGGGGCGATCCTTGCTCGCGAGCAAGTCGTGGTGAGCATCTTCGTCGGCGTGTTCAGACTCGGCGGCGGCGATGACGCGCTCCAATGCGGCGGCGGCCATCTCGGGGCGATCGAGAATGGCGTTCGCAATGTCGCGAAGGCGCTGCAACTCGTGGCGGGTCATGCTCTATCTCCTCTCGATTATGTTGACGGTCGGTTTTGCTGCGGGACAACGCGAGCGAGTCTCATGGCGATGACCACGGCTCCTCGTATTCGCCGGTGAGGGTGACGATCCCGAGCCCGCTGGCGCCACAGTTATGGCCGCCTGCTTCGCTGCGATTGAAGAAGAGACCGCTCGTCTCATACTTCCCGGTGTTGCCTCGCGTGAGGACCGTATACGCCATCACCTTCACCTTGCGCGGCGGGGGAGGGAGGAGGTCTTCACTGTCGCCGTACCAGCCGAATGCGTGGTTGATGCCCTCGACCCAGCCAATGATCGGGCACGGCCCCGGCTTGTCGGTAGCCGTGACCACCAACTGACGGCCGGACTTCATTGGCACCAGCGCCCGGCCCTTCTCGTCCTTCGGATAGTGCCCCGCTTCGATATGCTCTTTGATGTTCACAGGCTGGGCCTCCCGAACAGGCGGACATGCTCGTCATCGGCGCGCTTGTCCTGCCGAGCCTCTTGCGTAGCAGCGGAGATTTGCGACAGGGGAAGCGGCGGACCAAACGGCAGACCATTCTTGCAGGGGAAGATGCCGACAGCAGACCAGCCGGGGCAGCCGCCGCTCTCATAGTCCGCGTACAGGTCGTAAGCCTCGTTGAGGTCGGCGCGGTGTTCGTACTCGTAGCGGCCCGTGTGCGGCGGCTTGATCGAGTCCCGGTCGCGGGACCACGAGACGACGACCCAAGCATCAGCTTGGGTGACGGTGACGGGCGCGGCCTTGGGCTGGCTGGTGTCCCAGAGATGATAAATGCTGGTGTCCATCTCTCTTTCTCCTTTCAACTATTTAAGAGGATTGGTGCGGCCCGCTTCGCGTGCCGGGGAGACTGAGGCTTCTGCGACCTGCTCCGGTTCGCGCGCCTCAACCAGCCGAGCCCACAGATATTTCAGGACGCGGCGGCGCTCGATGTGGGTCAGCGGCCAAAGCGCTTTGCAGACGAGGATCAGCGTTTCTATCTCGCGGTCGGCGTCGGAAGGTCCCTTAGCAGGACTCCCCGGAGCGCCATCGGCGCGTAGGCACCCATTCTCTTCCCCTGCACTCATGACTGGGACTCGGCCTTGGAGAGGGCGGCGACGACCCGCTGGAACACTTCACGGTCAGCCCTGGTCATTATCGGTTGAAGGGCCTTCTTGGCCTCCTTCAGCGCTGCCAACAGATCAGGCGCGGCGGCGATCAGGCGGGCATTGGCTTCTGCGACCTCGGGGCCGCCCCGCACATCGCCAAAGCATCCAGCGATCAGATTTGGAACGCCACTCTGATAGACGTTGAACGGTTGACTGTAGTTGTCGGCCATTTGCCACCCCGAGGGGCCACAACTCCAAGGCCCGCGCGTGTGTTGTGCATCGGAAGGTTTAGCCGAGGGACTCCCCGAAGCCGTCTTCGGCTGAGGCAGTTCAATCTCTCTATCGCCTTCACTCTGCATCGCTCTCTCCTGTATGGTGGAGATAGATTAGGAAAAGCCTAATCAAAGCGCAAGGCTAATTATTCAAAATTCCCTAATTATTTTGTGTGGGCAGAAATAGACATAGCGACGCCCCGCCGCATGCAGAGTGCATGCAGCCTGAAACCTGTGGATATTTGGGAGCTGGGCCGCCTAGCGGGAGCGGGTGCCCATGACCTTATGGGCGGTGGGCCATTCCGATCGGGCCAGGTTGACCGTCTTTTCGGGCTTCCACTGTTTTACCCGCCAGTGGGCTTCCGTGATGTCGAGGATGCGGCGGACGGTGTAGCGGATTTTACCGTCTGCGCCCGGCGCGGAGACAAAAAGGGCATTCTCCCCCACGGCGGCCGGGATTGTCGGGTCGATGAAGATCAGCGTCCCGCGTTCGAGCGCAGGGTACATCGCATCCGAAACGACCCGGAAGGCAAAGGAGTTCTTCGACTGCCGCAACATGACGGGCCTGCTGGTGACGGCAACGGCTTCAGCGCTCAACGTGAAAATCCCCCCGCCTACCTCCTCGGCACCCAGGACAGGAAGATCGAGATCCTCCCTGGAGACCGTGAGCGGCATCGTCTTTACTTCCCCTTGGGAGGGAAGCGGATCGGCAATAACCGCCAGCAACTCGGCGGGAGACCACTTTAAAAACGCCGCCATTTGCGGGAGTTCAATCGTCTTGAACTGGTTTTTCCCGTTGAGGCAATCGGACAGGCGACTCTCCTTAATACCCAGAAAGGCCGCAAGTTCTTTTTGGCGCCTGCCGAGAATTTTTAGCCGATCGCGAATGCGCTGCACTGTTCCGCCGCTAAATTGCCGTTGTTGACTGAGCCTACGCAACTTTTTGTGAAGGTGTGCAAATATCTGCCGTTCAAAGAAATTCCCATATGGCGAATTATCCTCTTGCGCCGGTATTTGGATTTCCCTAATATTCCGGAATG
>Ga0181352_1000229_pt1 | contig 25305 bp, 41 predicted proteins | sample Fa13VDMLBSN_FD_130103 | JGI IMG/M metagenome (GOLD analysis project Ga0181352, IMG submission 130103) | Freshwater viral communities from Lake Michigan, USA - Fa13.VD.MLB.S.N | ecosystem: Environmental > Aquatic > Freshwater > Lake | place: USA: Michigan | collected 2013-09-23 | reverse complement strand
TACGCCGTCGGAATTGTGGCCGATGCCGCCGCAATGGACGGAAATCATTCCCGACCCGGAAGCGTTTATTAGCGGATACCGATACGGCAAGGGTTCGGAATCTAAACAGACGTTCACCACGTCGGAAGTTATCCATTTCCGACGACCGAATCCCCGCGACCTATTCTACGGAATGGGCAAATTGGAAGCCGCGTGGGGCGCGGCAAATGCTAACGCGGCATTGCACGAAATGGATTTGGCAATGTTCCAAAACGGCGGGCGGCCGGATTGGTTGTTGACTGTCAAGGGGAACGCGTCACAGGATGAAATCGCGCGCGTAGAAAAGTCGATCCGCGCGAAATTCCGCGGCCCGCGTAACCGTGGACAATTCATGGTTTCCACCGCGGAAATGGATATAAAGCCGTTGCAATTCCCTCCAAAGGATTTGACAGGCCGCGACGAAATCGTGGAGGAAATCGCCGCCGTGTTCGGCGTTCCGGTTTCGATGTTGAAGGCCAACGACCCGAATTTAGCGGGGGCTACGATTGGGTTTGCGTCGTGGCGCGAAATGTCCGTGCTTCCGTTGTGTCGCATGGACGAAGAAACACTAAACCAACGACTGTTGCCGATGTTCGGTATTGAGGGGGACGCCGTGTTGGCGTACGACGACCCGGTACCGTTGAATCGCCAACAGGATTTGACCGAAACGCAAGTCGCGGTAGCGGGCGGTTGGTTGACGCCGAACGAAGCACGCGAACGCTACGGGTTGGAACGCGCCGACGACCCTATGGCCGACCGCCTGTTGGTAAACGGGCAACCATTGGGCGGCCCGCCCGCGGGCGTTCCGGGGCCGCTAGCGTTGGCCGCGAAGCCGCCCGCCGTCGCGGCGGTGCCGACGCCGCCCCCGGCGTTGCCGCCCGGCGCGCCCGCGGCCGACGCCGCGGCGTCGTCGGCCGAAATCAACAAAGCCGCGGCCGACGATTGCGTGGCGGGGAAGATTCCAAAGTTACTTGCGGAAGGCTACAGCGAATCGCAAGCCGTCGCTATCGCGTACGAAATGTGCGGCAAGTCGGCCAAAGCATTGGAAGACATCGACACCGTGCCACCGCAAGCCGTGGCCGACAACGCGCGCCGTGCGTTAGACGTGCGCGAATCGAAGCCGCCTAGCCAACGCGGTATGACCGCTACGGGAATCGCGCGCGCGCGCGACCTAGCGAACCGCGTAGCCGTATCGGAGGAAACGATTCGGCGCATGGTCGCGTATTTCGAACGCCACGTGGGCGACAAACAGGGCGCGACGTGGGACGAACAGGGCAAGGGGTGGCAAGCGTGGCACGGTTGGGGCGGCGACGAAGGTTGGGAATGGTCGAAACGCAAACGGGACGAATTCGACCGCGCCCGCGGCGACAAGTCGCACGCGAAGTCGTGCGCGTGTTGTGGCGACTCGCCCGGTACCGTGTTGCAGTCTTCGCTATGGGAAGCCGACGCCGCGGCAATCGTGACGAAAGCCGCCGACCCCGGCGCGTTGGTGGACGACGCGTTGTTGTCGGATTTCCTAAAGGGCGTCGATGCCGTGTTTGCTGCACAGGTGCGCGAAGTCGTGGCGGCAATCAAACGGGAGGGCGACGTAACGCCGGAAACCGTGGCGCGCGCCGTTGGCGTGTTGGAACGGGGACGATGGCACCGCGAATTGGTGGACGCGTTGGCCCCGTATATCCGCGAATCCATCCAACACGGCGCAGATATCGGGTTTGCGAACCTGTCCAAACTCACCACGTCCACGGCGGTAGCCGAATTGGGTTGGTCGTCAAAGGAACTTGCCGAATACGTCGAACGCGCTAGCGTGCGGCTAGCGTCGCGCGCGGCGGATTCAATCAACGGGTACACGGTGGAACGCTTGCGCGATATGTTCGGGGAAGGGCTATCGCTAGGCGAAACCACCGGGGAACTAGCGACGCGCGTACAGGAATGGGCGCAGGGCGAAGGCGACGACGAACGCGCGACGCGCCGACGCGCAACGATGATTGCGCGCACGGAAGCCGCGCGCGCCGCGGCCACCGCGGAGTCGGACGCGTGGAAATCCACGGGCCTAGTGTCGGGCAAACGTTGGCTACTCGCCCCCGACCCGTGCGAATTTTGCGAAGCCGTAGCGAAGAAATTCGGCCAACAGGGCGTCGGGTTGGATGATTCGTTCTATGCGAAGGGCGACACGTTGACAGGCGCGGACGGCGGAAAAATGCGACTGAACTACGAAGAGATTTCCGCGCCGCCGTTGCACCCGAATTGCCGATGCGCCATGCAACCAACGTTGGTTGACGAATACGAAAATATCGCGGCCGAAGCCGAACGACGCGCGAACGCGCGGAAGGTTTGACAATGCAACGAAAGACACTAGACGCGAAGTTTCTACCTTCGGCCACGGGTTTCACGGCGACGGTTACGACGGCCGCAATCGACCGCGACGGGGAGGTAGTGATTCCGCAGGGAATGAACGCCACCGAATACGAAGCCAACCCGGTTCTATTTTGGAACCACGATTACAACCTACCCGTCGGGAAATGCGTTGGATTGAAGAGGGCCGCCGACGCAATCGTGGGCGAATTCACGTTGGCCGAACGGCCGCCCGATTTCGAAGGTAGTTTCTTCCCGGATTTCGTGCGCGCGTTGGTCGGACAGGGCGTCGTAAAGGGCGTTTCCATTGGCTATATGCCCGAACAGGGCGGCACCCGTCGCGCGACCGTGGACGACCGCAAGCGTTACGGCGACGCCGTACACACGGTGTTTAGCAAATGGAAACTGTTGGAAATTTCGGTAGCACCGCTACAGGCAAACCCCGACGCGTTGGTATCGGCGGTTCGCAAGGGCGCGGTATCCGCGGCCGACGCGTCGCGGTGGTTGGGCTACGCCGAACCGCAACGCCACCGTATCGTCGTTCCGGTACCCGCGCGCCCGTGGGCGCAGGGCGCAAGGGACGCCACGAATAATCCGATTGACGTCAAGGGAATTGCGCGGCGCGAAATCACGCGCGCGCGCGGCCTGTTGCGCTAAACGCGGCGGCGATTGCGGCGGCATTGTGCCTAGAGCATTCGCCTAGAGTCGGGCGCGAAACGTAACGAAGGAATCGCAAATGCGTACGATGAACATTTCGCAATTTACCGCGGCATTGAAGAATGCCGCCGCACAGCATGGCGAAAAGGGCGTTGCCCACGCCAAGTCGTTGATGTTGCAAGACTGCATGATCGTGGACGAATCCGGCGCGCCAATCGACCCGGCAAACATCGACGTTATGGTGGCACCCGCGGCACCCGCAGCCGAAGCCGACATGGCGAAGCCGGAAGACGGCGCGAAGTCGGACGACGCCGCAACCGTTGCCAAGTCGGTTCGCGCGGAAATCCGCGCGGCGATTGCCGACGCGGCCCCCGCGTCGCGTCGCGCGATTGTCACTAGCGGTTCCGACGACGTGCTTACAAAGTCGTTCGGCCGTTTGAAGAATTTCCGCGATAAGTCGGAAGCGTACCGATTCGGTCGGTTTATCTTTGCGGCGTGCAATCACGCGAAGTCGGCCGATTGGTGCGCGCGTAACGGCGTCGAAGTCAAGGCGCACAGCGAAGGAAACAACAGCGCGGGCGGTTTCCTTGTCCCGGACGAATTCAACGACACGCTGATTTCGTTGCGCGAACAGTACGGCGTTTTCCGTGCGAACGCGAAGGTTTGGCCCATGGGCCGCGACGTTCTGTACATTCCGCGCCGTACGGGAACCCTTACGTCGTATTGGGTTGGCGAAACAAAGGCGGCGACCGAATCGACGCAGACATTCGACAACGTGCAATTGATGGCGAAGAAACTTTTCGCCCTTACCACCACGTCGTCGGAACTAGTCGAAGATGCCATCGTGAACATTGCCGACAATGTGGCGGGCGAAATCGCCTACGAATTCGCGTTGCGAGAGGATCAGGCCGGATTCCTTGGCGACGGAACCAGTACGTACGGCGGCATCGTCGGATTGGCGAACGCCGTTGGTTTGGCGGGTACGTCGGATTCCGGTATCGGTACCGCGGCACTTTCGACCATTTCCACCGCCGATTTGCAAGCCGACATCCACGGGATGATGGCATTGCTTCCGGGGTACGCGCAGACGCCGAACGCCAAGATTTATTGCCATAAGTCGGTTTTCCACGCAATGTTCGAACGCGTGGCAATGGCTGCGGGTGGCGTAACTGCGGCCGAAATGCAGAATGGAATCGCGCCGCGATTCTTCGGATACCCGGTCGTGTTTACGCAAGTTATGTCCGGCGTCATTGGCACCGGAACCGACGCTACCCCGCTTGCCTACTTTGGCGACCTGTCGATGGGTGCCGCGTTCGGTGACCGTCGCGCCGTCACCATCAAGACTTCGGATAGCGCGTTGAATGCGTTCGAACAGGACGAAATCGTTATCCGCGGTACGCAACGCATCGACATCAATTGCCACAGCGTTGGCGACTCGACCAACGCGGGCGCGGTCGTCATGTTGACCCGCTAAACCGACGGAAGGAAAAACGCCATGATTGAAATTGGAAACCAAAAGTCTTTGCTGCTGCTGAATTCGGCTAGCGCGGCGACAAATGCGGATGCCACCGCGAACGTCGATACCCGCGGATTCGATGCGGCGCGTATCGTGCTGTTTTCGTCAACCACCAACGTTCCGACGACGTTGAAGGTTGAACACAGCGACACCACGGACGCTACGAATTTCTCCACGATCAACGCCACGGGCGGAACCGATTTCACCCTTGCGGGTGCGTCGGCAACGTCCACCAATCCGCACGCGGTGTTCGACATCGTTACCGCAGGATTGAAGCGTTATCTTCGGCTTACCGTTCGTCCGGCCACGGCTACCGCTAACTTGGTTGCCATTGCCGAACTTGGTCGGCCATTGACCGGAATCGACTCGGCTTCCGACCTGTCGGCGGCGTCGTACGTCACCGTTCCGGGTCGCTAAACAAACCATCTTCTACCTCTGCCGCAGGGCGTGGGCAATCCCCACGCCCTGCGGTTGTAAGGGCGGTTCCATGATCCACAACAGCAACGCAAAAACGATTCTTATGACATTGGGTAGCACGGCTACCAACGCTACGACGACGGCTAATGTTGACTTGAAAGCGTACGACGTGGTTCGTATTGCCGTGTTCAAATCGACCACGCATATCCCGACCGTGTTCAAGATTGAACACAGCGACACGACCGACGCAACATCGTTCGTGGCGTGCGGGTTGACGGGTGGTACGGATTTCACCCTTCCCGAACAGGCGGCGGGTACGAACAACCCCTACGCCGTATTCGATTTGGATACGTGCGCGTTCCGTCGGTATCTTCGGTTTTCCTGTACGCCGGGTTCGTCGTCCAACATCATTTCGACCGCCGACCTTGCGCGACCCGCTATGGGTGCAAAGGCGGTTGGCGACGTGTCCGCGACCATTTGGGTACGTTCGCCGGAACGGTGATACAATCGGTATAGCCGCGGTTGTCGGAACCGCGATACGCGCGGCGGCGGGGCAACCCGCCGTCGCGCATTATGGCTATTACGAAACTCGACATCGGTTGCATGGATCGTTGTACCCCCGGTTTCGAACCGTGGGATATCGCGCAGGGCCGCGACGCGCGACGTTTGACCGGGATTCCCGACGGATCGTTGGACGTTATCAAAGCGTCGCACGTGTTGGAACATATTCCGCACACCGAAACGATGGCCGTACTACGCGAATGGGGACGCGCGCTACGTATCGGCGGAACGCTGTTGGTCGCGGTGCCGGATTTCGACCGGATCGTGGACGCGTATACGAAGGGCGTCGCGTGGCCTGTCGAGTCGTTCCTAATGGGCGGCCATGTTGACCAACACGACGCACACCACGCGATTTTCAACCGACAGAAACTTACCGACGCATTGGCCGCGGCCGGGTTTGAAGTCAACGGAGAATGGCCCGGCGACGCCGATTCGTGTTCTTTGTTGCCCGTGTCGTTGAACCTACGCGCCGTCAAGCGTTCCGCGGCGGCGTTGCGCCGTTCCCCGATCCGCCCGCTATCCGATATGCACGCGGTAATGAGTATGCCGCGGCTTGCGTGGACGGAAAATATGGGGTGTTGCTACACGTCGTTAGTGCCGCTTCAAATCCCATTCGTGCGCGCAATCGGCGTATTTTGGGGCCAATGCTTGCAACGGTTGTTCCACCAAATCGCGGACGGCGGGAAGCATAAGTATATTTTGGCAATCGACTACGATACGATTTTCGATAGCCACGACGTATGTATGTTGCGCGACATTGCCGACGCGCACGATTTGGACGTGCTATGCCCGCTGCAAATCGGACGCGACCGCGACAGCCTGTTGGCGAAGATTGACGACGGGAAGGGCGGCATGGTGTCCGAACTTGCCGTGGAACGGTTGAACGACGACCATTGGCCCGTGCTGCACGGCCATTTCGGGTTGACGTTGATTCGTTGCGACACGTTGCGGAAAATGGCTATGCCGTGGTTCATCGGGGAACCCGGCGCGAAGGGCGATTGGGGATTGGATCGCGTGGACGACGACGTGTACTTTTGGAAAAAGGCGCGCGCGCAGGGTTGGAAGGTTTCGACAACGCCACAGGTACGCGTAGGCCACCTACAAATGGTTGCCACGTGGCCCGGTCGGAGCCTTGAATGCGTCCACCAATATATGCAGGATTACCACGCAAACGGGAAACCCGATTGGACACTACCGCCAACGTAATTTGCGTCGTGTTGCAACCGTGGGCGGGCCACCGCCGCGGAACGACCGTAGCCGTTCCGGCCCGCGTCGCGTGGCCGTTGGCCCGCCGTCGCGTGTTGGAAATCGTCGTGGCCGCGCCGTTGCCCGATACGGCCACGGAAACGCCCGTACAGGCCGCCGAACCGTTGAACGCGCCCGAACCACCCCGGCGGCGTGGACGGCCCCCACGGGCGAAATAGCCGCGTCCACCGTGCCGATGAACGGAACGACCAATGGCCGTAGACCAATACGCAATCACCACGCTAGCCAACCTGAAATCGTTCCTAGGTATCACCGTTGCCACGGACGACACGGTGTTGGAATATGCAATCGACCGCGCCACGTATGCAATTGAAGCGTACTTGGATCGGAAGGTGGTACAGCGTCGGATTTACGAATGGACGACCGCCCACGGCGACGGCGCGTTGGTGCTTCGCACGTCGCCCGTTTCGCACGTCCACTACGTCGGGTTCGGTTCGTTGGCCTGTATGACGGTGCGTAGCACCGTCGCTAGCGATATTTCTGCCACCATTACGGTTTCCGAAGAGCGCGTAACGTTGACGCGCACGCAGTCGGACGGCACCGAAACCGCTACCCAAATCCAATTCGCCAACCACAAAACGTCGTCGGCAATCGCTACACAGATTTCCGCTACGACCGGATTTGCCGCGTCGTTGTCGGTGAACACCGCCGCACGTCGAATAAATCGAATGGTCGGGCGCGACTTGAAAGATTCGGTAGCGACTATCACGTTTGCCGATCAGGCGCAAATGGACGTTACGGGCGACCTACCGCGCGGCATTCTGTATATGGGTCGTAGCGGCTACGACGACGGCGACGGCGGCGCGTGGCCTACCGGGCCGGAAACCGTGTTCGTTGACTACGACGGCGGTTGGGAAACGGTGCCGCCGGATATCGTCCACGCGTGCCAAATCATGGCGAGTCGGATTTACAACGACCGTAAACGCGACAATACGTTGGCGTCGGAATCGTTCGGGGACTATTCGTACAGCGTGGCCGCGCCCGACGCAATCGACGCGGAAGCGTTGCGCCTGTTGACGCCGTACAAAAGGGTTCGGTAATGAGCGTTACCGCGCTAATCGCACAACATGGAACCGACGTTACCGTGTTGACGCCGACCGACACAATCGGAACGAACGGCGCGGTTACTAAATCCTATACGGAAGGTTCGGCCATTCGTGCTTTCCTACAACCGCGGTCGGCTTCGGATACGGAATTTGCGGGCGGGTCGCGTATGCGCGTCGCGGCAACGTTCTATTTCGCCGGACGCGTCGCGTTCGACACCGACGCGATACTTTCGCATCCAACAGGACAATACATTGTCCGGTCGGTGCGTATCCCGATTGAACGGCCCGCGGCTAGCGCGAACGTACATACCATCGTTGAAGCCGACCGCGTGGGAGGATTCGCCGTTACGGCGATTGGCGTATAGAAATGTTTCGACCCGACCCCAACATAAACGCGAAACTTCGCGCCGCCGTACAGGAGGGCGTAAACGCTTATATGTTGGTTATAGCGCGCGCCATGCGCGCGGAACTATCGAAGCCGGGCGGGGGTCGAACATACCGAATCGGCAAGGGGCGACGCAAGGCGCGCAACGCACGCGAATCCGGAATCCACAGGGCGTCGCGCGCAGGGCAACCGCCCGCGATTGATACCGGAATGTTGCGCCGTTCGTGGCAAATCGGTACCGGGCAATTGCGCGGCGGAACGGGCGGCATTTCCGCGACATTTTCCAATCTCATTTCGTCGGCGCGTCGGAAATTGATTGGCCCGGACGTTCGGCAAGCCGTTATTACGCCGCTAAACGACGGCCGCCGTATCGGCTATCGCTACGGTTCCGCGGTTCGATACGCGAGAATCGACAAAGGGTACGGCCGCGTCGCGGCGCGCCCGTATATCAAACCGACGATGGATAACGTGCGCGACCTATTCGAACCGACGATGGCCGTAGCAATGCAACGGCATTTCGGAGGGCCGCGCAAATGAACAACCTTTTGGTAATCCTCCGAACGGTGATTCTCACTAGCACAGGGCCGACCGGATTTGCCGGAGCGTTTAGCGGTCGTGTGTATCTTGACAATGCCCCGGCCGACGTTTCGTTTCCGTTGTGCGTCTACACGGCGTCGGAAACCCGATACGAACGAACGTTCGATGGCACCATGCACAGCGTGTTGGTTACCTTCGAAATGGCCGACACGACCGCCAACCCCGATACACTCACAAACGCTAGCGCGCGGCTAAAGACATTGCTAGACGAAACCGTTTCGTCCGGTACCGGATATGCGCGCGTCGTATTCCTGTTGCGGCAACGGGGCGCGCCCGTTTTTGCCGATGATATTTGGTCGGTAACCGACGTCTACGAAATGATCGGTTTACAGAAAACATAAGGGTTCGCCATGCCAACGAATTTTCTTGTCGGGAACGACGGCAACATTGCATTTCCAACTACCAATTATTCGATGAACGTTCGCGCGTTCGCCGCCAACGTTGCGTACACGGAATCCGTGTTGACCGGATTTGCACACACGGGCGCAATGCGTCGGCTCGGCGTCGTTGACATTACGGGTAGCCTTACCGGGACACCGACGCGCGACACGGGTACGCCGTGGGGTACCATCACGTCTAACACGTTGCCGTCGCAACCGGGCGGTACGTTGACCCTTTCTCTGTTTGGCGGCGCGACTCTCAATACGGCCACTAGTGCCACGCAATGCGTGTTGCAATTCGAAGCCGTATTTAGTCAATACGCGTTCAACGTAGACAAGAACGGCGACAGTACTTTGGCCGTCAATTTCGGCATGGCCGACACGAACGGCCCGACGGTCGTTTGGACGACTTCGTAACATTGCTAACCCCCTTGCCCCCGCCGCCGTGGTTCGCGTTCGCGCGTTCCGCGGCGGCGGTATCATTGGGGCATGGTTCCGGCGTCGTCGTCGCTAATAGCGCAACCTTCCGATACGGATTGGATCGTTTCCATAACGCATTCCGGCGGCATAGTGTCTAAATTCCGCGTCGCACCGGGAACGATTGCGGAGGAATTTGCCGCCGCCCGCGCGCTGCGCGCCGGGAAAATACCGCTAGAGCGGGTGACCGACCTAACCGTGTGCCGCGCGGCGGAACACGTACGCGTAGTCGTGGGCGACTACGAAACACAATTGCGGGCGTTGCTAGCCCGCGGAAAGGGCAACGCATGATCGGGGACGCGGTGGCTATCGTTGGCGGGGAGGAACGACGGTTCCCGCCGTTGACCGTTCGACAGGTTTGCACGTTGCAATCCGTCATGGCGGAACGTATGGCCGCGGAAACGGCGGCCGACTGTCGCGCGTTGGGATTGGACACCGACGAAACGTTACGTCGAACGCGCACCGCCCGCGAAGACGCCCGATTGTCTACGACGTTGGTTCGGTCGTGCTTTACGTTCGACGGCGCGTGCCGAATCCTTACCGAATCGGTCGGGGCCGACCGTGCCGAATCCATGTTGGAAGGGATCGCGCCCGACGACCTAACGGAACTTGCGTTGCAAACCGTCGGGTTTGAATGGTCGGCCGACGTGGGAAAATGGGTACGCCGTTCGCGCGTCAACCCGGACGCGAACGGCCCCGCGATTGGCTAGCGGAATCGTTCCTAGTGGCTACCGTGGTCGGTGTAGCCGATCCGTTGGCATTGCCTGTTTCGGAATTCACCGGGTATTTAGAAGCCGCGGCGCGGGGCGAATTGCGCCGGGTATCCGGCCCGATAGATACACGGGCGTACATTGATTCCCTATAGCCGGAAGGTTGCCGACAATGGCCGAAAAAGGCGGTGAAGTTTACATAGACGTTACCGCCAAACTTGACGGTTTGGATAAGGGGTTGGCGGCCGCACGTCAAACCGTCCAAACGCAGGGCGGAAAACTTGGCTACGACTTCGGCGGGAAATTCTCCGAACAGGCCCGCGGCGTCGTCGGCACAATCGCCGGGCCAATGATGGCGGCCGGATTGGCGAAAGCCGCGGCAAGCGTTCTACGTTCGGATAAGTCGATGCCCGACGCCATATTGGACGGTTTGAAAACGATTCCGTTCGTCGGCGCGTTTGTCGATTTGGGTAGCGCGATTTACGACGCGACTTTCGGGGCGGCGGATAAGGCCGCGGAGGATTTGATAGCCAAACAATCGGCCGCGCGCGAAGGGTTGCGCCGCGTAGCCGGGGAACGCGAAAAGGAAAGCCGCGCGGCCGATAGCGCAACCACGGCCCTAATGCGTGAACGCGAACGGTTGGAAGTTACGAACGAAATAAACGCCATGCGAAATCGTGGCGACGCCGAAGCCGCGGCCCGCGCCGAAGCCCAACGCGTAAAGGATGAACAGGATACGGAACTCGCGTTCCGAATGGCGGAAGGGATTTCCGACCTAGAACTAAACGCGTTGCTAAATCTCAACAGGGAAAAACAACGCGCCGCACAGATTGAATTAGAAGGGAAACTAAAGGCTATTTCGGAAGCCGCGGCGAAGGAAAAACAAGCCGCCGACGACAAGGCCAAACGCGAAGCCGAAGCCGCGGAGAAGGAACGCAAGGCGCGCGAAGAGCGTACCAAACAGGCCGAAACCGACGTGCGTTTGTTGCGGCTACGAATCCGCGAAGAGCGGGCGGCCGCCGACGGACAAACAGACGCGGCCCGCGAAATCGCGCGCGAACGCGAACGCGTGGAACGCACCGTGGCGAAGGAAAAAGCGTTGCGCGACGCGTTGACCGCCGACGAACGGAAGGCCATCGAAGAGCGTTACGCGTTGGAAGAGGAACTAGCCGCCGTACAGGCGCAACGCGCCGACGCCGAATCGGCCGGGGCCAATCGCACGGGAACCGCCAACACCGCGCTAGGTTCGTTTACGTTCGACGCGTACCCCAAAGAGGCGCAACGTAGCGTGCAGGAACGCACCGCGACCGCTACCGAAAAGGTAGCCACGACCATTCAAACAATCGGATTTCAATAAATGCCGAATTTCCGTTGCATCGAACAATCCGCAAGCCGAACGTGGTCATACGACGCGGGCAAGGTTTCCGCGTCGCGCACGTTCAAGGTTTACGACGACACCGCTACGTCGTCGTTGGTTTCTCCGTACAGGGTTCGCCAATGGTTCGGTATCGCCGTCGGTGGTAGCGTCGGTGGATTGACTAGCGCGGGGCCGGATGCGTTGCCCGCGAAGGGCGATTTATTCCCCGACGAAACGGGCGTTTGGGCTAAATCCTATTCAATCACGCGCGAACCGTTGACGGATATTTGGACGGTCGTTTGGAACTACGCCAACGCACAGGTAACCAGTAGTTCCGCACAGCCCGGCGAAGTCGGCTACGTGGAATGGACGTTGGACATAGCCGCCGCGTTCGCGGACACGTACATTTCCAACCCGACGTATCCGACCAATGGCGACCCGGCCAACGCGGCCACGACGCAAATTACGGGTGGCACGCAAATCGACCTAGAGGGCGTGCCGTTGTCGCGTCTAAAGTACACTTCGGAATTGGTAATCAACGAAACGATACAGAACGTTTCGGGATTGCCGACCATTATTGCGAATATGCGTACGGCGCGTGGTCGTCGCAATAACGCATCGTGGGAAGGATTCGCGCGCGGTACCGTCGTCTATACGGGCGGCCAAATCCGACGCGCGGGCGTTTCGCTGTTCACCGTTACGCATCGGTTCATCGAAGATTCCGAATACCATTTGATACAGACGCCGGAACGCGACGGTAGCGGCCGGATTCCCACGTCGGAAATCAACGGCGGCAAACGCGCACGCAAGGTTTTTTGGCGGCAACCGTTCCCGAATACGGCCGATTTCACGGCCATTTCCACGAATTGGTAAACCATGCTACCACGGTTCAACAGCGGCCAAATCGGACGGTTGACGTTCGAACATCTAAACGAGATATGCGACACGGTGGACAGGTTGCGCCCGCTGTTGACCGCGGGTGCCGGATTCGTTCCCACGTCGTCCGACCTGTGTTTCGCGCGTATCACGCACGCGGCCGGGTCGTATCAAGACTACAGATGGGCGGAAGTGTGGCCGAAGTCGAAAGCCGACTACAACCGTTACGTGGAATGGGAAGACAGGCCGGACGGCCGTACGTCGTTCGCTAGCACAGACGGCGACAGGTACCAACCCGCCTACGCCATTCCGGCGTGGGGTGCGACCACGGGCGCGAACGTAACGCTAGGGGTGAACAGCATCGTTTCCATGCTTCGGCTAATCGGTGCCGACGGTAAGGTTTCGTGGTTGATTCTGTCGGCGTTGGCGCAATCGACCATACCCGCAATCATTACGGCGGCGGCTACGTTGGGCGTTGCCACGAATCCGCCGACGCGTTGGAAATACACTTGGAAAGAGGTATACGCCGACATCGTGGTACCCGCGGGCCAACCCGCGGACATCGTGTGGCGTTTGAAGACAGGCGGCGCGTCCGGTGGTGCCGATGGTTCGGGGCCGTTTGCAATCAACGGATGCGAAACCGGAACCGTGCCGGGTAGCGGGCCGGGCGGTGCGATCATTTCGCTAGCACCGATTGCGGTAAATACCGTGGTCGCGTTGTCGTTCTCTAGCCAATCCGCCTACTTTAGCATTCCTAACGCGTTGAACGTCCAATGTCCACCCTAACCACAACCCCGATTCCCGTACGCTCCGAACGGAATCCGCGCCTATTGGCGCAATTCACGTTTACCACCAACGACGAATCGGTATACACGGTTCCGTCTAGTCGCGTCGCGTTCGTTACGGCAATCGTCGTATGCAACACGCACACGTCGGCTACGACGTTTCGTATTCACCACACGCGACCGGGCGCGGCAACGTCGGTAGCGAACGCGCAGTATTACGACGCGCGGTTGGCGAACGGCGCGACGGTGATTGATGAAACGGAACGGCCGCTACTTCCGGGCGAGTCGTTGCGCGGGCGCGCGGGCGTTACGGGCGTCGTGTCTGTGAATGTCTACGGGCGCGAAGGGAACGCGTAATGTCGCGGCTAGCGGCGTTGTGCTGTTGTGCGCGCGGTGGTGGAATTGCCAACTGTCAACAATGGACGACGGCGTGTTTTCCGTCGTTGCCGCGCACGGTTACCGTAACCTTTAGCGGTTCATCGTTGACGGAATTCGTAGACGGTTGTTCGGGTTTTGTGACGGGGACGGATACGTGGACGTTCGGGGGAACCGTTACGGGGACATTATTGGGTTCAACCGCCCCGCCGGGTGAATATGGCACCGCGCGATTGGGTGGAACGGCTACCGCGACACAAACCGTAACTAGCAAAATAAACGAATATGACGGTAGCGCGTGCGGCGTTTGGCGCGAATGCTATATGCAATCGTTCAATTTCGGAACGTGCGCCACGCCATTACTTGGCGGGCAATACGCAATCGGTCTAACCTGTTTGGGTGGATTCACCGCAGGGGACAACCGTTGGGGTTTGAATGTTTCTTTTCAGGGTACGGGCCTATATCAATCTTCTTCCGTCGGCGTGTGCTGCAATCCCGATTGCGGGGCGCAATCGTTGTCGCGTTCCGTAACGATAAATATAGTCGGGGAATTCCCGCCGGATTGCGACCCCGGAACTTGCGTTGATTGCATATCCATCGGATTCGGTGCCGATAGCACCGGATACGCCGGGCCAATCCCGATTGGTAGCGGATTCGAAGACTACACGGATTCGTTGGGATATCGAATCACGCGCACGGGGAGCATTTCCATTGCGTTTACCTAGCGGTTGCCGATTCAACGATGCGGGCCAATGCCGACACCCCGGCGTCGGCGGTGACGCCACGAACGAACGTTGTTCGTCGTGCCGAATGTACATGGGAACGTTGCGTGGTTTGGGGGACGTGGTGCATACCGTCGCCAAATGGACAGGCGCGGCGGCCGTCGTTGAACGCGTAGCACCCGGCGGGAAATGTGGTTGCGCCGAACGTCGCGCCGCGTTGAACGCGGCCGTACCATTCACCGATAAACCGACACAGGAATAACGCGCATGGCCCTAACCTACGACGGCACAAATGGATTGTTCACGCGGCTAGGAAAGTTGTTTGGCCTAGCCGAAGCCGTGCGCGCGCATCAATTGGATTTGGTTTCGCGCATTGCAGGAATCCAAGCCGAATATTCGTCGGCCGATTCGTATATGGTTGGCGAAATCGTCGGCCAAATGCAATTGCGCGTACAGGCCGCGGGCGCAATCGTTGCCGACGTACAGGCAGCGGCCGAAAAGACACTAATCGAAACGTGCTACAACGACGCCGCGTTAAACACGCGTAGCCCGATGCCGTCGAAAACGGTACACGATGCGCTTATGTATTTGATCCGCGAAATGGCCGCGGATTCGGAATCGGTGGACGCTACGGCGATTTCCAAATCCGCGTCGGCCACGGGCGCGTCGAACACCGGAAACGGAACGCTGTTGTACACGGAGATTCCGCCGCCGTCGTTGCAGTCGGGGGTAACGCAATTTCCCAACATCCGTACCGAACGATTGGAAATCCGATGCGTGCAGGATGCGACGGCACGCGAGATTCCATCGGGTAGCGAACGGTTCCGCGTGCGCGGGCAAGTCGCGTTCGGGAATTTGGATTACCGATTCCCCGCGGGGTCGGGCGCGGATTTCGTAATGTCGTGCCTAAATCCGGCACTCGACACGGGCGCGCGTTACGAAAACCTGTTGCGGAATAGCGCCTTCGAAAACTACACGACCGCCAACATCCCCGACTATTTCACCGTATCCACAGGTACGGCGGGTACGCACTTCGGGGAATCGACCACGGTATTTCGCGGGGCGAAATCGTTCCGGTTCATCGGTGACGGCGCGACGTTGGCGAAGGTTCGACAGCAAATGGCGACCGAATCCGGCACGCCACACGGCATCGTTTCCGACCGCCTGTACGTGTTGGCCGTGGCCGCGCGAATGTCGGCCGCGCCTAGTGCGGGAAACGTGCGCGTGTCGTTGCAGAATTCCGGCGGCACCATTGTTACGGGCGCACAGGTGGATATCCCGTACACGATTGGAACGACGTACGGTTGGCAATATGCGTTTTTCCGCGCGCCTGTCGCGTTGCCGTCAACCGTATACGTTTCGTTGGAACAAACGACCGCGATAAACGCGGGCGCGACGATGTTCCTAGACGAACTGGTATTGGCCGAAGTACGCCAATTTGCGCCGGGGTCGCAAGGTATCGTAATCCTCCCCGGTTCGACCGATTGGGTAGCCAACGATTCTATAACGTTGAAATCCACGAACGGCGCGGAAGGTGAATTCAATACCGAATTCGACCGTTTCTACGCCATGTACGAAAAGGGTTTGCTATTGCCCGCGAACAGCGCGGGCGCGGAAACCATTTTGGATACCCTGATTTCCTAACGCGCGGAAATAGCGGGCCATGACGACGCCGCGCGCGTTGCCGCACGCCGCGCGGGCGTGCGCGGTTTCCGCTATGTCGTACGCTACGCGTAGCGTGTCGATCATTTCCGCGAAATCCTCCGGCGTTCGTGGTCGGATTCGTTGGGTGGTGGCGTCTAGTATGGCCGGGCGTTCCAATGGAGCGTGCGCGCCAATCGACCGCACGACGCGGTATAGGTCGGCACGGCCGCGCGCTGTAGCCACTAGGACGGCGGCTACGGCCGTCGGCGGCCGTTTGCCCTGTGGTAGTAGCAACCACAACGCCCACGCCGACGCGACACGACGGCGCGCGGAATCGACCGCGGCCGCGGTAGCGTCGGTTGGTCGGCGTCCACGTGCCATATCGGACATGGTAGCGGCCGAAACTTTTTTGCCCATTTCGTCGGATTCTGTCCAATGGCACTTGACATAGGCCGATGTATCGCTATTCTCCACACGTCGCCACTACGGCGACAGGCCGCGGCGGCCGACGCCGAATGCAAGGGGTAGCCAAATGACCAACGAAACCGTAACAACCGAAGCCGTACGCGAAATGATCCGCCCGTGGTTGACAGGAAACGCCGAACGCGACGCGCAAGCATTGGCCCGCCGTTTCCGTGTTGTCGGCCTGTCGATTTCCGAATGGCGTCGCGTGGTTGCGGAAACGATTGGCGGTGCGGCATGACCCCATGCCCGTTTAACCCCGGCGACGCCGTGATGTTGCATATCTGCATTGGGTGCGGTGCGCGCCTATTCCAACCGTGCGTGGTTATCGCCGTTCGACACGATGGCGTCGTGTTTGATTTCGACCACGGCGCACCGATTCGCGGGCGGCCGTTGATTGCGCGCCGTCGTCGGAACGGCCAATACCAAACCGACGGCGGCGCGATCCTGTCGCATAGCACGAAAGAAATTTTGGCCGATTTGTCCAAAGGTACTTGACACGTAACGCCGATACGTTACCGTGTGAACGTCGCCAATACGGGCGACAGGCCGCGGCGGCCGACGCCGTACACGAAGGAATCGCGCCATGTGTTCACCCGTCGCCAATTACACGCAAGCCGAAGCCGCCGCCGTACTGTCGCAATGTGGACACGTGAACGGCGCGAAGTCGTGCGCGAATCCACGCGCATTCGCACACGCCGTCGGGGCGACTCATTTCGAATCGGAAGGTACAAAGGCGGTATGGCGTTCGCCCTGCACGCGTTGCGGTGGCGCGGGCGTTGTTCGCCCGTGGGGCGATTGTTTCCGTTGTGGCGGAAACAATAGCCGCGTGTTCGAATCACGTATCGCGGCCGTTTCGACTATGTGGCGCGACCTATTGGCTATTGCGGCCGGACAGGTTGCGCCGTCAATCGCGGCCGACCGTCGCCGCGACGCGGCCCGTACGGCGAAGCACGAAGCCGAAACGGCCGCCGCCGTTTCTTACCTATCGGCTAACTTCCCCGCGTTGATGATTACGGAGGAATCCGGCCGGGTTTGGTTCCGTCCGGGCCTGTCGTTCGTCGTAATGGATATTGCACGCAAGGCGGCCGCGGGCCTGTCCGACGCACAGCGCACCGTATTGTGCAGGGAATCCGCCGTGTATACGAACGTCGCCACCGAACGCGACGCGGCGCGCGCCGCACGCGTGGAACGCTGCACCGCGGCCGGGGTGCCTGAATTGGTAGACGTGACCACCGACGACGGCATGGCGGAAATCCTGCGTGGTGATTTGCCAAACGACGATTTCAACGTGGCGCGCGATATTGTGAACCGCGCGGGGTTCCGCGACCTGTCCCCGGCACAGGCGCGATTTCTACGCGACCTATCAAAACGAATTTTCGCATATTCGTCTAAAGGTACTTGACACGTAACGCCGATGCGTTACCGTGTGAACGTCGCGCAACGCGACAGGGCTACGGCGGCCCGAACGCCGACGACAGGGGTTAGCCAAATGAACCGTAGCCAAATCGCCGCCGCCGCCGTTATTGCCCGTGCCGAAGCCGAACCGCGCCCGCGTACCGCGGATTTTGCCGTGTGCCTGTGGTGCGTGAAAATGCAAATGCGCGAATATGACCGCCGCGCCGCGTTGTGTGGCGCGCATTGGACGGCCGCCCGTCTGCGCTTCGCAACGCGGCAAATGCAAGCAATGATCGACGGTAAGCCGATTCTCAAAAATCGGTTCATTGCAGCGCAAAAACTATACGACATGATGGCCGCAAACACGGCCGACGCTGCCGTGTGACAGGCCAACCCGCCGCCGCGTGCGGCGGGCTACCCGGCATACGGCCGAAAGGGGCGCGCCGCCCGACAGGCGCACAGGGGTTTCCAATGTACGTAGTGGCATTCGTTACGGTAGTCGCGTGCGCGTTCCTGTTTGGATGCGCCGTCGAACGCGAGTATTTGAATAAGGCGCGCACGCGCCGGAAGGGTGGCAACCGATGAACACGCAACGCAATATGGGCCGCGAAATGTCCGAAGCCGAATACGCGGCGATTCCCGCGCTACGCGCGTCGTGGGTAAAGACGTTGGTAACGTCCACGCCCGCGCACCTTCGCGCACGGATGAACGACGACGCGGATAGCGACGCGTTGCGGATCGGTCGCGCGTTGCATTGCCGCGCGTTGCGGCCCGACCTGTACCCGGCGGAATTCGTCGTGTCCCCGAAATTCGACCGCCGCACGAAGGCGGGGAAAGACGAAGCCGAATTGTTCGCGGCGACGGCGAATGGCCGAACCGTCGTGGATGCGGCCGAACAACACCAAATCGACGCAATGGTGGCGGCTATCGACGGCCACCGCGGCGCGCGCGTGTGCCTGTCGAATTGCGGCGTACGCGAACGCGTGTGGACGGCGGAATTGTGGGGCGTGCCGTGCAAAGCACGAATAGACGCAATCGGCCCCGACGGAACCGTGGTGGACATCAAAACCACGCTGTCGGCCGCGCCGCGCGCGTTTGCGCGTTCGTGCGTCGATTTCGGGTATTGGGTGCAAATGGCGTTCTATCGGGAAGTCTTGGCCGCCAATGGCGTACACACTTCGCACGCGGTGCTAATCGCCGTGGAGAAATCCGCGCCGTACGGCGTCGCGGCGTATTCTTTGTCGAATGAAGATATGGATAGGGTGCTTCCCCAAATCCAACGCGCGGTGGAAACGTTCGCCGCGTGCGAATCGTCGGGCGAATGGCCGGGGTACTCGCAATGGGTCGAGGACTTGACGATGCCCGCGTGGGCGGCCGCGGCCGCGAACGGGGGTGGCGAATGACGAAGAGAAACGAAACGAACGAAACGCCCGGCGTTTGCCCGCGTAGCGGTACCCGTTCGCTAGCCGACGGCCTGTTGGTCGCGCAGGGTGCTATCGACGGCGTGGCGAAGGATGCGCGGAATACGTTCCACAAATACGCGTACACGTCTGCGGAGGGAATGATTGGTGCGTGCCGCGCGGCCCTGCAAACGGGCGGCATTGCCGCGCGCCGTGTGTCGTGGCGAATTGAGGGCGACGGCCTGTACGTCGTGTCCCGTATGTCGGTCGTCCACGGGTTCACCGGGGAAGCCGCCGAATCCGAAACCGTGTGGCCGATTGTGGTGGAAAAGGGGCGGCCCGTCGATAAGGCGGTGGCGTCGGCTTTGACCACTAGCCTTTCGTATTGGTTGCGGGATTTGCTGTGCTTGCCGCGGGAAGACGAATCCGGCCATATGGACGGCCGGAACGACGACCGCGCGGAAACCCGGCACGGAATGCGCGACCGCGCCGCGGCCGCGTCGCCCGTCCCGGCGGCACCGGAACGGCCGGGCCGGGCGCGGTCGGAATCGACACGCGCGCTAAACGACCGAATCGCCGCGCAGGGCGATACGGCCACTAGGACGGCCGTACAGGCCACGCCGCGACAGGATGCCCCGACGCCGCCCCAAACCAACGGAACGCCGCCTAGCGAACCTACGGCCCGTTCCGCGGCAATCCTGCACACAATCACCGCCCGCGACGTGCGGGGTACGCCGATTCACGTAGCCGAATTCGTGGCCGACGGCGTGGCTACGTCCTATATCGTTGGCGACGGGTTGTTGGACGTGTTGCGCGCTGCAATCGGTGCAACATTGGTTCCGGTCGTTTCCGACCGCGGGCCGGGCCGGATGCCATTGCTACAGGATTTCCGAACGGTGCCGACGGAGGGGGGTACCGATGAATCGTTGCCGTTCTAACCCGGTGGCAACGGCGGGCGCGGTGGAACCCGCGGCGGCGCGTGCCGTCGCGGGCCGCACGCGCGGCCGGGCGCGACCGTTCGGGTTTGCGGAATCCTACGCGGCCGCGGAAATCGTGTGGCCGGATACCCGGCTACCGCGTGAAATCGCGGTAGCGGGCATCGTGTTCGACATGATGCCGGGCCACCTGTCGCCACGTCGCGCGGTGATAGCCAAACGGCTACGGGTTGAACCGGAAACCGTGGGCGCATTGCTAGCGATTTGGGAACTAGTCGAACCGGGCGCGCGGTTCGATGCGGTGCGGCGTTCGGTCGCCATTGCGCGCGTACGTCGGTTGTCGTGCGGGAAGGAATGCCGACCGTGGCGTGGATAAAGGTACGTACGAACCTTTGGCACGACCCACGCGTGGCCTACGTCGCGCGCGTCGCGGGCGTCGCGCCCGCTACCGTGGTCGGTGCATTGTGCGTGGTGTGGTCGTGGGCGGATGAACACTCGACCGATGGCGTGTTGCGGTACCGCACGTGGGACGAAATCAACGCGCTAGCGGGCGTCGTGGCCGAACCCATGCCGCACGGCGTCGCGCGTCTGCAATTGGCCGACGCCCTGCGTTCGGTCGGGTGGTTGGAAACCGCCGACGACGGTAGCCCGCGTATTCCGCGATTTGAGGAACACAACGGCGCAACCGCCAAACAACGCGCGGAAACGGCGCGCCGGGTCGCCAATCACCGAAGCCGTAACGGTTCGACCGTTACAACCGCGTTACCTAGAGAAGAGAAGAGAAGAGAAGAGACACACGCTACGCGTGTGTCGCGCGCGCACGCGCGGAAGGGTGGCATATGACCGAACACGCCGACGCAACGTGGGAAACGAACCGCCAACGAATCAACGGCCTATGGCCGCGGTACCAACCAACCGAAGAGGAACGACGGCTAGCCGTCGGCCGCCTGTCGGGCCTCACCCAACGATGGTTAGCGGCCGCGATTGACGACTACCGGGCCGAATGCACTAGCACCGTGTTCCGCCTGTCGGAACTGTTGGCCGTCTACCGACGCATTGCGAACACGGGCGCGACGCGACAGGCCGCGCCCGCCACGAACCCGCAAGCCGACCGCGACAGGTTGGCGGCCGACTTGGAAGCCGACCGCGCGCGGTGCGTCGAACGGCTACGAACGACGCCGCGCGACCGCGTGGCCGATGCCGTGCGACGGATGCGCGATTCGAAATGGCTACCGCGCGAACCGCTACCCGCACGCTACGAAGATTGGACACGGGCGCACGTGTTCATCGTTTGCGCGGCGTTGGAATCGTGCTATACTGGACACGCGGCAATCGCCGCAACGGCCACGGCGGCCGGAACGCCGAAGGGGTGACCAATGAACACAACACCGGATACAATGCACGCAACCCCCGCCGACGTCGCGGGAATCCCGCGCAGGACGCGCGGTAACGTCGGGGCCGCTATGCGGCCATTCCCCACGCCGCGCCGTCCACGGTTTAGCCTCACCGTGGGCGGTGCGGCACTCTCAACAGGGGGTGCCGCGTGGCGTTGGTAATCACCGTTCCGACGGATCAGCAATTCACACTATCGCGCGACGGCGTGGAAATCGGCCGCGTGCAAGTCACGATCCGCGGCGACGGCCGCGCGCGCGTCGCGTTCGAATTCCCGCGCGAAGTTGAGATTTGGCGCGGCGAAGTCGCGGAGGAAATCGCGCGCAACGGAAGGCGGAACACCAATGGAAAATGACATCGTGGCGCGTCTGCGCGAATCGGAAGGCGGCTACCACGTGCGAAAACTATTTACCGATGCGGCCGACGAAATCGAACGATTGCGCGCGGGCGGTTGCGCGCGCGATCAATCAACCACGCAGTATTGCGCGGAAGCCGTGCGATTGGAAACCGCATTGGAATTTACGACGCGCGAACGCGATTTGGCGCGCCGCGAAGTGTGCGTATTGCTAGCGCGTAGTTCCAAATCCGACCCGGACTATTGGCTAAACGTCGCGGTATCGGAATATGCAACGCCGCGGGAAGTAGCGGAATCCCGCGAATGGGATTTGTACCGGAAGGATGGAACCAATGGGGATTGACTACGCCGAACGTGCAATGTCGCGCGGTTGGTCGGTGCCGTGGTGGACGGTTTCCGACCGCCCGCCGTGGACGGTGGAACGCGCGCCCGAATGCGACGCGCATCCGTTCGGGTGGATTCTGTCGGACAAACGTAGCGCGTACGAAATTGCCGACGCGTTGAACGCACGCGAACACCAAATCCGCGACCTGTTGGCGCGGCAAATCACACAGGAACCGACCACGCATGGCACAGAATGAAATCGCCAAACGCGCACGCGCGCACGCCGACGCCGACTACGGTTTCGGTGGCGTTGGGTATGGGGAAATGCGCCGACTATTGCGCGAATGCGCGCAGGAAATCGAACGGCTACGGGGTCGGCTAGACAACGTGAAATCCGCGGTAAACGATGCGGAGGATTCAACCAATGCCGATTGACTACGACGACGACGACGCGGTAAGGGGCGACGGTTCCGCCGTCGTGCGCGTCGCCTACGCGCTAGCGTTGGTGTTCGTGAAATTCACAGTATCCGCCGCTATCCTGTTTGCGTGCGGGTGGTTTTGGGTCGCCATCGGGCGACTGTTTCTAGGATTCATGCAAGGGGTTTTCCAATGAACGTACACGCCGAAGTCTTTTGGACGTTGACACGCACCGACGAAATGGCCGGGGCCATTCGCGCGCATGGCGTGCGCGCTGTCGCCACCAATCTTTCGGTGTCGCCGCAAACTGTGTCGAATTGGTTGGCCGGATCGAATATCCCCGATTGGGCCATGTCGCGTATGTGCCAACTGGTCGGCTATGAATTGCCAATGGTCAACGTACGCGACCTACGCCGAAACGGTGGCGCGGTGCTGCGGGAACTATCGTTCACGGGCGGCATTCGCCGCAAGGCGCGCGGCCGCCCGCGCAAGTCGCCACAAACCGCCGATACCGTGGGCTAATCATGCCGACGCACGACGACGACGACGCACACGTGGAACCGGAACCGGGCGTACCCGCGTTCGGAATCCCGCTGCATACGTGGGACGGAACCGCGCCCGACATCGGCGCGCGCTGTGCATGGAACGGCGTCGTGTCGTCACACGCGGCCGAATACGCCGACAGGCGCGGCGAATGCGTGCCAATCGACGGAACGTGCCTACGACGATTAGCGCATGATTGGCGCGACGCGGCCGCCGAAATCCGGCGGCTACGGGAAATGGTGAACGCGTGATAACTCTCCCGATTGGACAATGGGACGTCGCACTAATTGACCCGCCGTGGCAATACTACGGCGCGAAAGACAAATGGACGGCCGCGGAGAAATTCTATCCAACGATTCCCGCGGAACAAATAGCGGAAATCCCCGTGGCATCCATCATCCGCGGAAATGGCGTCGTGTTCGTTTGGGCAACGTCGCCGCTATTGGATGTCGCAATTCGAACCATGCAAACATGGGGGTTCCATTATCGCGGCGTCGCGTTTGTTTGGGTCAAGACTAAATCGGACGGGACGCCGATTGGCGCGCAGGGAATCCGCCCATCCATCGTCAAGCCGACCGCGGAATTTGTCATTGCCGGAAGCCGTGCTAGGCGCGGACGACCACTACCGATTTCCGATGAATCCGTACGAAATGTCATACTAGCCCCGAAACGCGAACACAGTCGGAAGCCGGACGCCATTTACGATTCCATCGAATCGCTGTACCCGAACGCGCAACGTATCGAACTGTTCGCGCGCACGACGCGCGCGGGTTGGGATTCGTGGGGTAACGAAACGGGAAAATTCCAATGAACGAATACACGCCACGCACGCCGGAACAATGGCCGGGCCTGTTTCGGTTCGCCGTCAACGATCCGCCACGCGCGACCGCGCGACAGGCGACACGGTGGGCAACGCAGGATGCCGCGTACGCGTCGAAACCCGACGGCGTGGCCGCGCGCATTCTCGCATCGTTGCGCGACGCGCCCGCGACCTGTGACGAAATCCAACAGCGTTTGGATATGACGCACCAAACGGCGTCGGCCACGATAAACGCCATGATGCGCGCCGGGAAGATTCGCGCCAACGGTTCGCGCCCGACGCGTTCCGGGCGCGCCGCCCGCGTGTGGGAAGTCGTGCCGTAATGAGTTATACCGCGCGACAAATCCGCGACGCGGTACGGTACCTGTCCGCGAATCCAAACCGGATACACGGGCCGGAAGGCTACACGCCGCGGGAAACCCGCGCGCTACGCGAAATGGCCGAACGCGATTGGCGTATGGTGACTATCGCGGCCCTGCGCGAATGCGCCCGCCCGTCGCCGTCGTGGCCCGACGTAGCCGCCGCCGTGCGAATGTCGCACACGGCCGCCCTGTCGGATTGGGAACGGTGGTCGGCCATGCAATGGCGCGACCGTTGCAATTGGCTTGACCTAGTGGAACGCGTGGCGTTCCAAATGCAAACGGAGGGCAACGAATGTACGCGGCATATGGACGGGCCGGGGACTCTGTGACGGCATTCGAACCGCAGGAAACGCGCGCCAACGTCAAACGGTGCCACGAATACGCGACGGCGTACGTTGCGATTCGGCTACGCGTTCCCGCCGACACGACCGACGCAGAATTGGTAGCGTTGGTCGATAACGAAACGGCGCGGCTAGGCGGAATGATCCGCGAAGCCGTGGCGGATTGTCGCCGAAATTCGCCGCCCGCGTCGCCGTGGACGGGTTGACGTAAACCGGGTTTATATGGGTGGTTTGCGCGCGGGCGCGCACCCCGGCGCGCCGGGCGCGCGCGGGGTTTGGGGCGGGTTACGGCCGCGTGGCGGAATGGCATACGCGACGCATTCAAAATGCGTTCCCCTGCGGGTTCGAATCCCGCCGCGGCTATTTGCGGAATCTTTCCCGATTTCGTCCAATGCGGGTTGACAGGTGCCGAAGT
>Ga0181352_1000228_pt1 | contig 25305 bp, 40 predicted proteins | sample Fa13VDMLBSN_FD_130103 | JGI IMG/M metagenome (GOLD analysis project Ga0181352, IMG submission 130103) | Freshwater viral communities from Lake Michigan, USA - Fa13.VD.MLB.S.N | ecosystem: Environmental > Aquatic > Freshwater > Lake | place: USA: Michigan | collected 2013-09-23 | reverse complement strand
ACATTATATAAATTTATATAGTCGGTCATGTCAATGTTTTGGGCCGGCGCGTGTGATGTATAAGCTTTTCTTTATACATTATCCAAACAGCATAAAAAAATTTTATTATCTTTTTTGAATTGGGTATGAAATAATGATCTCACGTTGCAGCTACCATGAGTCTTGAGAGCAGGTAAACAACGTTTTTTTAATCAAAACAAGGGGTAATCATGAACCGCTGGGAAAAATACAACATAGTACAGGGATTTTTGAATAGTTTATGTGATGAATATCGCATGAATTGGCATCATTCAGTTGATGTCACCTATAATAGTATGCTTGCTGGTAAATATGGGCGCGTTATTCACGATAAAAATCAATATTGCATCATATTGGATGCTCAGTATTCTAGCGAAAATGCATTTTTTTTTAGTGTCTCTCCGGGCATTGGAGAGAAGATACCGGAATTTTTGAGGAGGCAGGCATGATACTATACACTTTTTTAGCTGTCCATTGCAAAAAAGGAAAGCAGACAATCCAGGCTAGTACATCGTATGAAGCCGCCCAACAGGCGGCTAGGATCTGGAAATTGAAAAGCACCGCAGGTATTGATGTATATCGTACAGATACTACTCATGTTCTATAATTTTTAAGGAGGCAAGCGTGAATTACCAAAAAAATTCACCCCGGGCGCGCATCAGATTGCTGCGGAAAATAAAACAAACTATAAAATTATATTATATAGTCGGTCAATATCAAAAATGTGTAGCATTATCATTATACAAAAAAGGATATTAAAATGAACACAGCTGAAAATATTTTACTAGAAATAGCAAATGAATATTCTATTGATATATCTGACGACGATATGAAGGCGGAATACATAGACATCATAGAATCGGCTATGCCATCTTCAGAGTTCATCATCGAACTTGATGGCATGATGTTTCGCGTGATTCATGAAGACTCAATCAGAGAAATATATCAGGATTCACAAGAAGAATTGATAAAGGATTGCTACTTTCCAACCCTGCAAGAAATTCCATGGTGGCTGGAAATAGACTGGAAAACCACCGTACAAAATTGTTTAGACTCTGACGGATATGGGAATTATTTTAGCACGTATGATGGTAGCGAACTTTACACTGATGGATTCTATATTTTCAGGACTAATTAATAAAGGATATTATATAATGTTAAATAAACACGAAGTCAGCGCTTGTAAGAAAATATTAAAAAATGATAAAATAAATGCTAAATTTATTATTGACAATGAAACGCTATTATCTTTAACGAGTTTCGATAGTTTTACTTTAAATGGTAACAATGTAGAAATACGTTCTGGACATGCTATTTATAATGCTAATTCAACACCCCTCGCATTGAATTATCAGCGAGCGATTCCCGAAAAACCCTCAGGAGAAGCTACTAATTTTGACACAAAATATTTAATCATAATATATGAGCTAGTAAAATCTGAAAATAGAACGGGGTATTTCAAAATTCAATACAACGGCAACAACCCTGCGCGGGTAGATATTAACGATAATTGTTTCGCTATCCTCGCGCCACTTAAACTTTGACTAGCATAACCAAATCAGCATGCCCGCGTTGCCAGTCTAGCGGGCATGATACATCACAGGATAATCTGGTGACATACCCGGATGGCGGGTCGTTCTGTTTCAAATGTCATTATACAATTAAGAATAATTCTTATTCCCATTACATAGAAAAACCAATTCCGAAACAACAAACAATAGCCCTTCCTGGGGATGTGGATATTAATTACAGTGCCCAGGCGTTAGATTGGATTGATAAATACCAACTAAGCAAATCAGATTTGCTACACAACGTGGTGTTATTTAGTGCGGAATACAATCAATTAATTTTCCCATTTTGGAATGATGAGGTTTTGATAGCCTACCAAGCACGATGTTTTTCTAAGAATGCAAAAAGTAAGTGGTTCACTAAGGGATATATTCAAACAGTAAACCCTATATATTTTTTAAGTAAGGGGGTCGGTCATGGCAACGTCAAAGGAAATGCGCTTTTTTTGGTGGAAGATGTAATTTCAGCCATAAAACTTTCAAAGCTTGGAAAATATACAATGCCGTTGTTCGGTGTAAATATTAAAATTAAACTAGCCTTAATTCGAATTTTAAGGCCACTAGAAACGATTATTTTTTTAGATGAGGATCAGCACCTGCATTCTGTAAAAGAATCGCTTAGGATTCGATCTGAAGGGTTTAAATGCCATTCAATACTTTCAGAGAAAGATCCAAAAGAATATACTTATGAAGAATTAGAAATTTTAACAAGGAGCAACTAAAATGGAAAAATCAATAGATGAATTATACAATGAATTACAGGCATTAGAGGATGAGGTAGAATGGCTTGAGGAGGAAAGGCAATATTGTTATGATCCCACAAGACAAATTGCAATTGTATGGGACATTACAGATGTAATGGAAGTGCGAGGTGATTTAACAGCAAATCAATGTTTAGATGTACTAAAAACAGTGCTAGAAAATCATAATGCAGATATTGGTGTGTGTTGGGATACAATAAAAGAAACAGCGGATTCAATATATCCAAGGAAACAAGCATAATGAAACGTTACTCTATAGATTTTGATTACTACCCTGAAGATGGTGTTTACGAGGTATACCCAATTGAGGATGATGATGGTGAATATTGTCTTTACACAGAAGTGCTTGAATATACTGATGAACTAGAGATTAAAATACAGCGTTTGGAAGAACAAATTGTTGCATTGACAACCAAGTGAATTGGTGTTACCCTAATATTAATATTAATTAAATTAATATAATAATTACTCTTTTAAAGAGTAATTATATTAATAATAATAAGGATTTTAAAATGATGCTATACACAACACTGAATCAGATACGATCCTATAGTCCCTGTCCCGATGGATGGGAAACACTGCTAAATCACTTAGGTAAAACAAAACCAGATGATGAACCCCTTAGCTTTGCCACGATACTTGAAAGCAATGGGTTTGATGATGCTCTCTGGTGTTTACGAACAGTGCATGGGTATGATAGGGAGATACGACTATATGCTGTATGGTGTACAAGGACAGTAGAGCATCTCGACCCTTCTGGTGTTGCTAAACAAACAAATGATGTATCTGAGAGATATGCTAACGGAGATGCTACGGAAGCTGAGTTAGAAGCAGCAAGAAAAGCAGCATGGGCAGCAGCAAGAGCAGCAAGGGCAGCAGGGGCAGCAGCAGGGGCAGCAGCATTGGAAGCAGCAGGGGCAGCAGCATGGGAAGCAGCATGGGAAGCAGCATGGGAATCAGTAGGGGAAGCAAGAAAAGCAGCATGGGAAGCAGCATGGGAAGCAGCATGGGAAGCAGCATGGGAAGCAAGAAAAGCAGCATGGGAAGCAAAGGAACAGGAATTCATCAAGCAATTCTGTACGGAGGAGGGATGACAATAGAACTAGCAATATACAAGCTGCTACTTGTTAAAAGTATCTACCTAAAATACTATAAATATATACAAAACGATAATAATAAAGTGTTTTCTAGGGTGTTAGTGTCATTACATAACAACTTAGACAGAGACATTACATTTTCAGAGTTTAAACTCGCTTGTTTACAAGAAGATAGTACACTACTTGGTGTATTAAATGATTTGGAAGCTTTGGATGTTTCCGAGGATGCTGCAAGTAGCATAATCCACACTTATTGTGAGAGACTATGGGGGCATAATGTTGCATTAGCTGCAATTGATGTTGCTGAAGGAAAATCAACAGTAGATAAGCTTATGGAAGTGATACATTCATTTACAGACACTCTTCCGCAGGAAAATTGGGATAAGTATAAAATATCTGATAGTATTTCAGACTTACTATCTGAAATTGATAGAAATGGCGGATTACAATGGCGTCTACCTTGGCTAAATAAAGTGATTGGTGGAATACACAAAGGGGATTTTGGCTTTGTTTTTGCTAGAACCAATGCAGGTAAAAGTACATTCATTGCAAGCGAAGTATCTAATATGCTTAGTCAATTAGATCAACCATGTTGTTTCTTTTTTAATGAAGAAAACGGTGCTAGAATGAAAATGCGAGTAATTCAAGCATATTTCGGTGTAGATATAGATACTATTAAGCGTAATGAGTCAATTTTCCAGGAGAAATTTGATAAAGAAACTAAAAAACTGTTCCATTTTTACAACATGCCTATGATACAGAAACGGGAAGTAGAATCTATATGCAAAGAATACACCCCAGGCTTGATTATTGTAGATAATATTGATAAAATACATGGATTCAAGGCAGATCGAGAAGATATTAGGCTAGGCAACATTTATACATGGGCAAGGGAATTGGCTAAAACTTATTCACCATTTATAGCTGTTTGTCAAGCAGGAGCTACGGCAGAGAACAAGAAATGGTTACAACACACTGATATTAAAGATGCACACACTAGTAAATCAAGTGAAGCTGATTTTATCATTGGAGTCGGTCATAGTTTTGAGACAGGATATGAAGATATTAGATTTTTACGGTTGGTAAAAAATAAGTTTGTGCCTGGTGAACATAGATGTGAAGTTAAAATAGAACCATTTAAAGCGAGATATTCAGAATTATGAATGACACTACTAGATTTTTAATACTATTGTTTGCTATAATGTTCTTTTGGGTGTTAAATACAGAGGCATTTGCATGCGGTATCAAATAAACTATAATAGTATCAAAGATGCATACACAATTGAATACTATGATGATGAAGGACTATATCATTATATAGAGGAATTTCTTACTGAAGAAATGGCAAGAGAATGGGCGCATCAAACTATAGATAGCATCGATGACTGGAAATGAAAATACTAACGTTAGATGTAGAAAGCACTATATTTCAATATCCTGGTAATAGAAAACCAAATGATAAAAGAGGGCATCCTCTATCAACTTACAATAAGTTGATGTCTATAGTAGTTAAATGGATGGATAAATCCCCTGAGTTTTTCTATAGACCACGGAATATTACATATTTACAACAACAGATTGTTGATGCTGACATTGTAGTTGGGTTTAATATTAAGTATGATTTACATTGGCTTAATCGTCTAGGTGTAGATGTACTTAGTATTAGACAAGTGTGGGATTGTCAACTTGCAGAATTTATGCTAGATAGTCAAAGAAATCCATACCCAAGTTTAAATCAAGCTTGTGAGAAATATGGGCTGCATCTTAAATTAGATGAGATTAAAACAGAATATTGGGAAAGAGGCATTGATACAGATGAAATACCTTTGCCAACTTTACAAGAATATAATGAATATGATGTTATCTGCACTGAAAATGTGTTTAAACATCAGTATAAACAATTTACTGGGATTGATTTGTGATAGTGCAAGCTGACGTTAAGGGATTGGAAATTGTAGTTGCTGCTTGGCTATCTCAAGATAAAGTATTATTAGAAGAATTAAATAGGGGTGTTGATATTCATTCTGAAAACGAACGTACATTTGGATTGCCTTCTCGAGGCATTGCAAAGATATTAAAGTTTAGAATACTATATGGTGGGAATGAGTATTCATTTGTAGAAGATCCAGATTTTACATCAGTATCCTCCTCAGAGAGATACTGGAAAAAAGTGATTGAAAAATATTATGAAAAATATTCAGGTATCGCTAAGTGGCATGATAAAATGATACGACAAGTTGCTACTACTGGTAAAATAACATCACCCTTTGGTAGAACATTTGCATGGGATTTGAAAACAGAAGGGTACTTGAGGTTGCCAAGTACCCAAATAAAGAATTATATTGTTCAAGGAACTGGCGCAGACATTGTATCAATTGCAAGAGTTAGTTTGCTTCGCAGATGGAAGCAAGCCGGTATTAATGGTGTTATAATTAACACAGTGCATGATAGTATTTGTTTTGATGTACATAAAGATGAGGTTAATACCACTGTAGAATTAATAAATGGTGTTTTTAGGGATGTACCTGCTAATATTAATAGAATATTTAATTTAGATTTCAATTTAGAAACTAAAGTTGAAGTGTTGGTAGGTGATAATATGTATGATTTGAATTGATAACACAATCCAGTGTCAGGGGGTTCGCAACCCGCGTCGAGAGACGTTCGGCTGGTAGGATGCATCCATTGTGTTATCTCTACGTTGCCTTATGGCAAGCCGGATAACGTCACCGGCACGATTAATTTAATGGAGCTAAACAATGGAATTCGATTATTATGAAAACCATCCTCAACGCGATTTGAAATTAAGATTAAAATATAAATTTTTAAAAAGAGAAGTTGATGAAATGGTAGAATGGAATTTTGGATATTGTCCTAGTAACGATCCATATTTTGATAATAAATTAGATCACCTAGGATTTTTAGCAAAAATACTCAAAATAGATATATGAATCCTAATTTATACAAGCTATTTAAAATACAGTGTATGGATTTACTATGCTTATTGGACATGGAAAGTAATGGTATATATTTCAATGTAGATAAAGCAATGACTTATGCTAAAGAATTGGAAGGCACACTTAATCAACTTCTAACTCGTTTTTATCTATTAGTGGGTAGTAACTCAGTAAAAATCACTTCAAATTATGATTTATCTAGTGTACTATATGGGGGTGTGATAGAGGAACACATTAGAATACCAGTTGGTTTTTATAAAACAGGGGCTAAGGCTGGTGAGGTGAGGTGTAAAATAGAAACAATAGTACATACATTCCCTAGAATTGTGGAACCTCTACCTAAAACAGAAACTAAAGAAAGTTTTAAAAGAATAAAAAAAGGAATCACTGAAGTACATACACAATGGGAAGTAAACGAACCTGTATTAAGAAGTTTAAAAGTAAAAGGTGTTGCAAAAGAAGTAATAGAAATTATATTAGAATATAGTAAAATTGAAAAACTTAGGGGTACATACTTAGAAGGGTACACCAAGCTAATTGAAGAAATGGGTTGGAATAAAAACTATCTACATGGATCATTTAATCAATGTGTAGCAGTTACAGGTAGACTTAGTAGCACAAAACCCAATCTGCAAAATGCGGATAAAAAAACTAAATTGTTTATGGAAAGTAGGTATAACTAGGAGAAGTAAATGGAAATTAAAGGTAAAGTAATTGAATTGGAAATTGATGTATTAATTAAGGGACAAAGTGGTACTTACTCTGGAAGCAAGCTTGTATATAAGGATGGGAATGGCAAGGTGCAAGAAAAAGCATTTCATGAAAACACCTTTAAATATAATGCTGCATTTAAAGAAGAACTAACCTCGTTAAAAGCTGGTGATACATTCACAGCGATTGCAGAAAAGAATGGAGCTTATTGGAATTGGGTGTCTATTAGCAAGGATAAACCTGAAGCTGTAGCTAAACCAGCTACTACGAGTGGTGGAAATTGGGAAACATCTGAAGAACGTAAGAACAAACAACTATATATTATACGGCAGAGCAGTATAACAGCAGCAATCAAGGTACTAGAAATGAATGGTGTGAAAAAGGTAGTTACTAATGAAGTTACAAAGATTGCTGATGAGTTGGTATTTTGGATATATAACGGTAATATTTTGGAGACTCCAAATGATGACATTGAATAAGTTTCAACTTGGTGACACTATTTCAATTAAGGCTAAAATTATGGAAGTGGGTTTAGATGAAAATGGTAATATATATTACACTATTCTTTTAGAAGAGGGCCAAACTATTTCAGTTTGGGAAGATAGTATTTCTACGGTGTTTTAATGAAAGCATTAATTGATGCAGACACACCTATATATTCAGTGGCTATAGTGTCAGAAAATGATAGTTTGAATTATGCTATTGCTAGGCTTGATAAAATGATATACTCAATTATTGAAAGTTCTGGTGCTACTGAAGCCACTTTGTTTGTATCTGGAGATAACAACTTTAGAAATACTATTTATCCTGAGTATAAAGCAAATAGGGATAGTAAGATAGATCCTAAATATAGAAAGAAATTAAAGCAGCATTTGATTAAGGAATGGAATGCTGTAGTGTGTGATGGGTATGAAGCTGATGATGGTTGCGGCATGAATCAAACCAATGACACTATTATTTGTGGTATTGATAAGGATTTATGGCAGATACCTGGCCATCATTACTCATGGCCAATTATCCGTAAAGGTGAAATTGTAAGAAAAGCTTTACACCAAGAAATAACAGAAGAACAAGGAATGCGTAATTTCTTTATTCAAGTGCTAACTGGTGACACTTCTGATAATATTAAAGGTGTTTATGGTATTGGTAAGAAAAAGGCATTTAAAATATTAGAACACATTAACACTGAGATAGATATGTACAATAAAGTGCTAGATGTATATACAGAAGATTGTACGTCAGAGGAGGAGGATATAGATGCAATACAGCGTTTGTCTATAAATTTGGATTTACTATGGATATGGCGTGAACCTAATGTTACTTATACAAAAAGGAAATCAAATGAGACATAAACATGCGGATTTAATGATGGCTTATGCTAAGAACAGGGATTTAAAATTTGAATATTTTTCATCAATTTCCAATGGGTGGAATGGTACAGATATACCTTCATTCCATGAAGATTTAGAATATAGAATTAAACCTACTATTCAGAGATACAGAGTAGCTTTCATGAAGGATGAAGATGGGGAATATTGGACAACTACTCAGGATGAGAACACTCACTTTAATCCTGAGATGGAATCTCAATTTGTACGTTGGAGAACTGATTGGATAGAGTATGAAGTCCCCAGTACCACAGTGGACTGATGCCAAGTGGCGTAGTTGGGTGATTTCCCTATTACGTCGCGGCACTATGCGGTTTCCCCCAAGAAATGAAGTGTTGAAGGAAGCTCGCACTGAGAGGAAGATTAATAAATCTACAGGTAAATTAGCATGGCATTCAAGATGCAACAAATGCAAGAAAGAATTACCCTCTAGTAAAATAAAGGCAGATCACATTAAACCTGTTGTAGATGTAATCACAGGCTTCATTGATTGGAATGTGTACATAGAAAGAATGTATTGTGTTAAAAAGGGATGGCAAGCAATTTGTGATGTTTGTCATGATAAAAAAAGTGCTAAGGAAAGAAAAACACGTGAAAAGACATCTAATAATTCCTGATTGTCAAGTGCGCCCTGGAGATGATTTATCTTATTTATATTGGATAGGGCAATACATTGTAGATAAAAAGCCAGATGTTATTATACATTTAGGTGATTTTGCAGATATGCCCTCTCTATCATCCTATGATGTTGGTAAAAAATCCTTTGAAGGTAGGACATATACAGCAGATATTGAAGCTGCTAACATTGGTATGTCTATGTTGCTTTCACCGATTACATCTTACAATGTAAAACAGGTAGCCAATAAGAAAAAACAATATAGCCCTAGAATGGTATTGGTGTTAGGCAACCATGAAGCCCGTATAGATAGGGCTGTTGAGCTTGATAGGAAATTAGAAGGGCTTATATCAATTGCAGATTTAAAATATAATGAATCGGGTTGGGAGGTATTTCCATTTCTCACCCCTGTATTCATAGATGGTATTTGTTATTGTCACTATCTATGTTCTGGTAGTATGGGTAAACCTATATCAGCAGCACATTTAATTTTACAAAAGAAACATAATAGTTGTGTGGTCGGTCATCAACAAGGGAGGGATGTAGCATATTCACATAAAGCAGATGGTAGCCAAATAACAGCCATTATCTGTGGTAGTTGTTACATGCACGATGAACACTATTTGAATGCCCAAACCAATAATCATTGGCGTGGTATAATAGTATTAAATGAAGTGAAAGAGGGGGTATTTGATGAATGTTTTGTATCCTTAAACTACCTGGAACGTAAATATCATGATAAATAAAGAAGTATTTGACACTTTAATAGATAAGAGGGACTCTCTAAAAGAGGAATTCAATAATATTGAACAAACCCTCAAAGGACTAAGAAAATTATGTGAGCATGATTGGAAATATGATGGGCATAGTCACAATGATACTAGGTATGTTTGTATGATTTGTGGTGAAGTAGATTGGAGGTAAGTGGAGTCTATGAATCTAAAAATAACCAAAGTGATAGTAATAAAGAATAAAGATAACAGATTAAATAAGATATGGGTAGTTACAGATTTACCTCAAATCTTGCAATTAAGTGATGAATATGTAGAAGAACACCCCTATTCATTATTTGGGATTATTGCCCCTGATATGAAATATGAAGATATTGTAGCAAATTTTAAAGGTGTACCGATTGAAGTTGTAAATAGGCCAATAGATACTCCTTATGGTATGTGGGAGGTAGTACAGATACATTCAAGAAACAAGGAATAAGATTGAATAAAAAGCTTTTGATTTCTTTAGATGATTTATTTGAAGTAACCCCATTGACAAAAACACAAGAACTGTTTTTCAAACATTGGCATCAACATTTAGTGCATGTTTGTTATGGATCTGCTGGTACTGGGAAAACTTACATATCCCTGTATAAAGCTTTAGAAGATGTTTTAGGTAAGAGTAGAAAATATAAAAAGATAGTATTAATTCGTAGTGCTGTAGCAGCAAGAGATATAGGTGCATTACCAGGGGATGAAGATGAAAAGGCTGCTGTATATGAACTGCCCTATATTGAAATGTGTTCATCTTTATTTTCTCGTGTAGACGCATACGAAAGACTAAAAGAACAGGGGAAAATTAAATTTGCATTAACAAGCTATGTTCGTGGTATAACTTTCGATAATAGTGTTATAATTGTGGATGAGATACAGAATTTGAATTATCAGGAACTATATTCAGTGATTACTAGGGTGGGTGAAAATAGTAAGATAGTATTTTGTGGGGATTTTAAACAAACAGATTTAAAAGATAGTGGTTTGTATAAATTCCTTCAGATACTTAAATGTGTTATAGGTGTATCATTCTATGAGTTTAAAGTGGATGATATTGTAAGAAGTAATATTGTGAAACAATTTATTATTGCAGAGGAAAATTATGGGATTTAATAGAGAATGGGGTGTATGGGATGAACCTTGGACACCTATGTTTAACAAATTAGAATCTATATGTGAGGATTTAGATTATTTCACATATGATTTATTCTACAAAATAGAGAGGTGGGGGATTATAGCTTTATTATCAACAAAGAAAGCTATAGAAATACAAAATGTACTTCGGGAGATAAAATATCTTGAGTCAGAGGTAGAATGGCAGAAAGAAATTAAAAATCCTTCTGTAATTAAAAGCTATTATCTCTTTGCTCTTGAATATAATTATAAATTGTGTAGGGGGTATTATAATTCAATTAAATATTTTTGGATGAAATCATTATGATGTGTTTTAGAGATGTCACCTTCTGTTCACGTTATTATCAGAAAGAATGTATAAATTCTAATTGTGTACATGCTTTTACTGAACATGATAGAACATTAGCAATTGATTGGTGGGGCGGTGATAATTTCCCATTAGCTTTGGGAGATAGAAAAACAGAAACTTGTGAGTATATGAACCCCCTAAAAGAGGAATGAGTTTATGAATATAGATGAACTCATACTTGACCAAATTCATGTGATAGCCTATTATCATCCAGAATGGGCGGTTTATAATAGACCAGACTTGTTATTTAAACATCGTAAACATTTAGTGTTTGAGTATTATCCTGAATGGGTAGCAGATAATGATATAGATTGGCTGATGGAACACCACCCAAAATGGGTGTATACTAACAGAAAGGATTTATTTTACAGTTATAAGAATAAAGAAATACCTGAGAATATATTTAAATCTATTTGTTTATCACAGGGTGTTGAACAAGAAAAGGAAAGTTCTAATACAAAAGGAGAATCAAATGGGAACACTAAATAAAGCAATCATAATTGGTAATGTTGGTAATGATCCAGAAACACGCACCATGCCTAATGGGGAATCTGTAACTAATATATCTGTAGCCACTACAGATGTTTGGAAAGATAAGAATGGGGTTAAACAAGAAAAAACTGAATGGCATCGAGTAGTGTTGTTCAGAAAACTATCAGAAATTACATCTGAATATGTGAAAAAGGGTAGATTGGTGTGTATTGAAGGTAAACTTGAAACTAGGAAATGGGAAGATCGGGAAGGTGTTACTCATTACACTACTGAAATAGTTGCTACGGAATTAAAAATGTTGGGACATAAATCTGTAGAAGTCGATGAGGATGTTGTTCTATAATGAAATACTTGGGAAGTAAAAGAAGAATATCCAAATTTATATTACCAATAATGCTTGAAGAAGCATTAAAAGGAGGAATAACTACTTGGGTAGAACCTTTTGTTGGTGGTGCAAATATGATAGATAAAGTGCCACACAATTTTCAAAGAATTGGAATTGATTACAATTCACACACTATAGCAGCTTTGATTGCAATACGAGATTTAGTTGATAAATTACCAAACTCCTTGACGGAAGAAGAATATAAACAACTAAAAGGAAGTAAACCAGAGCCAATAAAAAGCTGGCTTAGATTTGTTGCTTCATTTGGTGGTAAATTTGACAATGGTTATGCAAGAGGAAAGGGAAGATTGGTGTGTATTGAAGGTAAACATAATGCACAAAAGCAAAGCCCAAACTTAAAAGGTGTTAAATTTATCAACGGAAGCTATGAGGAATATTCAGAATTTGAAAATTGTTTGATTTATTGTGATCCCCCCTACAAAGGAACTACCCCCTATAAAACAGGGGCTTTCAACCATGATAAATTTTGGGAATGGTGTAGAGATATGAGTAAAAATAACGTGGTGTTTATTTCAGAATATGAAGCACCTGACGATTTCATTTGCGTATGGCAAGGGGAGATAAAAACAAATTTTGCGAGTCAAAGAATTAAGGCTACACATAATTCAGTGGAAAAGTTGTTTAAGTATAACCCTATAAATTAAATAATGGGATTAGATCATGATAGATAATTATATAACATTAGATAAAGACAAGTGCTTAGAGATAAAGATTAATAGAGTTAAGAAATGGGCACATGAACGGAATATTATTCATGGTAGTAGTTTATTAGCTCAATATGCTAAAGCAATTAGTGAATTTGGGGAACTCGCTGATGCAATTTTAAAAGGGGATAAGAACGAATTTGAAGATGCTGTAGGAGATGGATTAGTAGTATTAATTAATCTCTGTGAAATGGCAAACACTGATTTTGGTACGTGTTTAGACAAAGCATGGGAAGAAATTAAGGATAGACAAGGTGTTATGTTCCAGGGTGCTTTTGTAAAATCTACGGACGAAAATTATGAACGCATCTCAAAAATTGTGGCAACGCAGAAAGCTAATATGGTTTAGTCAAAATGAAAACAAGAATCCAAACACCAACAGAGAGCTATATAACGCTATACGATACACCTGTAAAATTCAGGGACAATCAGTTAAAAGTATTATGGACTGCGGACGAAATCAATCTGGAAAAGGATGTTCATGATATACTTACAAATTGCACTGATGCTGAAAGACATGGTATTTACACAACATTAAAATTATTCACTCATTATGAAATGAAAGCGGGTGAGGATTACTGGACAGGTAGATTCATGAAGATGTTTCCTCGGCATGAGTTTACTAGCATGGCTTCTGTATTTGGTATGTTTGAATTAACTGTTCATGCTCCTTTTTATAATAAGATTAACATTTTATTAAATTCACATGATGATAATTTCTACACAAGTTATGTACAATCTCCTGTTCTTAAACGCCGAATGGAGTATATTGACGCCATCATTAATTGCGACGATGACCTGGTTAGCTTAGCTGGTTTTTCTTTAGTGGAAGGTGTAATCCTATATTCTAATTTTGCATACTTAAAGCATTTTCAGAGTATGGGAAAGAATAAGCTTGTGAATGTGGTGCGTGGCATTAATTTCTCAGTGAGAGATGAGAACATGCATTCCCTGGCAAGCGCCTGGTGCTTTAGGGAATTGTGTAAGGAACGCAAAATAACTCCATGGGAGAAGGAACTACTTGAAAAACGTATAATTGGGGTGGTGACTGATATATATGACCATGAATCAGCTATTATCAATATGTTGTTTGAAAAGGGTGATATAGAGGGTATTAATGCTACCCAAATGCATTTATTTGTTGTGAGTCGTATAAATACTTGCCTAGTTAATTTGGGGTTTTCTCCTTGGATAGAGCATCCTGGTACTGATTTTATAGGTGAATGGTTTTATAAGGGAATTAATAATTATCAAATGAATGATTTTTTCTCGGGGGCAGGGCGTGAGTATGTTAGAAATTGGAACGAGGAGAAATTTACATGGTAAATAAGTATTCTGAAGAGCGAAAACAGCAACAATCACTAGGTAATGTGCCTGAATGGATGACTACACAGGGGTATCAACTATTTGTTGAGAAGTATTTACATCAACCTACAGTAAAAGAACAATATAAAATCATTGCTGAAACAGCAGCAAAGTATATTACTCATGAATTTCCTTTTGCTAGTGTTGCTTTTTTTGATTTATTATGGAAAGGTTGGCTTAGTCCTAGTACACCAATACTAGCTAATATGGGCACTACTAGGGGGCTTCCTGTTAGTTGTTCTGGTGGATATATTCCAGATAGCATTGATGGATTCTATACAGCTAGGAGGGAAACAGCCATATTAACTAAATATGGTTTTGGAACTTCTGGGTACTTAGGTGAGATAAGGGGAAGAGGTAGTGATATATCTATTGGTGGAAAGGCTAGTGGTGTGCTACCTGTATATAAAGGATTTGTTCGGGACATGCAGGAAGTTTCTCAAGGGGCAACTAGGCGCGGAGCGTGGGCTGGATATTTACCTATTGACCATATTGATTTTGATGAGCTTGCTGATTTATTGCACCACCATCCAGACGATTTGAATGTGGGTTGGATAATATCTGATAAATTTATACAGGCATTAGACAATAATGATGTTGAATCTTTACGGCGATATAAAAAAGCATTAAAGATAAAAATGATTACAGGGAAAGGGTATTTCTTTTTTGTTGACAAAGCAAATAGACATAAACCAGAAGGTTATCCTGAGATTAAAGCATCTAATTTATGCACTGAAATTATGTTGCATTCTTCAAATAAGTATACTTTCACGTGCGTATTATCTTCAATGAATGTAGCTAAGTATGATGAATGGAAAGACACTGATGCTGTATTCTGGGCAACATTATTCCTAGATTGTGTAGCAGAAGATTTTATACAGAAAGCTAAAAAAATCTCAGGTTTAGAAAAGGCTGTAGCATTTACAGAGAAGGGTAGGGCATTGGGCTTAGGGCAATGTGGACTACACACGTATTTACAAAGTAAACGCATTCCTTTTGAAAGTTTAGAAGCCCGATGGACATCAAACGAAATTGCTGAATTAATTTTTAATGAAGCTAAAGCAGCTTCAGAAGAGTTGGGATCTTGTTTTGGTATTCCTGATTGGTGTGAATCAGCAAGAAATACCCATGTTATAGCAATAGCACCAACAAAATCCACCTCATTAATCATGGGAGGTGTTTCTGAAGGAATTAATCCTGATCCAGCTATGGTGTTTACACAAAACACAGCAGGAGGTGAAGTGGAAAGAATCACCCCGGTGTTTCTAGAACTTATGAAAGAAAAAGGTGTATATGATAAACAGCATATTCGGGAGATTGAAGATGCCTTCGGTAGTTGTCAGCATGTTGATTGGTTGACAGCAGAAGAGAAATTAGTATTTAAAACTGCATTTGAAATGGATATGAATGCTATAGTACGACTAGCTGCTGGTAGGCAGAATTATGTAGATCAAGGACAAAGTGTTAATTTATTTTTCTCAGGGGATGCTTCTGAGGAATATATTTCTGAAGTACATAAAAATGCATTTAAGAATGAAAATATTTTGAGTTTATATTATAATTATTCAAAAGCAGATATTGCAGGGAGTAAAGGTGAATGTCAAAGTTGTCAATAGATGCTCAGAAGTTTAATGATGCTTTCTCTGAATGGATAAAGAAACGGGATGATTTGGAGATGATGCCCCCAATGATAAGAAATCCAGTTGAGTATGCTTATTATTGTGGTATAATTGATGCTTATAAATGGATAAATGTGAACAAAGATGCTAACAGCTAATGAATTAATTGATATGATTAACAGTCTTGAAGATAATAACATTGATCTTGTATTTGAGGAAGTAATGCTACAGATAGTGCATAAGCAACGGCCAGATGTACCAATCACCTTATATATAGGTGGTAATTGGAAAGACCAAGTTGGGTATCCTAAAGATGAGGAGATGCAGTAATGGAAGATAGATATAAAGTAGTTAAATTTGAAGATGAAACCTTTGCTATATTAGATACTCTTTCTGATAAGTTTGTAGACAAAGATACTATACATAAGTGGGGATATATAGAGCAGATTAATAAATACTGCAAATTTAATAATATAAAAGATGCTCTTAAATTAAAGTCAAAGACAGTTCCATCCTCTTGTAATAGTTACCATATATTAACAGATTTAGAGATAGAAAAAGAAAGAAATGAGAAGAGATTTTTAGTTAACTTCAAAAAAGTATTTATATGACAATTTCTGCAAAAATAATAGCTGATAGTGTGGCTAATGGTATTCGCATAACCACTATGGAATTAGAATATCCTAGATTTATTCATAGTGAGTTTATGACACATAGACTATTTTCTAGGAATGCTTCAAGTTCACGGGCTATACCTGTTGCTAAGATGATAGCGCAAGTTAGTGAAAATCCTGCTATGCCTATTCATTGGGGGAGAAATCAACCAGGAATGCAAGCTACAGAGGAATTTGATGAAGAGGCCATTCGTGATCTTAAAGCGGATTGGCTTGATACTATGCGAGTATCCATGAGATGGGCTAAACATTTCGCTGAGGTTGGTGTACATAAACAAATAGTAAATCGTATTTTAGAACCGTTCCAACATATTAAAGTGATTGTTACGGCAACAGAATGGGATAACTTCTTTAAACTGCGTTTACATCCAAGTGCCCAACCTGAGATGCAAGAACTTGCTAGATGTATGAAAGAAGCTATGAATTATTCTGCCACTACTGAATTAATCCCTGGGGAGTGGCATCTTCCTTATGTTGAATATGATGAATTCCAATGCGCAGATGGATCTATTGATATGGAAAAAGCCATTAAATGTTCGGTAGCTAGGTGCGCTCGTGTATCCTATCTAAATCATGATAATAGTACCCCAGATATTGGAAAAGATATTGCTTTAGCTGATGCATTGTTAAAAGACGGTCACATGTCTCCATTTGAACATCAAGCTTCCCCTATGATAGAACCAAGTGACACTGGTATAGCTATTTCAAATGTAGATATATATAATATGCAAGAAGGGGTCACCCATGTCACTACTAAAGGTGAATTATGGAGTGGTAATTTCAGAGGTTGGATTCAATATAGGCAAACCTTATGAAAATAACACCAATAAAATATGTAATACATCGGGAAGATGAGTCCCCTGTATTTGGGGAACAAAACACCTATATTTCAATTGAAGATGAAGGTGATGGTACTTTCATAACCATCTCCCAATGTGTAGACGAAATGCAAAAGATTCGCTTAGATTGGAGTGAGGTAGATTTTATTTTTAAACAACTTAAAAAATTAAGGAAATAATATGGAAGCAAAAGTCTATACGGAAATGCTTTTATCTAAGGCGCATTGCCCCAAACATTATAATTATACTATCCAACCCTGGGAATATATGGAAAGTGTGTTTACAGAGAATGAGTACAGGGGATATTTACGAGGTAATATTATTAAATATATTTCCCGTTATCCAGAAAAGGGAGGGGTAGTGGATTTAGAGAAAGCTAAACACTATTTGGAGGAACTTATTAAATGGGAACAGAACTAGGAGAGGGAATATGGATAATGTTGACATTACTTGTACTGATACTAGCAGCACTGATAGTAATTTTGGAATGATCGGCCACTATCAAACTGGAGCTTACATAGACCCTGAACTACTACAAGGGGATGAATTATTACCATTGTTAGAAGCACATTTTAAAAACATAGCTAATCAGTTATATAAAGTGTGCTTAGACAATAAGCATACACCAGGGGGTATATTTATTAAGGAAGAATACCAGGTGTTTGATGCAGTAGAAGTGACTAATTCTATTTTTAAGGAGTAATAACGGAATAGAAGGGTTTTAAAGGGGGTACATTCAATTTTAATGCTTTTCTGATATGAATGTATACCCCTAGTTATTATAATTGATTGTAGCGCATCCTAGAGGGTCATTTCTGAGGATGACGCAAATGACTTTCAATATTATTGAGTTGTTCTTTAATGGACAGTAGAAAATCCTTAATATCCTGCTTCATGTCTTTTAATTCTACTTTCGTTACTAAAGTGGCAGCATCTTCAATCTTATGCTTATGTAAGTCATCTTCTAGTGCATCCATTTTCTCATAAAACCTTTTCATATAAAATCCAATTATTGTACTAAATAAACCTAAAATAAATAGAAAAGCATCATACACCCCTAACTCCATATTACCCCCCTTGTTGTGCCATTAGTAAATTACCTTCTTCTTGTCTACGGGAAGTTAAGCCTGGTAGCACTCTCAACTTTCCTGTCTTTGGATCTTTAGCTTTATCATATTGGAGCATCAATCTAGCAGCTTCTTCAAAATCTCCTGCATTAATAGAATGAAGAATGGCTTTACCTGTAGTGTTCCAAACACCACCCCCTAAGTTATACTCAAAGCTAGTTAGAGCCGTTTCTTGATCTTCAGTTAGAGGTACTTTAACCTTATTTTTAAATGATTGGTATTTACCTATTTGTTTTTGTAATTCTGCATCAGCTTCTTCTCTAGTAATTGTATCCCCCATCTTTACAGGTTTACCATTTATGGTAGTAAACCCATACCCAATAGTAGGTTTACCAGCACCATCTATATAAGCTTGTTCTTTAAACCCCTCTTTCTTTTTTAAAAATTCATCAGCTTTCACATTTCCTCCTTGAACTTCTGGTAAAGATATTCCTAAAGATTCTGTATATTGTGGTAAAAGAACATTAGCTGCTTCTTCCATAGATGCACCGTGTACTTTAGTATAAACTTTCAATGCTTCATTAATACGAACACCAAATACTTTACGTGCTGTTTCTGTTTTTTGTTCGTCTACATTCCCATTCTCATCATTAACAGTGAGAGTGATTCCATATTCATTATATTTATTAGAATAGTTATAAGTTTTCTTGCTATTATTAACAAAATACATAACAGATTCTAATTGCTTATGCAAAGCGGTAGTTACATTTTGTTTTGTCTCAGAAGATAGGTATCTATTTGCATCTTGGGGTAAATCAACTAAAGTGTTTACCAAATCATCTCTAGCTTTAATCCTATCTTCTCTATTCACCATAGGAGAAGCTGTATTTTTAAGCATATCATCGTATGCTTTTGTAACTTCCTGCACCATCTCAAAATTACCAGACTTAATAAATGTGCTTAACCAATGGGCAGCAGCAGTTTTATTATCAAATTCTCGTAAGTTTTCAACAAGCATACTTCTAGTGTTTGGGTCTAATATATGTGCCTGTAACTTAGTGAAGTTAGTAATTTGATTAGCTAATGCTGGATTCTCTTTCAATAAGGCTGCTTTCTCTGCACTATCAGTTTTTGTAGAGAGTTTTCTTAGTTCTTGAGAATATCCTAAATGTTCGTATGCTTCATCCATTGCTTTATTAAAATGTAAAGCAGCATCAAATTGTTTTTGAGTTAGTTTATTATTTTTCTTTTCCCCATAGAGTTTAATTATATCTTTAGCATGAGTTCTCAAACCATTAGTCAATGTTTGGGCTTCATTCAAAGAAAATCCAGAATCAATATAATGTTGCATTAATGTAGAAGCTCCAGATTCTACTTGATTATAATATTCTTTTAGAATTCGTGCTTTTTCTACTGAAGAGGTAGTTTGTTCAATTGCAGAGTACGCAATGTCCGCTGCATCTTGTATACTACTTCTAGCGGCACCTTGCATTTGTGTATGATATTTAAATCTATCTGAAGATGTAGCTAATTTAGTAGCCTTCGCTAGTTTCTCTCCAGATAAAACCTCCTCTAATGCTCCTTTAGCTTCATAAGCATTCATTATATCCATATCTCTTTCCCGCAAATAACCTTCATCATGCAATTTTGTAGGATCAATGAAAATTTTAGCTTCTTTAGCTTGTTTAAGTCTAAGTGTATGTACTTCCTTTCTAGCAGCAGCTTCAGCTTTATCTAATTTTACTGTAGGGTCGGCAATCTCCCTAATTCCAGCAGCCCATAGAACATCACTGGCATAGTTTGATAATGCTGTGGTGTAACCTGGGTTATTATTTATAGCTTCTCTAACAGCCGATTTAATTCTTAAATGAACATCATTGGAGTTTAAAAATCCTTCCCGTTTTGCTTTTAGTAATTGATTTATTTTACTTGTTAATTGTGGTTCTATTTGGGATACTTCCTCATGAGATTGTGCAAATCTCTTTTGCTGTTTAAGTCCATGAATATCTCTTTCCAAACTAGCTATTTGGGTTAAACTTTGTCTAGTAGGAGCAGTGATATTTTCTATCTCCGCACCAAGTTTCCCTAATTGATACCCTTTATGTACCTCACCAATAATTTCACCAGCAGCTTTAGCTGTGCTACCAATTACACCATATTTATAAGCTTGGTGTTGTATGTCAGGTATATCAGACATTGCTTCTGTTCTACCTGATTCATCGGTAGGAGCAACAAGAGCAAACCTCGGGTCAGGATTTGATGGGGTACTAGCACCTGCACCAGCATTTAAAAATGGCATATTATTTGTTCCTTATAGTTTGCAGTAATTCTTTTAAACCACCTTCACTAACTTCTGCTTCAGCGGCTTTTACTTTTTCTTGAGAAATGGCTAATTCCCTTTCTATCTGTTGTTGAATACTCTCACTAAATTCTTTATTAGCATAAAATAGTTTCTTTTCTATTGCTGTACGAGATTTATCTAATGCATCAGGATCATCATGGAAAGTAATATAGAGCATTTTATCTATTTCCACCGCCCGAGATTGTCTATCCAAAGACAAAATATCTTGTCTATTCTTCATGATGTAATCAAACACATCTTTTTCTACAGCTTTTTGTGCAGCTTTTTTAGCTTTTTCTACATCTATATTTCTAAAACTATCTAATTCTTCTTTAGTGAAAAGACCAAAAAACATTCTACCCATAGCATCACCATGAGATGCTACTAATTCTCTTGGATTACCATGTTTAGAAACAAGTTTCCCTGTTTGCAACATAATATACCCTTTAGCTGCATTATCCCAAGCTTTAAATAATGTAGGAGCTTCTGCTATAATAGATTGCACCATTGGGGCTGTTTCATATTCCCCTTTAAATGCCATTCTATTGCTTACTGCTTCAATGAATCTAGTGATGGTATCAATAGCACCTACAGCAGCAATACGTGGATTTGCAGCTTCTTGGTTAGTGAAAGCTTTATATAAATTATAGAATACTTCAATAACAGGAATACCATATCCATTATTGAATGGTCCCATACTATGACTCCAAGCTATAGATGTAGGCTTTTCATCATCAATACCGAAAGCATGACGGATAGTGGTATCAAGGATGGTGTTAAATACTAAATCTATAATACTACCTTCATATTTATTAAACACTTGTTTTTCTTCATCAGTCATCCAAGCATTTACACCATCGTGTATTAAACTACCTCCCACTGTACCTGCTGTTCCCCAGAAAAGAGTTTGCCCTATAGCAAGTCTTAATTTCTCTTCTTTAGTCGTGGCTTTTGAAGTTGTCATCAATGCCAATAGTTTAGATTGAATAGGCATAAATTTAAACAATAATGTCCACATACCACGCTGATAACTCATAGAATCACTACTTCCAGCCATACTACCAGTGAGAGCCAATGCTTTAGCCTTTACTTGTTCGATATGATGCAAGTTTGTCATATCCACACTAGGATGTGCTTTTTGATATTGCTTATAAGCATATATCCATGCACCAGCTAAGTTTGTTAATTCTGCTGGTGTATAACCAATACTTTTAGCAATATTCCCAGGAAGTGAGATAGTTTGTGTAAGACCTTTTGCTATTTGCTCATGTACTTCAGGGGATAGGGTGTAATTATCATGATGTTTAAGTCCTAACACCATTTGGTTCAAGTCAACAGCTTGTAACATACCACTGTTAGCAAAGCCATTATACATATCATCCCACTCTTTTCCTTTTATACCACTAAGTGTACCACCCATGAATTTAGAGAATCTAATAAAATTAGACTCATCATTCTTAAAATATTTAGATTTCCCTAAAGTAGCAAAGATAAATGGCAATAAATTAGGCATTCCATACTTAATAAATGCAGGATCTAAAGCATGTAAACTCCAAATCATTTGTGTTTGCACTACCCATTGCCTACCTATATTACTGTATAGTAATAGATGAGTAGCAGCAGCATTAGGAATACGAATAAATATATTACCTTGTTTAGATAAATCCCTTACCGCTTTATCACTTTTCATTCCATACTTATTCATTATATCCGCAGTAGAATTAAATAAGGATGAAACCGCTCTATCACTTTCCACCATACTACGGAATATACCATTGTGCCATTCTAGTTCACGTTTTCCAGCAGCTAATTTTGCTACATTTTCTTTTGTCTGTTTCCCTTTAGGCAATTCCCATCCATCAGGAGTACGTGGTATTTGTCCTTTTGGTAAAATATCTCCATAAGTATTTATAAATCTAGTTTTGAAATAACGATTAAAATCTTCCCAAGCATCAAGTTGCATCAATGATTTACCCATCTTATGCAAGCTTCTAATTGGGTCATCTATAGGATCATAATTATCTAATCTCTTTCCTCTATGTTTTTCCCAAGCAGCATACTTTGTAGCTTCATCATGCAAGCTTACAATTTCATCTAAAACATTCTCACTACGCAATACAGGAGTGAACTCATACTTACCACTAGATTCTCCTGTTAGTTTAGCAGCCAATTCTACAGCTTCTTGATGGGTTCTAGCACCAGCTACACGAACAGAATGCTGTCTAAGTGTATCTGCATCAGATACTTTTAATCCATTAATAGTAATAGAAGTAGGTGTGCGCTGTACAAAGAAATCCGCAGTGTGATACCAAGGGATATAAGGACTAAGTTTATTTAATGTATGTGAAGGAAGCTCACCAAGTTGTGCCTTAGCACCTAGAATAGCAAACTCCCACACATTACCAGCTTCATCTACATGAGGAGTTTTTAATGCTACAAGTTTTCTACCAGCTAAATCTAAGCCCCCAGATTCATTTCTTTTTAGAGTGATAGCAGCATTATTATCCATATCCCAAATGTGTTTGGACATTTCAGAAGTTGGTGTCACCTCTTTACCAAACCCTTTTGCAACACCATCAGCATCATATACTGCTTTATATTTACCCTCTACAAGTTCGCCCCTATGACGTTTATTTGCCATTTCATAGAAAGTATCACCCAAAGCTTTAACTGAATAATAAGCTTCCGCTAAATCCTTCTTCTCAATTTCAGAAAGATGGTGTTTATCTACCAATAATTCTTTTGCTGACTTCCAATCAGAAATCTCTTGATTATGAACTAAACGTAATTCGTCATTCAACACTGGGAAAATGTGTTTTTTCTCCATCACAAAATTATTCAAATATTGATTTAATTTCGCAATGTTTTGTGCAACACCCATTTCAGTAGCTATAGAACTACTAGAAAGGCCAGACGTAATTCGGCTTGAACTAGGTAAATACCAATTGATATATTTACTCCTAGAAATCCAATCTAGGTTTATTTCTTTAGTTGTATATGGGATTTGAAAATTAGTCCCATAATCATCCTTCATATAAACATTAGGAGTAAATTCTTTTTCTATTGTATGAGTAATATACCATTCTTTATTCTTAGGGAAGTATGAAACTTCCATATTAGCAACAGATTCTTTAGGAAGTTTACTCAACATAGATTTAGCTTCTACTTCAGAAGCCCATCCCCTAGTTGGAGTTTCTCCATAGATAGCTTTTATATAAGTAGTGTCCCCAAATCTGAAATCAATTACAGTATTAGAAAGTTGTAAACTAGGATATTTAGTCCTAGAAATTGTTTCTATTTCTTTATTAATTTCACTTCTTTGGAATACATCATCATACAATGCAGGATTTACTTGTGATTCAGGTCTTAATGCTTTTGCATAAGTATTAATTCTTTCAGCAACATCAGGATAAATTGTACTTAAATCATTAACAAAAACACTCTTAGGTAAAGCTGTTTCAATTACCTGTCCCTTTCCACCAGGAGCTACTGCTTTAGCAACATCTTCTGTTTCATCTAATATAGATGCTACAACAGTTTTAGCAGCACGATCTGGATTATTAACTACTTCAATTCCTAAAGGTGAATTTGGAGGAGGTTCATTCTTTGTAGCAGCTTGAATAACAGCAGCTTCATCTACAGCAGCTTTTGCTGCCTTAACTCCAACATCAGCACCAGCTACTTTACCAGTAGTAAATTTATTCTTTACCCAATCTACAGCAGCTTTATCTTTAGCAGCATCATAAGTAGTAGCCCATTTAATAAAATCTTTAGTAGATTTAATAGGTGCTTTAGCAAATCCACCAATTAAAGCAGTATCTAATATACCACTGAGATTACTTAAAGAAGTTTCCCACCAAGGTTGATCTGGATTTTCTAAAGTTTGGAGTAGCATTTGTACTTTATCACTATCTAAAGCTGTAGAAGATTCCATATATTTAATTATACGGATTAACCCATCTCTTTTTTCACTGCTATCCCATTCTTTCCATAACTTACCCATAGTTTTTGTAGCACTTCCAGGCAAAGCTATATTCTTTAATCTAGTAGCATTGCTATGGTCATTAGTCATAGCAGCATATAAATTAGCTGTCAACACCCCAGTTCTTCCAGGTGCAAAATTTAAAGCTGCGGATATTCCAAAATCTAATCCAGTTATATTCAAAGAAGCAGCATAAGTATTATGTAAATTTCTCCAATCTTGTTCTGCTTTTATATTATTAGGGATGAAATTATCTATTCTTTTCTCTTGAACCAAATCATCTTGTGAAGTTACACCATGATTTTCTGAAGCAACAGAAGTTCTATATGCTTCTCTAAGATCAGGTTTTTCTTCTTTTTGATTTAGAAATACATTTGTTTTTTGTTCAACAGGAATAGTAGGATCTGTTGCTATATCTAACAAATCTTGTTGTTTATCCTGTAATGTTTT
>Ga0181352_1000227_pt1 | contig 25430 bp, 39 predicted proteins | sample Fa13VDMLBSN_FD_130103 | JGI IMG/M metagenome (GOLD analysis project Ga0181352, IMG submission 130103) | Freshwater viral communities from Lake Michigan, USA - Fa13.VD.MLB.S.N | ecosystem: Environmental > Aquatic > Freshwater > Lake | place: USA: Michigan | collected 2013-09-23 | reverse complement strand
TTGTGTGCCGAAATAGCCGACGCGCTGACGCAGATTGACTTGAGGAGTGGCGAAGACAAAGGAGCACATTACCAACATGGATTTTCCAGGCTGGTAGGGGAAGACGCGCTTTGTTTCGCGATAGACGTAAGCGCCAGATGTGGTGGGAACCGTGAGATTTACAGCACTTTCGTTGGCGCTGTACGTTTTAGAGCCGCCACCGTTTAGTGCGGTGTCCCATTTGTCGTTCTCTTGATAGCGATGCTGGCTATCGAAGATGGTAAATGGGGAGCTGGTGCGGAGACGACCAAAAGCGTCGCCGCTAGTGCCAGTGCTTGTAACTAAAGGTAGTGGGTATTGTTCATCACCACGTACATATACGAGCTCGTAGCGGTCGCTGTTGACAATGCGTTGGCCCATGGGTAGATAGCGGTGTTGCTATCAGGCTACGAGCGACGGCTGGTCTTACCGGAGCAGCGCCATTTGGCGCGGGAGAGGCAGAGCGGGGTGTTCCGCTCGGCGCCGGCACAGTTGTAGCCCTCGGACTTCATGTCTCCGAAGCTGCGGGCGCAGTAGCGATCGCCTTTCTCGGTCCCCGGGGCGATGGTGTAGCCCTTGGCGCCGTAGCGGACCTTGTTTTTACGGCCGGTCTCGGGGTTGGTGACGACTTTGGTGTACTTCTTGCCGTCCTCGGTGTCGTTCTGCTTCCGCGAAATGGGCACGCAGTCGGGAACCTGGCGCTTGCCCTTGGGCTTCATGCCCACCTGCTCGTAGCCCTCCCAGCAGGCATCACGACGGGTGGGTGGTTGGAGTTGGACCGGTGCGTAGTGCTGGATGTAGTTGTCGGTACGGCCGAAGCCCTGGGCTTTGCGCCGGCTGGGCTGGCCGGTGCGGGGGTCGAAGGGTATGGCTTCGCGTGTTCTTGGCGCAGTGCTCTGAGGTAATTGCGCTTGGACGCCCTCGGGAAGACGCTTTTGGTCGGGGCGGCGGTATCCGGGCTCGTATTTGCGGCGCGCTGCTTCGACGCGGAGACGCAAGTTACGTGCCGTGAGTTTCGTGGCCATGCCCGTGGCTTCGCCGGCGGCGGCCATGGTGTTGCCGATCTGGGCGATGCGACGAACTTCTTCGCTGGCGGTCTGAGCGATGCGGCCTTCGGCGTTCTTCACCGCAGCTGCGGTGTTGGCGCGCATGCGCTGAGTCTTGGACTTGCGCGTGGGGGCAGGCGCAAGGAGGGCGCGAGGGGTCAGACCGGGGAAACGAGGTGATGCAGGAGCGGGACCAGAGCCTGGTAACCGAGGGGGACCAGAGGGAGTCGAGAACGTGCCCGTGCTCGTGGATCCCCGACGGGACATGGCGTAGGCCCCTGCTCCGAGTGCGGCGACACCGAGACCCGCGGCGATGGCCTTGCGGGTGGGGAAGGAGCCTTTCTGCCGGCAGGTCTTGTCAGCGGCAATGTGGCTCTGACCGCAGGGGCGGCCTTTGGCGTCAAGTCGGAGCGTGGCGGGAGTGAGGTTCATGGTTCAAAACCCTCCGCCCAGATAGAGTCGTGGTAAGACTTAAACGCTGCAGACACGACGGGATCACCTTTGGAAGGTGCTGACGATGTCTTTATAGGCTTTTTAGTCCAAGCAGCGGATATGTCTGGATTGGTGTTTTTACGTGGGCTGGTATTACGTTTAATTCTAGCTTTAAAAGCCTGTGAGACCTTCCATTCCGTTGAGCCTTCAGGTGGTGAGTATTCCCCTCTAGATGAGGGAGTACTAGCTGTTGTAGTACGTCTAGTAGTAGAGCCGTAACCACGCATGAAGTCCGAGGTGTTCTCAACAGACCTAGCAGCTTCTCGTTGCTGGCGTTCTATCGTGGAAATTCGCTGCGCTGCGGCTGCAGCTCTTGCCCTTGCACGCTCAGCTAATTCGCCAAATTCTCGCCTACCCCTACGCCTACGCTCTGAGCGGATACCTAGAGCAATACCTGTGCCTAGTGTGAGCGCAGCTAAGCCAACCATAGACGCTCTACGTAAGTTTCTCTGTGCTTTTTTACTTTTAGCTTCTGAGATTTTAGAACGCTTAGATTGAACTCTATTGGCAGGTCCCTTGGTGCATTTTTCGCCCTCGGAGATAGCACCTTTACCACACTTGAGGTCGAGGCGTACTGTTGTGGGAGTGAGGTTCATGGCTCGAAGCCGGTGGCCCAGATGGAGTCGCTGCGCTTGGCTTTGGCAGCACCCTTGCGGGTGGTCTTGCTGCCCTGCTTGTAGCCCATCTTGTTGAGGGTGCCGTAGATGTAGGCCTCGGCGCGGGCGCCTTTGAGGCCGCGGGCTGCGGCTTGCTTGGCGAGCTCGGCTTCCATGGCGGCGACTTTGGTGCCACGGGGGTCCATGCGGGACTCTGCGTCAGCTGCTTCGGAGTCCAGACCCGGGGGGCGCTTGGCGGAGGGGCCGCGATACATGCGCTCCAAGGAGGCGCGCTGCGTGGAGCGGCGAGCTGTACGGGCCATGGAGGCGGCGCCGACGGCGCTACCAATGGCGCTACCGCCTGCGCTGAGCGCGCGGTAGGTGGCCTCCTTCTTTAAGCGAGCTTTGCCTGCTGCGCTGCTGGTTTCTTGTGCTTTGGCGAAGGTGTTGAGGGCGCCGGCAGCTTTGAATGCAGTGGCGGCAGCACCGAAACCGGCGACCATGCCGGAGCTACTACCCGAGGCCAGACCAGCGAGAGGTGCGAGGGCGCCGGCTGCCGCTGCGACATTTGCAGCGGTGCGAAGGCGTTGGGCGGCTTTGGTGTTAGGGGTGACGGTGCCGCGTTTGTACTGCGGGGGTTCTGCTTTTGTGGCAGGTCCCTTGGTGCACTTTTCGCCCTCGGAGATGGAACCTTTGCCGCACTTGAGGTCAAAACGTGCTGCAGCGTCTAGGCGGGCTCGGATGTAGGTGGTGCTGCGGTCCTGGATGCCGAGCTCGCAGGCGTCGAGGTACTCGAGCGGGCTGAGCGAGTCGCCGCGCTTGCGCATGGAGCCGCAGTTGCCGTCGCACTTGCCGCCCTTCTTGTCGCTGCAGCCGCACTCGGCGTCCATGGGCTTCTTCATGCCATAGCCGTCTGTGGCGGGCTTGGTGTGCTTGACCCCTTTGGCGCTGCGCTTGCGGCTGTGGCTACCCATGGCCATGTCCATTTCCTCCTCTTCCTCTTCTTCCTCTTCTTCGGGATCTGAGGACTTCATGTTGCGGGCGCGGGCAGCCATGGCCTGACCTTCGCGTACACCTTTTTCGTAGGCCTCAGATTTGGAGCGACGGGAGGTGGCGGGCATGGCTTAGAGCCCCGGGTATTGCTTCACACAGCGTAGCTGCTCTGTGCTATAGGGACCGATAGGCTGAAAGCAACTGTGGAGCTACACCATGAACTTGCTTCGACTGGTAGCTGGGAGTGGCGCAACTTCTGGATTGCTAATTGGACAGCTTGTATTCGCCACATTCTTTGTGGGTTCCTGTGAGCTACCTAACCTGCTGAACAGAGGTAATGCTAATGCGTGTCTTGATCGGTGGATGACTACAGCTGCGTTGTTCTTTCCATCTGGCGTGGCGGGTACTGGTGCGAATGTCGCTCTCGATAAAGCCAAGAGGCGGCCCGGCTTCCTGGGCTGATCAGTCGAACGGCTGCGGGGCGAATTGCTCGAAGACTGCGGCTTTGTTGAGGTCAGCGGGGCCGACCGTTGCCACCCGGGAGACTTCTTCGCGGTGGCGGCGGGGTAGGGATGCGTACTCGGGGTCCATCGCAGCAATCTCGGTGTCCCAGGGGGCGAGGTAGCAGCGGCAGCGCGGGTGCGCCGGTGCGTTTGTACTAGCACGCTTGTAAATGCGGCCCGCCCGGGCATTGCAGATGGGGCAGGTTCGATCGTCGCTGGTGGCGTACCACATCACGAGATCGATGCCGTTCGCTGCGTAGTACTGATTGCTGGCGGCGTTGTAGGCACGAAGTGATTCCGTGCGGGCGATCACGTCCGCCCTCGATTTCACAACACCAAGGCGAAGGCGCAGGTCGTTGGTGATGGCATCTGTGGGGCGGCCTTCAGCGATGCCTTGGGCAACGAGCTCGGTGGCAGTGGTGGCGAAGGCTTCACCGTGGCGGCGGAGGTAGCCGCGGGCCTGAGCTGCGGCGGCCACGGTGGCTTCGATCGGGATCGAGACGTCGATGCGCCGGCGCTCGGGGGCGATGTCGGTCAGAAGTTCTCGGGCGACAGTGGTGCCTTTGCGCTCGGAGCCGCGAAGCAGGCTGCGTAGGACACGGTCGTAGCCGTCGGTGCGATCGGGGCGAAACGCGGGGATGAGCTGGCGGAACTCCTGGAGGAGGGAGACGTTGCGGTCGGCTGCCGGGGCACCGCTGCGCAGCTGGATGCGGGTGCGGCGGATCAGGCGGTTGAAGCTGCTGTCGAGAATGCGGTTGAGCTGGGCGATGGAGACGTCCTCGGAGCGACGCAGGGCGGCGTTGTAGCGCTCAAGCAGGTCCATCGAGCTCGAGGAGTGAGCGTTGGATTAAGAGGTAGTCGGCCATGGCTCGGGCCTTGAGGGCAGGGCCGTACGACTTGATGCGAGACCAGAGCTCATCGGGGCTGATGAGGCCGTTGGTTGCCGCCTCCGCGTCGAGGCGGGAGTTCTGGAAGTACTGGGCGTACTGCTTGGCCAACTCCTTGCCTGCAGGAGAGCTGAATTCGCGTTGACCCTCCAGGAAGGTGACGAACTCGCGGGCGGTGTAGCTACGGCCCCGGGCGCGGCCTTGGTAGATGGCTTCTCGAGCTTCGCGGCGTTGTCCGCGGGAAACAACCACGTCCACAAAAACGCGGGTGGCGCGGCGAAAGCGCTGGAGTTGTTCAGACTCGGGGACGCCGTAGGCGATGCCGTTGGCGAGGGTTTCACAGTTGTCCCTGGTCAGGGAGAACTTGTAGTCGGTGTTGGCAATACGGATAGCCCGGCGCACGACATCTTCATTGGAGAACGAGCTGGCGGATTGCTTGAATTTTGGGTCGGGTGCCTTGACCAGGGGAGTCATCAAAGCCATGGAGGTCTTGATGCCGGGCTTGGTGGCACCGATCTCGGCAACGTCTGTCCAGCTGAAGCGGGACTCGTGGGTATTGGCAAAGACGGCGCGGACGATGCCGTCCTTGCCTTCACCGAGGTAGATGCCGAAGTGGGCTACGGGGTCTTTCTCGTGACGGAAATAGACCACATCCCCGGGTTTGAGCCCGGACTTTTTGGTGTAGTAGTGCCCCATGGCTTCGCTGGCACTTTTGGTGCCGGCTTCTTGCTTCATGGACTTGACGAGGTCCTTAATGCTGGGGCTTGGGTCAAGCGGTGACTTGGTTGGGTCGCGGAGTGTCTTGATGTTGTAGGCAACGCTGCCGGCTGCACCCATAGCTAAAGCACCTCCAACAACGGCAGCGGCAAGGGCTGCCTTGCGTTTGATGTCCGTGCTCGGGCCGCTCTCGGGGGGTTGCTTTTCTTGGCTGACTGATCCTGCTCCCTTACGGCACTCATGTGCCTTCGGGATGTGTGAAGCGCCACAGGGCTTACCCTGCAGGTCCTCCCGGACAGCCAGATAAGTGGCGGCATGGATCAGCCCAGGGGGCAGCGCGTCACCGCGTTGGCGGCGGGAGATCTCGGAGCGGGCGGCGCGGTAGGAGGCCTCGAGGCTCATGTCCTCACCGCGGCGCTGGGCGGCTTCGCGAAGGGAGCGGGCGAGGTCGGTGATCTGCGCTTGGGGGCTGCGGCGTCCTCGGGGTGGGGTAGCCGCAGCTGCAGCGCGGGTGCCGGGGGCAGGCTGACCTGCGGCGCGCACCGCTACGAGGCGCTCGAAGCCGTTCTGCTGCAGGTAGCGGGTGGCGTCAGCGAGGCCAGTGATGTCACGACCGGCGAGCTCGGAGGCAGCGGTGCGCACTTCCCGATCCGAAAGGCTGAAGGTGCTGCTCTTTTTCACCTTGCGAGCGAAGTACTCCTTGGAGATGGCGTCACTTAGGCCTTGCCCGATGCGGCTGGTGACGTTATCGGGCTTTACAAGGAGCCGAGCGAGGTATCGGGAGTGACCGATGCGGGCGCTGTTGAGCAAGTCGCTGTAGCCTTTTTGGCGCTGCTCGGTGGGCATGGCGACGCCCGGGGTCTGGCGCACTTCGTCGGCAATGTGGCGGAAGTACTCATCGAAACCGTCGCGGGTCTCGCGGTAGAAGCTTTGGGCGAGCTCGGTGCGGCTGACCGCTGCCGCGCGCGTACTGGGTGCGTCGCCAAGGATCTGGTTGAGTTTGCCGACAGCGCGTTCGCGGACGTTCTCGGGGAAGTTTTCGGTACTGGGGCCTACTAAGCCGTTGAGGAAGCGGCTGCGGGCCTCGGTGTCCTTGATGTTGACGCCTTGCTGCCGGGCGAGGGCCTGCAGGCTGGCCGCTTCGCGGTTCAACGCACCGGTAAGGGCGCGGCGGACATCAGTGTCAGTAGCGCCAGCGCCCAGGCGGAAGCCGAACTGCCGCGACAGGTACTCGTGGGTGGCGGACTCGGAGAAAGTGCTTCCATCACCAGCTCCGGCAGCGTTGGTGCGCTTAGTGCTCCAGAAAGCTTCGAGGCTTTGCTGCCGCCAGGTTTCTGCGTTGGCGCCACGACTGTCGGCATCTACGTCGACAGCGCTGACACGATTGAACAGCACCTTGGCGTTGCCGTAGTCGGTGGCGCGGAGCTCGAGCTGGGTGGGGGTGCGAAGCAGCTCCTCCTTGAGGGCTGTAGGACCCGTGGCGGCTTCGCCGGCGGCGCGGGCTGCGGCAGCCCCGGCAGCGGCTGCACCGGCTGCCCGGCGTTCAGCGCGAGCTCCGCGGATACCGGGAGTCACATCCAGGACGCGGTTGATGCCAGCGGCTACGGCGTCGTCGATCTGGCGGCCGACACCGTCGCGGTAGAAGGGGGCGCGCTTGAGCTGGCTGTGGCTGAACAAGCCAAAGCCCACGATGCTCAGGCCGAGGGCGATGCCGCCGGCCCGGCGCTCGAGTTGAGCTTGGAGCGCCTGCTTGCGCTGCAGGTCGCCCGGTACGGCTTTGACGATGCCGCGGACGATGGCGCGCTTGCCACCCTCGATCTCGGAGAAGCTGCCTTTGCTGATTCCTTTGCCGAGGCGTTTGACACCCCGTTCCACGTTGGCCAGGCCACTGACGGGGTCAGTGCGGACAGCGCGCAGGTGGGGATCAGCACCCTGGCCCTTCAATCGACAGTCCCAGTTGGGCGGGATGCAGCGGCCACCGCACTTCACGTTGGGTGGGTTGCAGTCAACAGCGCGGGCTGTTTTGCCGGTGCGGCTGCGAGCTGCGGCGTCGAGGCGGGCCTTTGTGGCCAGGTAGGCCGCGGTGCGGAATCCTTCGGGAGTGGTGTTGCGTGGCGTCACTGGTCAGTACCCCTCGTTGTAGGCGCGGAAGGCGTCAGCCTCGGCGTCGGGCACTGGTGAAAGCCCTGCCACATTCTGACCGGGGAAGAAGTGCTGGACAGCAACTTTGGCGGCGCGGAGTGAATTGAAGCCGGTGGTGTAAGGGCCATCGGTGATGGCGCTGTCGAGGGCAAAACGAGCTCGGTAGAGCTTGCGGGTGCGCGTGCGGTGTGGGCCCAGGATCAGCACAGGGGCTGCAGCGCTGCTGTCGATGCGCTGGCCGTCGGGTCCGACGAGCGGGCCAGCGACGATGTCGCCGCGGCGGTGGGTGACGGCGATACGCAGGCCTTCGGCGTCGGCGTAGAGAGCGTCGCCGCGGCCGCCTTCGGCGGGAGGCAGCACAGCGCCGCCTTCGGCGGCAGTTTCCTCCTCGGTGGGTGCGGCCTCACCCTCGGGGAGCGCCGGGGGTTGCGTGGCGGCCTGCAGTTGAGCGTCGTAGCCCGCCATCTGGGATTGGAACTGGGCGTCCGTGCTGGCGATGAGCTGCTGGGTGACGGCTTCGTTGAGTTTTGTGTCAAGTGAGTACGTGGTGCCGCCGAAGCGGGACTCGCGGACTTCCAGGGGGTTCAGAACGCCGAGCTGGATGTACTGAGCGTCTGAAGCGGCTTTGAGTTGGTGGAGCTCCGCCTTCTCTTTCTCGGTCTGGGTGAAGACCGAGGGGAACATCACCGACCAGGACTCGGGGATGCGACCGCGGGTTGGTCCTTCGCGTGAGGCGAAGATGTAGGTGAAGACCTCGGTGATTGGGGTGCGGCAGTAGACCTCTTGCCACTGCTCAACGAGGGACGACCAGACACGTTCTTCGAAGCGGCCTTCCTTACCGAGACCGCCAGGAGAGTCACCCATGAGGATGGAAGCGGGCCAGCCGGTGGCGGCTTGCAGATCCTTGATGAAGGGGTCGGTCGCGGTGGCGATGTTGCTCAGCGCACGGTTGATGAAGCTGATGTCTTCTTCGACGTCCACAACCATCCCGCCGTAGACGCTGCGGCTGAGATTGTTGGCTTCAAGGCGCTTGCGCAGGTCGGACTCGTTGCCGGCGGCGATGCGGTTGAACAGTCCGGGGATCTTGTGAACGAAGACGTCTGAATCGGATGTCATCGACTCGAGGCCGGACATCGCGGTCTCGTAGCGCTTGAAGGCGTTCCAGATGAGCTGCAGGACGGACTGGCCCCATCCGGTGTTGCGGGAGCGGAGGTTCCAGGGAAGGTAGAGGCCGTCGAAACGAGCTACGCGGGTGTGGTGGACGCGGATGTTGACGTAGCCGCTGTTCTGTTCCGGGGTGATGCGCTGACTGGTGGTGATCCGGTAGTGCGAAGGACGGGAGTAGTCGGTGATGGAGAAGTCCTCGGGGATCAACTCATGGCGCGAGAGCGGGATGAAGCCGCGGATGGCGCGAATGCGGTTGAGCTCGACAGGTGCGTCAGGCTGGGCGCCATCGTCGATCAGCAGCACCAAGCCGGCGCCGCCATAGAGGCGCTGCAGCTTGATGACCTCAGAGAGGGCGAAGTGGAATTGGCTGGCCTGGAGGAACTGGTTGAAGTTCGTGAGGAGGTCGGCGTTGTCAGAGGCGGCGTCACCACCCAGGGTGATGGTGGGTTGATGGCGGAGGATCTCGTCGCTGATGGCGTCGACGTAGCGACGCGGGATGCCGTTGGTATAGAGAGACTCGAGTTCAGCTTCGGTCAGCAGAGTCTGGAAGCTGACACTTGTGGCTGTTGTTTTATCTTTTGCAGGAACACCTAGACCTGTTAGCGCATTAACTAATGCACCATCATTCCGGAATTTATCTGAGGGTGCGGAAGCCATAGCGCAAGCAGGCTCGGGGAGAGCTGGTGCAAGCGTAGCGGTTTATAGCGAGAGCTCATAGAGATCAGTTACCAGATGCACGTGTATCTGGTAACGTATAGCTGTATCTGGTAACTGATTTCTGTATTTTGTAACGTATCTGTGCAGGAGTTGACAGGCGGGCCAATCGCTAGCCTGGGGCAGCCACTTACCAGGGCATGGTTGACCATCGGATTGATGGATCACGTCTCCTGACCAAGCGGCAAGCCAAACAGCAGTTTCGCGAAGGGATCCTCAGTAGCTGGGGATCCCTTTGTGCTTACTGCGGGCAGCCGGGGGACACGCTGGATCACGTACGGCCTCGGTGTCGCGGAGGGCGGAGTGACCGTTCAAACCTGGTTTGCTGCTGCGCTCCCTGCAACCGGGCTAAAGGCAGTGAGATGGATTGGCAGCATTGGTTCAGACAACAGAGCTGGTGGTCTCCGCATAGAGAAGACGCAATTCAACTCTGGGTCAATGAGGCGACTCAAGGGTGGGCAGCCGCCTGAGTCGTCTTCGAGGCGTGCCTCTGCTGACGCTCTCGGTGAACGCACCGTAGCGGAAGGTACTAGATGTTGTCAAAGAAACTGGCAGTAGCTGGCGTCTCTGGGATAAGTGAACAGGCAAACGCAAGGGCCATGACAGTGTCGTCGTGGGCGCCGCTTACGGCTTGGCGTGCACCGCTTTCCTGCTGTTGAAAGGCGCGGAGTTCGTCGGCGATGATGCCCGCCGGGAATACGAGCTCGTCGCGCTCGAGCAGGTAGAGAATCCTGTCTGTGGCTACGTTCTTAGATGGCCGACTGGTACTGAACGTTTCAATGGCGTAGTTTGGCAGTACATGCTGCAGTGCTTCAGCGATGACGGAGCCCATCGCTTGTTTCTCCACAATTACGCGTTGTGGCATGTAGTCTTCGATTAAGGTTTTTACATGTTTCAAGCTGTAATCTGTACTTTTGCCGTTTTCGCGGTACATACCTACGACTTCGTAGGGCGTAGTAGTGATGTCAAGCACCATTGCTACGAAGTAGTCGTTGCCGCCGCCGTTGGGGTCGATGCCGATGACGTAACTGCGGTTGATAGAGCCACATTCGCGCCAATGGCCACGGGAGGCGCGACTGATCAGATCGTTGGGATAGATCTGGGTGTCAGTGGCACCAAACTGCAGCTCGTACTCGGAGTTCCATGCCGCGAGCGTCATGCGGCGCGACTCGCGGGTGCGGCGGGCCCAGTTGGGGTCAGCGCCGTAGATGGGGTGCTGGGAGTAGTGGATGGCGACCTTGTTCCAGGCGCCTTCGTCGGAGTGCCAGAGCTGGCCGAACCAGTCGAGCTCGGTGTCTGGGGTGGAGACCACGATGACCTTGGCCGCGTCGCCCACCATGGAGAGCGTGGGCATAGCGCCGCGGTAGATCTCGGCGGCGCCCTCGAGGAAGGCGGCTTCGTCCATGAACAGGACGGAGCAGCTGGGGATGCCCCGGGCAGCGCGGGGTGAGGCCGGAAGGAAGTACAGCGTGCCACGCCCCTCAAAGGCGAGCTGGGTGTTGCTGTCAGTCAGGTAGCGGACGGTCTCGCCGCGGAGGCTGTTGGCCATGGCGCGCACGCGGCGACCGAGCTCGGAGGCGTCCTGCTGCGTCTTGCTGAACACCACAGCGGCGAAGCCGCGCTCGGTGAGGGCGCGGCAGAGGAGGTAGTTGCAGACGGTCTCGGAGACGCCGGTCTGGCGGGACTTGTTGACGAGGGTGTTGGGGTGCTCGTTGATGGAGCGAATCAGGTCGATCTGATAGGCGTAGGGGTCAAAAGGAGCGACCGTTCCGCTGGTGCGAATCCAGGTGCGTCGTGCGAACAACGGCCACTCACCAACTACGGGGAGAGTGGAAGCGGTTCCGGCCTCGTAAAGGGCGGCGCGGGCTTGGCGGCGGGCTAGCTCTGTTTGGAGGCGCTCGACGCGTTTGCGGAGGGTGGATACGGAAGGCATCAGCTGTCAAAGTCCGCGGGGTCAGCGGATGGGAGCAGCAGGTCGTCGTCCTCGGGGTCGGGAGCGGCGGAGAGAGCGTCAGCGGCCGCGTCGTGGGTGGTCGTGAGGCGCAGGAGCTGACGCTCCAGGTCGGCAATCTGGCGTTCGAGGATGCGGCGTTCCTGATAGGCCTGGGCACCGCTCATCAGGGTGCGGGCGGCGGCGATGCGGTCGGAAGCGCGGGCATCCTCGTCGTTGATGATGCTGTCGAGGACGTTGATGGCGGCAGGGATCGTGCTGATGTTCATGCCACCGGTCTCGGAGAGGAGCTCCTGCTGGATTCGGGCGATGGCTTGTTGCACAGCGGGGCGCTGGCGCCAGGTGTAGACGGACTTTTCGCTGACGCCGATTTTGCGGGCAGTTTCGCGGATGGTTGTTCCGCGGGCTAGCAGGGTGGCAGCAACGCGTTGCCGCTCGTTGAGACCGTCAGAGCCGTAAACGCGATTGGCCACCGCTGCTGTTCTGTTCCGATATGTTCAGATTATAGGTAGAGACTACCGGCTGGTTTGAAGTTGTCAGATGCGAGCGGTGATGACGCGCTCGGGTTGGTCTTGGTACTTGCCAGCGCGGGTTTGGTAGCAGGTAGCGCATGGAGCGCCGCGGAAGAACAGGGCTTGGACGATGCCCTCGTTTGTGTAAATGCGACAGGGAGAGCTGGAGCTGTTGCTGAACTCGAGGGTGAGGTGGCCATGCCAGCCGGCTTCGCCGGGGGTGGTGTTGGCGATGACGCCACAGTTGTTGACAAAGACCCCGGCAGCAAGCGCGAAGTTTCCGGTCTCGGCGGTTAAGCAGTACGTGGGATGGACCCCCTCAACAGGGCGTACCTCCCGGACCTTGTGGTTTGCCCGTAGCTTGCCCTCCTTGAAGGATTGGATGATGTGAGGCATGCGCCGGAAGGCGGTGCGGTCCACATTGAGGAGCTTGGCGGCTCCCCTGATCGTCCCTGTCTGGAGCAAAGCCTGCGTAACGGTCTCCTCAGTCACGTCTTGGCGTGTACGGATGCGCGCCATTACCGCCGCCTGCTTCTCCTTAGCACCAAGCTGTGCCCATCGCTTGTTGCGTGCCTCTGCTAGGCGTAGCTTGTTTTCGTCAGACTCCTTCCACCATCGAGTATTCATGGCAGCCTTCCGCTTCGACTCCTCGCTGTGGAGTCGAGCGCTAATGTGCGCCCTAAATCCTGCGTCTTCTCTATATAACTCCGCAAACCTAGTACCGCCACGAAGGTGATGCTGATGCTCTTGGTTGTGCAGCACGGCGTGCTCCGCTGCGCTCATTAGCTCTAGGTTGTTGGGATGGTTGTTGCTCCTATTGCCATCCTTGTGGTGGACGTGTAAACCGCTACTGCCGTACACCTTGGTCGCGACCATTCTATGAACAGGCTGCATCGAAGCAGTCCTGTCCTTTGTAGGCAGCGTTGAGGCATACACAGGATCATAAATAGCCGAGTAGCCATGGCTATGGCAGTCATAGATAGCGTGGAGCGAATCGTCCGGTAAAAGATTTTGCGCTTGTTTGCGAGTGCCGTCTCTCATGAGGAATGCATGGTCGCCCGTGCAGCGAATAGAAATGTTGTTGTCAAGCACAACCTCTACAACTTCTGAGTTCTCAATTAAGCGAGGTGCGTAAAGCCGCTGAATGCCAATCTTGCCTTCTTTAACTCCATAGCCCCACAGCTCCTCTCCATTCTCTTCTCGTTTGATGAGATCGAGGAAGCTGTAATCTCCATCGACTAGCTTTACCTTTGTGTCTCCAGTAAAACAGCGCGCGTAGGTGCTTTTACCTATAAAGAGGGCGGTGATGTCGGCGGGTAGAGCCAGGTGCTCGACGGCAACGCCCAGGCCGTAGCTGTGGGCCGGGAGGATGAAATAGGAGTCGCCCTCGGGGGTGTTGTGGAGTGGGGTGGGGGTGAGGTGTGCGGGGTTGAAGTCCTTCGGGTCGACGATGGCGTGGTGGTCTGTGTTGCCCTCGCGCAGCGGCTGAAATGTGTAAAACTCGCGGGGGCTGAGGCGCAGGTCGTAGCCGTAGCTGGAGAGGCCGTAGCTGAGGACGCGGCGCTCGTCGCGGCGGGTGCGCACCAGGGCGGAGATGAATGGGGTGATCATGGCGGCCTCGGTGGCGAGGGCGGTGATCTCGGTGTCGGAGAGGATCATTGACGATAGTGTTATGGCGTTATGCGACCAAGAAGAGGTCGCAGTCGCGGGCGAAGGTGTGGTCGGTTGCGGCTTCAGGGAAGCCGAAGGTGCAGCAGGTGCCGCTCCAATGGGAGCAGGTGGTGCAGGTTGGGCCGGGGGCGCTGTAAGCGCGACCGGAGATGCGGCGGGGGATGTCGGGGCGGATGGTTGGGAAGGTGCGGCCGAGGCGGATGTTGACGATGGATTGGCGGCTGCAGTTGTAGAGGGAGGCGAGGGTGCGGTCGGGCTCGGTGGAGAGAAGGATGGAGACAATGTCGCGCTCGGTGAGGCCGCGGGGGCTGTAAGGGGTGGCGCGGGGTTGGTAGGCGGGGCGATCAGGGAGGGGTCCGTCGAGGAGGGTCCAGCGGTGGGTGCAGGAGCGACAGGCGAGGCGGCGGCGGGTGGTGCCGTTGCGGAGATTGTCGGTGCGGAGGACAAAGGTGGAAGGGCTGCCGCACTCGGGGCAGGGGTGTGGGGTCACGAGGTAAGGCTTTCGGCGAGGGCCCATTGGGCGCGGAGGATGTCTTCGAAGCAGCGCTCGAGGAGGGGGGCGGTGCCGGCGTAGGTGAAGGCGCCGTCAGGGCCGTCGTGGAGCTCCCAGTGGTAGTAGCCGTCGGGAGTGGAGCGGATGGTGATGAGGGCCATGTGAAATGTGTTAAATGGAGAGCCTGAGAGTACTGAGGTGGGTTGTTTAAGTCATCTAGTTTTCACTTCTTTAGGTGCACAACTGTCGGCAACCAGTGCGGCTTTTTGTAGCCACAGCTTGGTGGTCTTTCGACTAATGGATAAGTTAGTAGCCTTCCATCCATCTTGTAATAGAGAATAGGGCAAGGATCTAGCTCGATAACACCTGTTTTTCTAAGGTGGACGAGGGTGCAAAGCCCTTTGAGCGTAAAATGAGTCCAGACAATAACGTTTGGATAACCTACAGACCACGCGTATCCCAGGTCTTCGTTTTTGACGCATAGATCGTCCAGGTTCTGTTGTAATTCCGCGAATGTCGAATAATCATACTCTTCTAGGCGCTCGACTATTCTTTCTGCCAAGTTTTTATCAAACTCAGGGAACTTGTTTAGCAGGTATGGAGCGGGCTGTAGATCGCGTTTCATTGGTTTCAGGGTGCAAGGCGGGCTTTGTGGAGGCGCGAGGCGCCGTACCAGGCGGCGATCTCGGGGGCCCACAGCTCTAAGTGGGGCCACATCAGATCGCAGAGCGCCTGGATCTCGAGTTGGGCGTCGCGCTTTGCGCGGAGATCCATGAAGTGCAGTAGCGAGCGCAGGTTGAAGGACACCACGAAGTCCTGGCGGATTGCGTAGGGGATGATGTCCCGGGCGTGCTCTTCGCTGAAGCCGTCCTCGAGGGCGAGCTTGTAGCGGCCGGCGGAGTCGACGCAGATGATCCGGTGGATCATGCGCTGGTCTTCGGTGTACTCGTACTTCTTGCCCTGGCGGTCTCGGTAGGTGCCGACGGGGCGGAGGTAGAAGACTTCTTCGACGTCGCGCGCGCCCGTGCAGACATCAAGGATGCGTCTGCCTGTGTAGCGGCCGGATTGGACGTCGAAGCTGACGCCGACGCGGTGGGTGCGGGCTTGCTGCATCACTGAGTGGGGGAAGCCGCCGACGTTGAAGGTGATGGCGGGGTGCTCGAGGCAGTTGCCACTCACTACAGGCTTACCGTTGCGAGAAACAAGTAAAGCGCCGGTAGATACGGTGGCGCAGTAGACAAAGCCCTCATAGGGCTGTGCTTCTTCTGTTCCATGTGTGCGGCCAGTAGTGGCCTCAAACCGCGCAAATGGACGTGCGTAGTTAAAGGACAACCGCCAACACGGGCGGTGCTTGATATGCGCTACGCCTTCGTTGTGGTTGTTAAGGAGTAGCAATGCAGATATGCCATTGAGCACAGCTGCAGCTTGAACACGCTCAAGCGCATCTTTTTCGACTGAATCAACGGCCCAGCTCTCGCCACCGTTCGCAGTCGATGGTTTGTGCCTAGTTCCGTCACTTTGGCGCAGCCCTTCAAGAAAAGCAAGAAGCTCTGGGCGAGGTAATTGCACAAGCCAAGATGGAACAGTCTTGCCGTTCTCGGTGGAGAAGTGGCGCTCAACCCAAGCGGCAACAGAATCACAGTACAGCGTGTAACGATCGCTGGCCTTGGGTTCCAAGACTCCGACTGAAGGACTTAACTCTTGTAGGTACTCGATCTTGCGCTGTTTCCTAAGGCGGAAGCGAAGGCACCTTGGCTCATGGCTGGAGCTGCGCACGCCGTCACCGAAGTAGAAGCCGGCTATACGCAAGGCATCGAGGAAGTCCACACCGCTTGGACGGTCAAGAGGAAGACGACGGTCTGAGTACGACAGGTCAGCTGTCACCCGGTAGCGGACAGGACGCCCTACGACATCTCGTGCTTTTTCAAAGCGGAAGTCCTGCCAGGTACCGTCTTTGCGGCGTGAGCTGACAACCATGCGGTGGTCATGGGTGACGAGATGATTTAGCCGTTGAGAGGCTGCGGCGTAGAGGTGATCCCCAGGTTCGACGGCGTAAGCGTGCAGGGATTTAGGCGCTTCAAAATGTCCAGCGCCTGTCTGAATGTCTACAGCCAGGAGAAGGTCGTCGGTCGTAATGGCTGGCCAAGCCTTCCAACCGGTGGAGGTCATAACAAGCGTGTCAGCCGAGTAGCAGCCGTAGTGGCCTCGATCTCCAGCGAGTAGACGCTTGACACAGATTTCGCCGGCCTCGGATTCGCTCGGGGGCTCCTCGTCGAAGACGAAGTGCTCGGAGTAGTCCTGGTGCATGGCCCACCAGCAGAGGGTCTGCGGGTCTTCGGTGCGGTTGAGGACTTCGACGCGTAAGTGAGGGTCGATGAGGGGCATTGAAGTTCTAATTTGGCGAAAGTTAGAAGTTGGTTAGGAGTAGTTGGTCAGTCATTTGTCCAGCTCCTTGACGAGTTTCTTGAGTGCCTTGAACTCCCCCCACGTCAGCTTGAATGTTTGCTCGCCGCAGCTGCTCAAGTGAGCATCAAAGCCATCGCCGTTGTGCCATAGAGCCACTTCTATGAAGGCATCAGGTTTGGCGAGACAGTCAAACTTTTGAAGGGAGGTGAATGCAGCATCAAGCTTGTAGAGCGTGATGTCATTCATCGGTGGTCTCGGGGATGGGTTGATACTGCGGTAGCCATTGGCCCTGCTTGTCGGTGAAGCCAGCTTCATACAGGAATTGCTTTGCGGCGGTGGCGTCGCCTTTCATGGCGCGTTCCAGCAAGGTTGGAGCATCTAGCGCGTCGGCTAGGTCTTCAAGGGTGCGGGTTGGAACGGCATAGAACGATTCCATGTCGCCATACTGAGCATCAGTGTCGGCTAGGTGGCGTAGCACAGCGGCGATGCCGTGGCGGACGCTGTACCCCTCGTCAAAACTGGCCGCCTCCTCGAACTCGTCGATGATGCGTTGGGCGCGGGTGTCGCTAGTCATCGATTGGCTCCATAAACAGGCGAAGATTCAGTCATAGCAGTGAAATGAGAACGTACACGAAAACGCCAAGACAAACTAGCCACACAAAGGCGAAAAAGAAGTGAGCTGGGTAGAGAACCATTACCTCTTCCTTGCTGATGTTGATTTGAACGGGGAACTTCATTGGTTGAGTCGACTAAGAAGCGTGTTTCCAGAGACCTTCTGGCTGGTGCTTGCGAAGAAACTCCACTAGCAGGCGGTGCGCTTCACCAGCATCGTCAATGAACTGGCCCCGGTAGTGGAAACCTTTGGCGTCGATTCGGATGACTTCCTCGGAAGCCGGGCTCATGTAGAAACTGATAGAAGACTTATCTGGAGGATCGACGGATAAACGAGAGTCAGTCATGGTGATTAAAGATGTTGACTAAGAGGGCAGGGATTCAAGAGCGCGGCGGATGGTCTCGGTTTTCGCATTGCCACCATGTGTGATTAAAAAAGCCACTTCAAGACTTTTAAGTTGGTCAAGCGCCTCCTCCTTCAAGCTCGGCGGCTTGGGGCGGCGATGTTTATGGAGATCATCTGCGCTCCATGGCGGCAACTTGGGTAGCCACTTGGGTAGCCACTTGCAGCACTCGTTTAGCTCCTGGTCAGCGCCAGCGGCGTAGGCGTGATTGATCAGCCAAAGCTCTCGGGTTACGATGCCATGCGGGGCCGAGTTGCGCAGTGACGCCACCAGCTCCGGCGGCGGGGTGATTGGGTGGTCAGTCATTAGTTGATCGGACTACTGGGTTTTGATTGGATACATCTCCATCGCTTGATCAACCAACTCATCAAGCGTTGGCAGTCCGTGGAAGCCTGTGTTAAATGCCGCCAATTCGTGAGTCACTGAATACTTTTCTCCTGTCTCTGTAGAAATCCAGAAGTGAGAGTCAGGCATCCTTTCGATGCATAATCTAGGAGCGGCCTTTATCCAGCGATAGCGGGCAGCGTCGCGTTCAATGTCAGTCATGGTGATTAAAGATGTTGACTATTCAGGCAGGGATTCAAGAGCGCAGCGGATGGTGTGCCAGTGCTGCTCTATCTCGGCAATAGAGCAGGTTTCATCTGGCGACCGCAAAACTGCTGCTGCAAATACCGCCTGCTCCTTCAGGCTCGGTGGCTTGGGGCGGCGGGCGGCGCGGAGCGCTCGCGCCTTGTTACCACTAATGGTGTTGTCCACATAGTTAACACACGCCTCCAGTTCCTGATCGCTGCCCCAGCGGGCGGCAATAGTGAAGGCGTCAAAAGGATCGTAGTCGAACCACTGCTGTAGCAGCCTGGTCGGTGGGGTGATCGGATGTTCAGTCATTAGTTGTAGGAAGCGAAGGGCCTAGTCGTTCCAAAGCGCACAACATGCACCGCAGCCAACTTGGTAGACGAGATAGCGTGCACTCACTTTGCAATACCAAGCGTCGGAACAGGTAGTCCGCCTTCGGTGGGCACGTAGATTGTGCGGTTGCCTTTCTCGCTACCTTCTTGTAGCCCAACGATGTACAGATACTGCAAATAGCGCGGATTATCTTTCAGAGAATCACCGATGATGCGATTTGCTTCTGCAACGCCTTTGGCGCGCTCAATCTCGGCCTCGGCCTCAAGCGAAGCTGAGTCCTTCTTTGCCTTGGCTTCGAGGACTTTCACCTGGCGGGTGCTCTCCGCCTCCATGAGCGAAGCTTTGCCAGCCAAGGTGCGGTTGTAGACGCCGAGCTGTGGCAGACCCCACAGGACAAAAGCAAGAGCGGCGAGGCTTGCAACAGTGATGCTGATGGTGAAAACAGTTTGGTTTCTCATGGTGGATGCTCAGCTCTGGGTTTGACCTTGTGCAGCTTGCATGTCAGCCTCAAGCAAGGCGGCCAACCGTTCTCGGTAGAGACCGGTGTAGGTCATACAGGTACGACCAGACTGTTCGTAAAGCCAATCGAGGTAGAGCGCACGGCGTGTCTCTTCTTTGTGGTCGATCTTCATGGAAGGATTTTGGAAGCGATAAACAGTAGAAGAAAGCAGGCAGCTATGTAGATAGCTGCTAGCAGCTCAAAGTCATGTAATGTCATCGGGCTCTATGCACCACTCGGGGGCGAGGATTAGGCTTAGCACTGATTCGGTGGGGTAAAGTTCGTGCAGGCAGAGCCTAGCATCTTCTAAGTCAAATGCCATCACTCCAACTGTGTGGCATTGGAGACGCGCTTGGTAAAGCTTTAGTGTTCGCATTCAATTACGAAGTAGACGGGAGAGTCGACGAGAGAACCGCTTGGATTGGGCACGGTCATAGGTCGTGGTGTGCCAGTCCCCGCAGATCGGGCAGTGGTATGGGGTGCCGATGTAGCTGCCTCGGCGTAGGTGAGCGGAGGCAGCTTGGCGGTTCAAGTGGGGGATCTTTGTCGCGCACATGGCGCGGGCACGCTCGAGGAAGCTGTCATCCGGTAGTGAAAGGGGATCGATGTGGGGATGCAAAGGGGCGCTGATCAGTCGAGATCAGAGGGTACCGGCAGCTCAGATGGCCTGGGTGTTGCGGCCGGAGGTAGCGAGGCGCGGTCGATGGCGCTGGCCAGGTCGGAGGCGGCGCTGAAGATGGGGCCGACCACGGGGGCGAGCTCGGAGCAGTAGCGGGAGACAGTGCTCCAGAAGCGGCTATCAGGCATTGGCGTTGGTGCGGAAGTGGGTAAGGGCAGCGTTGATCAGGTCACCTGTAGTGGTGCCGTGGGGAGCGGCGGCGTGGGCCTCGGTGAGCCACTGGTGGTTGTCGGGGGTGAGCACCAGGTGGATCTTGAGCTTCTCAAGGTCGCGCCGGAGGGTTGCGTTTGTGCGGGCGGCCATGCGGCGGGCGGCCTCGGAGCGATAGCGGTCGAGGTCGTCCTCGGTGAGGTGGCCGAGGCAAACAGCCTGTTGCATGAGCTGGAGGATGCGCTGGCGGCTGAGGCCGAGCTCGGTGGCGAGGTCAGTCCATTTGACAAAGCCTTGGCGGGCGTAGTGGGCCTCGGCTAGGGCGATGAGCTCGATGTAGCGGGTGGTGGGTGCAGTTCGTGTCATAGACGGATGGTGGGTAAGTAGACCGCGATGACGCGGAGGTCGCGCCAGCCGAGCTGCTGCAGGGCAGAGGCGCGGCGGCTGGCGGCGGTGATGTCGATGAAGCGCGTGGCGTTCTCGGGGGTGGGAAGGATGACGATCGGGGGGCCGTCAGCGGCGTGGCTGGCGGTGAGAAAGCCGCCGTCAGCGCGGATCGTGTAGTAGAGGCGCGTTGTATGTGTCGGCGGGGTAGTAGCGGCTGCTGATGCCGCGTTCTCGGAGGCGTGCATTGGCGGCGAGGATTTCGGTGGTGGTCGCATAAGTGCGGTAGAGGATGGTGCCTGTGGTTGGGTTGCACAGGTCGTAGTGCGCAAACGCAGGTGAAGCCATGCGAAAGCAACGGCGGGGCCGTGAAGGAGGGGAAAGAGTGGGCCGGTAGCGCTCAGCGCTCGGGGGAGACCGGCTTCCTCAGTCTGGCGATGTCATTAGGGGGCGGTGCGGTGGATGTGGTAAGTGCTCTCGCCGTCGAGCTCGGTGAGGTCGGGGGCGGAGTCGTAGAGGTTGAGGCAGGCTTCGATGAACTGAGCGACGCGGGCGTAGTCGAGGGCGGAGTTGATCCACTGGGTCTCGAGCTCGTCGTTGTCCTCGAGTAGCTGCTCAATCTGTAGGCAGGCGGTGCGGTTGAAGCAGCGCCAGAGCAGCGTGATGAACGCAATGGTGTCCATGAAGGCAGCGTCGCTGAGCTCGCCCTTGGTCAGCTCTGTGTGGAGCAGGTGAACGAGCTTGCGGTGGCGGGGGCGGAGAGCGTCGTAGTTGGCAAACATCTCGCGGACGTTGCTGTCGCTGAGATGCTCGAACAGCGCTTCAGGGGTGTCGGGGATCTGCATGGCCCGGGGGCGCTCTAGGGCAAGGGTAAGGAGGCCGGCAGGGCCGGCCGGTTGTGCGTCAGACCAGGGCGAGGCAGGCTTCGCGGGCACGCTCGATGCGCTTGGCGGCTGTGCCACCCCAGAGAGCTTCAAGGCGGGCGCGGGCGCGCTCGGTGGAGTCGGTGGCGCGGCCGGTGTCGTGGGTGGCGTGTTGGGTGATGGCGTTGAAGAGGGCGTAGGCGGTGCCGGAAATGCCGGGGATGTCGTGGATGCCGAGGCCTGTGGTGCCGGAGTAGTGGCTGCGGATGGTGTCGATCTCGGGGAGGTCGGCGAGTGTGCGGGGGCGCTTGTCGCCGGTTGACTTGTCGCGGATGGGGGTGCCGAGGCGGTCGGCGTAGGTGGCCTCGAGGACGCGGCGGGCGATCTCGGGTGTGAGGCGCACTCGGGTGAGATCGCGGAGCTGGTCGATGGAGCTGGCGAAGGTGCGGCGCTCGATGTCGATCAGCTCGGGGAGGGAGGCGGCGAAGGCAGTCACGCTGCTGGTGTGCTTGCGGCGGAGGCCGGTGCCGTTGGTGGTAGCCGTGCGGGCGGCGCGGCCGGTGAGGTAGGCGAGCTGGTTGGCGCAGGCGAGGCGGACGTCGCTGAAGAAGACGCCGAAGCCGGAGCTCCCATCGTGGGAGTTGAAGAGGTGGAGGTAGCGGCGGACGCGGTCGCCGGGGACGACTTCGCTCTCGGTGTTGATGGAGGCGGTGGCGTAGACGCGGCGGCCGTTGCGGATGGAGAGGACGGTCTCGAGGTGGATGTTCTCGCGGAGGTAGTCGAGGAGGTTGATCAGCGCCGTGTTTTGCACCGGTGTGTAGGCGGTGCCGTGGATGCCGAGGCAGGCGTAGTTGTCGTTGCGGACGATGGCGCAGTGGTCGGGGGAGATGACCGGGCCGTCAGCGCCGAGGTAGAAGACCGGCTGCTTTTGGGCGGTCCAGTCGAGGCCGGCGATGGCGAAGGCCTCGGAGGCGGAGGCGTGCTCGGGGACGAAGGTGCCGAGCTGGGCGGTGAGCGGGTTCACGGCGTAGCCGTGCTCGCGATATTTGCCGTAGACGGCGGGGCCGCGGCCGTCAGCGGCGTAGGCGGTGGTGACGGTGTTGGGGGAGTAGTCGCGCATGGCGGTGGGGTAGTGGGGTAAAGGCTGGATTGGGTGCGGCTCCAGCGGGCCGCGTGGGGGTTAGGCCTCGTACTTGACAACGACGAGATCGTCGTCAGTTGCAGGCGCCTCGGGCTCAACAGGCCGCTTAGGTTCGCCAAACGTGGTTGCTTCCCAGTTGATTTTGTAATCACCGGGCTGTTCAAACAGGCAAGTAGTCATGGTTGGGGTCGCAATGTGTGGTTGCCGGATTGGGTGCGGCTCCGGCGGGCCGCGGCCGCTACGCGGCGTCCGTAGCGTCGTAGTGGTAGAAGGCGGCGGCCCACTCGGTGAATGCCGGGTCCTCCGGGAGGGGGTAGCCCTCGTTTTCCCAGTCGGACTCGTGCATGCCGCAGGGGGCGTACCAGCCGCCCTCGTCGCCGGTCCATCCGGCGCGCCAGCGGGCAGCATCGATGCGGTCTTGCTCAGCCATGGCGGCTTCGACGGCGCTGAGGTGCTGGTACCAGGAGTCGCCGACACGGGCGGCCATGGCGAGGTTGAAAGAGGGGTCAGTCATTCGGCTAGGTGGATGAGGTGGGCTTCGAGGTAGTCACGCGCCTGCGCTGGGGCGCAGAGCGCAAGCGCGGCGAACAGGGCGAGGCGCTTCATTGGGCGCCCTCGTGGAGGCGGGAGCCAGGGGCGAAGTCGATCAGGATGTGCTCGAACGCATGTTCGATGCGCTGCTTGTTGTGCGGGTCGGCGACGTACCAGGCCTGGGCGAGGGCGCGGCAGAAGCCGCCGCCGTGGCGCTCCATGGAGGCGACGGTGTGATAGCGCTCGGTTGCGGACAGGTTGGTCATGACTGGTACTGAGTGGTGAGGGCGACGTAGACGGTGGGGTTGTCAGTGGCGAGGCCTTCGGCCTGTTCGCGGAGCTGGGTTTTGCGGAGAGCCTCCATAAGAGCCTCGGTCTCGGGTGTGTAGGTCCAGCGGTGGCGGAGCTTGCGGGTGACGACGAGGTCGCCCTGCTCGATGCGGTCGAGGTCGAGGCGCTCCATGCGCTCGCAAAGCCAGTGGCGGTGGGCGGTGAGCTCGGCGACGATCCGCTGCGACTGGAGCTGCAGGTCGTAGGCGGCGGTGAGGCGGCGGCCGATGGCGCCGGTGGGGGAGTAGGAGCGGGTTGTGCGCATGTAGGTGAGTTCTAGCAGGTAGTGGTGATGAACGCAAGGAAACTAGCAGAAGCGCAGCAGTTAGTGCGCTTCCTCTAGGTAACAGCGGAGGCTGTAAGGGGCCGCGCGAGCGGCGTACTCAATGAGGAGGGTTTCTGCCTCGGTGGCGTCCTCGGTCCAGTGTTCGTGCTCGTGGTCCTCAGATAGGAAGTGCCAGACGCGGTGGGGTGGAGCGTCGGGCTCGGGGTCTGGGGGACTGAGAGGGCGAGCGTCGCTCATGGGCCGGGGTACGCCATGGGCGTAGGCGGAAGGGTGTTGCTAGGGCGCTGGTAGCCGTAATCGACCGCCATAGCGGCGAGGGCTAGGCCGAGCAGGAAGCCGGCTAGGTGCTCGGCGCGGATCCAGGGGGGTGTGGTGGGGGGGGGGCGGGGGGTCGGGCGGGGGCGGGGGTAGCGGGTTGAACGTGGGCGGCGCGGGAGCCGTGGGCCCAGATCGCGACGTCAGCAGAGGCACCGTCGCAGAGGCCGCAGGTGGCGCAGTTGGTTTTGTTACCGCGCTCGGTGGAGGCGGCGCAGTGGACGGTGCCGGTGGGGTCGGGGGCGCCGAGGGGCAGCACGGTGAAAGTGCGCCAGCCGGCGGCGCGGGCATCGGCGAGGTCTTGCAGGGAGTCGCAGGACGCCTGCACCACGCCGCGGAGCCAGGAGCCGACAGCACGGCGCCACTGGTGGGTATAGCCGGTGCGCTTGCGGACTCGGGGGAGGATCGGCTCCCAGATCCAGCTGGGGACGGCGGCCGGGTCACCGGCGGAGCCGAGGCGCAGGTCGAAGCCGTCGAAGTCGGCCGGGGTGGCCGGGGCGTAGCCCGCGCCGTGGTGCCAGCAGTTCCAGACAGCAAGCGGCGCCTGGTACCAGAGGACGTAGCAGGTGCGGTTGAGGCGGTGCGGGCAGTCGCCGCAGACAGAGGCGCCCTCGGGGGACTTGAAGGCGTGGTGCGGTGGGATGTCCTGCCGGAGGATCCAGGTCTGCAGCATGCCGCCGGTCTTGTCGTTGGCGGAGCGCTCGGCGAAGCCGGTGGCGATGACGACGATGGGCGCGCCATCAAGCATCGACGGACCCTCGTAGAGGACCCGTCCGTTGGGGTTGGTCATGCTGGTCACAGCTTGTGAAGGGAAGGGGCGAGGCGCCCAGGGAGCTCGCCCACAAAAGGGGTAGAGCTCCGGGGGAGCATCAGCGGGGGAGCACAGGGGTGCCGCGCAAGCGGCCAAGCTCGGCGGCCTCGGTGTCGGACATGTCGTTAAGGGCCTCCCATTCGGCCTCGGTTAGGGCGTCGTCGGGGAGGAGATAGCAGGTCTCGGCGGTGAGGACGGTGCCGGTGGAAGCGTCGATGAGGAGCATGGATCAGGCGCGGGGGTCGGGGGTGAGGCCAAGCTCGTGGAGGATTTGGCCGGTAGTGAAGTACGGGGAAGCCGCGGCGGTGGCGCCGCAGAAGCGCCAGCAGCGGAAAGTGGCCGACCAGTAGAGGTCGGTGCGGTCGATGCCGACCGAGGCGAGCTGCTCGGCGGTGACAGGAGGGAAAGCGATCTCGTGGAAGTGGGTTTTCATGGCGGGTCAGAAAGCGTTGAAAGCGTCTTCGGGCCACACTTCTTCAATGTGGAACGTGGCGTCTGGGTGCCGGCGGGTGAGGCCGGCGAGTTCCAGCACGACATCGGCACGGCTGTAGCCCCAGATGCCGGTGGGGTTACAGCGACTGCCGAGGTCGTCGGTGATGGTGCAGAAGATTTCGTAGGTCATGGCGTGCGCAGTTCCTGCGTGAGTCAGAGGCGGACACGGAGGCCGGTGGGGAGCTCGCGATTGCGACGGGTCAGCTCCATGCCGTATGTCGCGGCTTGATCGAGGTAGTAGCCCTCACGAGCGGGATTCCAGCCCCGCATGCCAGCGGCGGCCTGGTGGCAGTCCGCCACGACGTAGCGGAGGGCATAGGAGTCCAGGGTTGCCGCGTGAGACTCCCACCGAGCGAAGTGCTCGGGGGTGGCGTGCTCGGTGATCATTGGCCGGCCTCGATGAGGGCGAACAGTTCCGCCTTGACGGCGAAGACGGTGGGGCCGGCCACGGTTTGGAGGCCGTACATGCCGTGGAAGCGGCCGTCGTTGGTGTCGGTGATCAGGGCGATGACCTGAGGGTTGACGCCCTCGGGGAGATCTTTCTCAATCCAGACGAACTCGAGATAGCCGGAGACATCTGCCCGGCGGGAATTGAAACGCATGCTGTTCACAGCTAGAGGACATGAGGTGGAAAGCACCTCAGCCAAAAGACCCCCGGACGCAGTGCGCCAGGGGGAACTTCTGGGGGAGATGGTTTGTGCCTGGCAGAGCCGTTTGCC